>Ga0182024_10000978_pt1 | contig 74030 bp, 65 predicted proteins | sample P32metaG_FD_120480 | JGI IMG/M metagenome (GOLD analysis project Ga0182024, IMG submission 120480) | Permafrost microbial communities from Stordalen Mire, Sweden - P3-2 metaG (Illumina Assembly) | ecosystem: Environmental > Terrestrial > Soil > Wetlands > Permafrost | place: Sweden: Stordalen...
GGGACGGTTACGACGGAAACGGCTATAAGCCTGCCGGACCCAAAACCATCTCCATCGGCCTCAACCGTTTCGACGCAATACGCGAAGGGTGGGAAATGAAAAAAGATGTGTGACTCCCTTAGGCCGGCGACCGCATCGTGCGCATCGCCGATTACATAAAGTGTCCCTGGGTGCTGGGGGCGGCTGCCTCCATCGCCGTCGCCGAGGCATAAAGGCGCCCGCGCGGAGGCGCCGTCGCCATGGGAATTCGACCTTCGCGTATCTCGCGGCGCCCGGGGAACGTAATAGGAGCGCAACCATCGTCGAAGCTGTTTTCGACGACAATGGAGATGGCTCCAAAATGACCCTGAAAACCCATTCGGGCAGCTGCCACTGCGGTGCGGTTCGCTTCGAAGCTGACGTCGACCTCGCCGAGGGAACGATAAAATGCAACTGCTCGAGCTGCACCAAGGCTCGTTCCTGGCTGGTATTCGCCAGGGCGGATCGCTTTCGTCTCGTCGCGGGCGTGGAATCTCAGGCGGACTATCAATGGACGCCGCCGGGGCGCGCCGGACCGACGATTCAATTTCACTTCTGCAAGACTTGTGGCATCCGCACGCCGGGGCGCGGCGTGCTCGAATCGATGGGCGGCGCCTTCTATGCGGTCCAGGTTCCATTGCTCAACGACGTCGATCCGGGCGAGCTGGCGGCGGCGCCGATCCGATATGTCGATGGCCGCCAGGATCATTTCGACCGGCCGCCGGCGGATATTCGTTTCCTCTGAAGTTGGCGGGGAACGCGTGAGGCGCGGGCCTCAATGCCCGCGCCCGCTCGCGTAAATCTGATAAAGCGTGACGATGAGTTCGGCGACGATGAGGATGACGATCGTCGCCTCGAGCCTTGTCGCGCGGTCGGCGTCGATGATGTCGGTCAGCGCATGGGCGGTCTCGACGATGACGTCGAGCTTGCGTTTTAGGGCGCTGGCCCGTTCTTTCAGCTCATATTCGTCTTCGAGGCGCGCATAGAGGCGCTCGAGATCGGGCCGGTCCCATAGCACGTCGGGCTTTTCCCGACGGCGACGCGGCCCGAAACGCGGTGCTGGGCGAGCAAAGCCTGGCCGATGAGGCGCAGCATCGCGCGGCGGCGGAATGGCGGGCGCCCGGTCTTGGCGAGCGTGGCGGCGAAGGGCTCGATCACGTCGAACACGGCGTTGACCTCGCGCTCGTCGCGCCCGAGCGCCACGGTCTTGGCCAAAGCGTCGGCGACGACGAGAAAGCGCTGGGCCGACAGATTCTTCATCTGGATCGGCCCGCCGGGCGGGGCGAGGTCGTCGAATTCGGGGGCGATTTCGAGGATCGCCGTCTCGTCGTCGACCCGCGCCCGCGCGCCCGTGGTGCGCTGCTTGAGCTTAGCGAGCGTGTCCTCTTCCTCCAGCGGCGACAGGCCGACCAACACCGCGACGCCGAACCGGAACAGCGCGACCATGCCGGACGTCCCCACCCGGAACGCCAGCGGCAGGGCGGAGATCATGTCCGGCCGCTCGAGCCCAGCGGTCTCGATGCGCTCGCCGATGATGAGGGCGCGGGCGGTGAGGCGGGTTGCGGCGGCGGGTGGAGGGGAGGGTTCGGTCATGCGCGCAAATTACGCTGGCGGGGCGCCATGCGCCAGCGGGGGCGCTCCGACCTTCGGCGTCGGCGCCGCCCTTCATCCGACCCGACTTCGTCGGGCCACCTTCTCCCCGCAAACGCGGGGAGAAGGGGCGCGCGTTCCCTTCGCCCCGCTTGCGGGGAGAAGGTGGCGCGAAGCGCCGGATGAGGGGCGGCGCCGACGTTGGAAGTCTACCCCTCGCTGAACCGATACCCGATCCCCGCCTCCGTCCGGATTATCGTCGGCGCGGTCGGGTCATCCTCGATCTTCGCGCGCAACTGCCCGATGAACACGCGCAGATATTGCGTATCGTCCTTGTGGGCGGGGCCCCAGACGGAGGTGAGGATCTGGCCGTGGGTGACGACCCTGCCGGCGTGGCGGGCGAGCACGCAGAGGAGGTCGTATTCCTTGGGGGTAAGCTTCAGCGGCGCGCCATTCTTCGTCACGCGGCGCTTGTCCATATCGATGGCGAGCCCTTCGACTTCGATATGCATGGGCTCGGCGGCGCCGCTGGCGCGATGGCGCAAAGCCGCGCGCAGGCGCGCCAGCAGCTCGCCGATCGTGAAAGGCTTTTCGACATAATCGTCGGCGCCAAGATCGAGCGCGGCGATCTTTTCGGCCTCGCGGTCCCTGGCCGAGAGCACGACGATCGGCGCGGAATAGAATTTGCGCGCTTGCGCCAAGACCTCCTTGCCGTCCATATCGGGCAGGCCGAGATCGAGCACGACGATGTCTGGCGCCGAATTGGCGATGAGGCGCAAAGCCTCGCGTCCGGCGACGGCATGCAGCACTTCATAGCCGGCCGCCTCCAAGGCGGGGCGCAGGAAGCGCAGGATCTGCGGTTCGTCGTCGACGACGAGGACGCGCCGGCCGTTCATGCCGGCCCCGCCGCTGCGGCGGGCGGGGCGACGCCGGGCAGTTGAATGACGATGCGCGTGCCGCGACGGCGCGCCGCCGGACTTTCCGCGTGGATGGTCCCGCCCATCGCCTCGACGAGCCCGCGGCCGATCGACAGGCCGAGCCCGGTCCCGGCCTTGCGGCCGTCCGAGCGGCCGCCCTGGTAGAATTTCTCGAATATGCGTTCAAGATCCGACGGTTTCACGCCGGGGCCTTCGTCGGTGACCGAAATCTGCGCGTCGGCGCCGAGGCGGCGCGCATGAACCAGCGCGCCGGCGCCGCCGCCATATTTTTGCGCATTGTCGAGCAGGTTGAACAGAACCTGCTCCAACAGATTGGCGTCGCCGCGGATCAGCGGCAGGTCGCGCGCAAGGCTGGTCGTGATCTGCAGATCGGGAAACACCTTGCGCGCGCGCTCCACGCTGGCGCGCACGACTTCGGAGACATCGACATAGTCGCGCCTGGGCCGCAGCGCGCCGGCCTCGATGCGCGACATGTCGAGGAGATTGGCGACAAAGCGGGTGAGCCGCGCCGCCTCTTCTTCGATCGAGGCCAGCAGATCCTCCCGCTGGGCCGGCGCCATCGTCTCGCCAAACTGGCGCAAGGTGGTGACGGCGCCGGTGATGGAGGCGAGCGGCGTCCGAAGATCATGCGAGAGGGAGGCGAGCAAGGTGGTGCGCAGCTTCTCGTTCTCCTCGAGCGCCGCTGTCTTGACCGAATCCTTGACAAGCAGCGAGCGGTCGATCGCGATGGCGGTCTGCTCCAGGATGAGGTTGAGCGCGCGCTCGCGCTCGGGCGAGATGGTAATCGCAGGGTCGGCCGGCTCGATGCCGCAAACGCCCCCTACCCCGCGCGTGGTGACGAGCGGGCGAAACTGGAAGCGCACATTGGGCAGCGTGCCGGTTCGCCAGCCGGCGGGCTCGGCCTTGTCGAAGGCCCAGCGCGCCGCGCTCGTCTCGCCTGGATTGAGCTCATCGATCGGCGGCCACGCCGCCGAAAGGTTCAGTTCGCCATCTTCCGGCAGCATCATCACGACGCATCGCGCCCCTAGCGTCCGGTGCATGTAGATGGTCGCCGCCAGAAGGATTTCGTCGACGGCGGCGGCGCCCGACAATTTGCGCGACAATTCATAGATCGATTGCGTGGTGCGCGCATTGTCGCGAACGCTTTGCGCCTGGTCGCGCGCGCGTCCCGCCAGCAGGCCGGTCAGCACCGCTACGGCCAGAAAGATCAGCAGCGCGAAGAATTCCTGCGGCTCGGCGATCGAAAACGCGTAGCGCGGCTCGATGAAGAAAAAATCATAGGCGAAGAACGAGAGGATCGCCGCCACGACCGCCGAACGCAGGCCGAATTGCACCGCGCAGAACAGAACCGCCGTGAGGAAGATCATCGACAGGTTCGGCAGGTGCAGCCAGACGTCGAGGCCATAGCCGAGCCCGACCGCGACGGCGACCGAGGCGAGCGCCGCCAGCGCGCCGATCGGCAGGCCGGCGGCCAGTCGCGGCCAGCGCCAGGCCCTGGCCGCCGGCTCGTCCCTGGCGGGATCGCCGATCACCACATGCACGCCGATGTTCTTCGACCGGCGCACGATCGCGCTGGGGAGCGAGCGGCCGGCCAGGGTGGCAAAGAGGCCCGCGCGGGATCGTCCGACGACGATTTGCGTGATGTTCTCGCGCTGCGCGAATTGCAGCACCTCGGCCGGCAGGTCCTGCCCGACGAGCCGCTCAGTCTCGCCGCCGAGGCGCTCGGCCAGGCGCAAAGCGTCCTCGACGCGCTTGGCCTTGGCCGGGTCGGTCTCCTCGCGCCCCGCCGGCTGCACGGTCACCGCCACCCAGCTGGCGTTAAGGCCGGTGGCGAGCCGGCTCGCCGTGCGCACCACCTCCAGAGAGAGCGGATCGGGGCCGACGCAAACGAGCAGGCGTTCGGACGTCGCCCACGGGCCCTCGATCGCATGCTGCCTGAGATAATCGACCAGCTGGTCGTCGACGCGCGCCGCGGTGCGCCGCAAGGCGAGTTCGCGCAAGGCGGTGAGATTGCCGACGGTGAAGAAATTCTGCTGCGCGAGCCGCGCCGTCTCGGGCAGATAGACCTTGCCCTCCTGCAGGCGGCGGATCAGTTCGTCCGAGGGCAGATCGACGAGCACGATATCGGCGGCGTCGCGCAGCACCGTATCGGGCACCGTCTCGCGCACGACGACGCCCGTGATGCGCGAGACGACATCGGCCATGCTCTCGATATGCTGGATGTTGAGGGCGGTCCACACGTCGATATGCGCGTCGAGCAATTCCTCGACGTCCTGCCAGCGTTTGGGATGGCGGCTGTCGGGCGCATTGGAATGGGCGAGTTCGTCGACGATGATGAGCTTGGGCTTGCGCGCGAGCGCGGCGTCGATATCGAATTCCTCGATCGTCTGGCCGCGATAGCTCACCGCGCGGCGCGGCAGGACTTCTAGGCCCTCCAGCAGCGCGGCGGTCTCGCTCCGCCCATGCGTCTCGACGAGGCCGACGACGACATCGACGCCGTTCTGCTTCAGCGCGCGGGCGCGCTGAAGCATCGCATAGGTCTTGCCGACCCCCGGCGCGGCGCCCAGGAACACCCAGAGCCGGCCGCGCGCTTCCTTTCCCACCAGCGCCAGCAGCGCATCGGGGTCGGGCCGTCGCTCCAGGTCCCGATTCTGCCTCACTCCGCCTCACCGCCGGGTCGCATCTCGACGATGATAGCGCCCCTTTGCCTCGCGTCCCACAGATTTCAAGACGCCGGCAGTGCGTCCAGCGCCATATTTAGGCTCAGCACGTTGACGCGAGGCTCGCCGATCAGGCCGAGCGCGCGGCCCTGAACATGGTCCTCGACCAAAGCGCGCACTTTGTCCTCGGGAAGATTGCGCGCCTTGGCGACGGCCGCGACCTGGGCAAACGCGTTTTCGGGCGAAATATGCGGGTCGAGACCGGAGGCGGAAGTCGTGACGGAATCGGCGGGGATCGGGCCCGTCCAGCCAGCCGCGCGCTTGGCCGCGATGTCGGCCTTCACGCGGTCGATGAGCTTTTGCGAGGTTGGCCCGAGATTCGAGCCGGTCGAATTGGCCGCGTTATAGGGCGCGTCGATCGTCTTGGAGGAATCGTCGGGATGGGCCGGATCCTGCGTCTGGGTCGCCGAGGGACGCGGGTGAAAATATTTGTCGGATGCGAAATTCTGGCCGATCAGCGCCGAGCCGACCGGCGGGCCGCCGATCGGCAGCAGGCTGCCATTGGCCTGATGCGGCATGACGAGCTGCGCGATGCCGGTGATCGCCAGAGGATAGGCAAGGCCCGTCAGCAAAGTGAACAAGGCCAGCAGGACGACGGCGGGACGAATTTGGCTCAACATGACTTTTTTCCTCAAGCCAGATGCAGGGCGGTGATCAGGATATCGATGATCTTGATGCCGATGAACGGAGCGATAATGCCCCCCAGGCCATAGATGACGAGGTTGCGTCGAAGCAGCGCCGCCGCGCCGACGGGACGATAGGGGACGCCCTTCAGCGCGAGCGGGATCAGCGCGATGATGATGAGCGCGTTGAAGATCACCGCTGACAGGATCGCTGATTTGTCCGAGCTCAGCGCCATGATGTTAAGGGCGCCGAGCTCCTTATAGGTTCCCCCGACGAAGAGAGCGGGGATGATCGCGAAATATTTGGCGACGTCATTGGCGATCGAGAAGGTCGTCAGCGAACCGCGCGTCATCAGGAGCTGCTTGCCGATGCCGACGATTTCGATCAGCTTGGTCGGGTCGGAATCAAGGTCCACCATATTGCCGGCTTCGCGCGCCGCCTGCGTGCCGGTCTGCATGGCGACGCCGACATCGGCCTGCGCGAGCGCCGGCGCGTCATTGGTGCCATCGCCGCACATGGCGATGAGGCGGCCGCCCTGCTGTTCGCGTCTTATGTAGGCGAGCTTGTCCTCGGGCGTCGCCTGCGCCAGAAAATCGTCGACGCCCGCTTCCGAGGCGATCGCCGCGGCGGTCAAGGGATTGTCGCCCGTCACCATCACCGTCTTGATGCCCATCGCGCGCAATTCGGCGAAACGCGAGCGGATGTCGGGTTTGACGATGTCCTTGAGATGGACGATGCCGAGCAGGCGCTTGTTGTCGGACACGGCCAAAGGCGTGCCGCCCGAGCGCGCGATGCGATCGACCGCCTGGTTGAAGTCGGCGGGCGAATTGTCACGATTCATGCCGGATTGGGCGAGGATCGCGTCGACCGCGCCCTTGCGCAAAGTCCGGCCCGGCAGGTCGATGCCGGAAATTCGCGTCTGCGCGGTGAAGGCGACGATCGTCGAGCGGTCGGACGTCGCCGGCGCCTCGACGCCATAGCGGCTCTTGGCGAGCGCGACGATCGAGCGGCCTTCGGGCGTCTCATCGGCAAGGCTGGCGAGCAACACCGCCTCGGCCAGGGCGCGCTCGGTCACGCCCGTCACGGCGATGAATTCGTCGGCCATGCGATTGCCGAAGGTGATCGTGCCGGTCTTGTCGAGCAGCAAAGTGTCGACGTCGCCGGCCGCCTCGACCGCGCGGCCCGATGTGGCGATCACGTTGAAGCGAATGAGCCGATCCATGCCGGCGATGCCGATCGCCGACAACAGGCCGCCGATCGTCGTGGGAATAAGGCAGACCAGCAAAGCGATCAGCACCGTCACCGAAAGCACCGTTCCGGAATAGGCGGCGATCGGCCATAGCGTCACGCAGACGATGAGGAAGATCAGGGTCAGGCCGGACAGCAGGATCGACAATGCGAGTTCGTTCGGCGTCTTCTGCCGCTCGGCGCCTTCGACGAGCGCGATCATGCGATCGATGAAGGTCGAGCCCTGCGCCGCCGTGATGCGCACCTTGATGTGATCGGACAGAACGGTCGTGCCGCCCGTCACGGCGGAGCGGTCGCCGCCGGCCTCGCGGATCACCGGCGCCGATTCGCCGGTGATCGCAGATTCATTGACCGAGGCGACGCCCTCGATGATCTCGCCGTCGCCCGGAATGATGTCGCCGGCCTCGACGAGAACCACGTCGCCGACGCGCAGGTCGAGCGCGCTCACCGGCTGGATGACATCGCTGAGGTTATTAGGATCGAGATAGCGCTTGGCGCGCGTGTCGCTGCGCGTCTTGCGCAAGGCGTCGGCCTGCGCCTTGCCGCGTCCCTCCGCCACCGCCTCGGCGAAATTGGCGAACAGCACCGTGAACCACAGCCAGAAGGCGATCTGGCCGGAGAACAGCGGCGAGACTTCATGCGTGATGAGATCGCGGATGAAGAATCCGGTCACGACGATCGACACCATCTCCGTGACGAAAATCACCGGATTGCGCGCGAGCTTGCGTGGATCGAGCTTGCGCAAGGCGTCCAGCGCCGCGCCGCGGATTATCTGCGGATCGAATAGTCCCTGAGCCCTGGCATTCGTGGACATGGAGTGCTCCAATCGAGAAAAGTCTGGCTGTCAAAACGCCTTGCCGCTCAGCATCAGGAAATGCTCGACGACCGGCCCCAGCGCGAGCGCGGGGAAATATTGCAGCAAATAGAGGATGACGATGACGCCCAGCAGAAGGCCGACGAACAGCGGCCCGGTGGTGGGGAAGGTTCCCGCGGAAGCGGGCGCCTTCTTTTTGGCCGCCAGCGAGCCGGCGAGCGCGAGCACCGGGATCGCGTAGGCGAAGCGGCCAAACAGCATGGCGAGACCAAGCGTCGTGTTGAACCAGGGCGTGGCGCCGTTCAATCCGGCGAAAGCCGAGCCGTTATTGGCGTTGGTGGAGGCATAGGCGTAGATGATTTCCGACAGTCCGTGCGGCCCGGCATTGTTGAGGCTGTCGAGCGCCGTCTGCAGCAGGACCGAGGCGCCGGAGAAGCCGAGCACGACCATCGGATAGATCAGCACCGCGAACATCGCGAGCTTCATTTCGCGCGATTCGATCTTCTTGCCGAGATATTCCGGCGTGCGCCCGACCATGAGGCCGGCGACGAAGACGGCGATGACGGCGACCACGAGGAAGCCGTAGAGGCCCGCGCCGACGCCGCCCGGCCAGATGCAGCCGGCCAGGATGTTGAACAGCGGCACGAGGCCGCCGAGCGGCGTCAGCGAATCATGCATCGCAATGACCGCGCCGGTGCCGGTGCCCGTCGTCGCCGAGGTGAACAAGGCGGTCATCGCCTGGCCGAAGCGGATCTCCTTGCCTTCGAGATTACCGGCCGAAGGATCGACCCCGAGCGCGTTGACGCCCAAAGTTCCCACGCTCTCCGACCAGTAGATGACGCCGATGCCGATGACGAGCAGGATCGCCATGGTGATGAGGATCGCGCGGCCCTGCCGGAAATCGCCGACGGCCTTGCCGAAGGCGAGAACGGCGGCGACCGGGATCAGCAATAGCGCCCAGATCTGGATGATATTGGTCCAGGCGTTGGGATTCTCGAACGGATGGGCGGAATTGGCGTTGAAGAAGCCGCCGCCATTGGTGCCAAGCTGCTTGATCGCTTCCTGGCTCGCCATCGGGCCCATCGAGATGGTCTGCTTGACGCCTTCCAGCGTCGTCACGTCGACCGAGCCGGCCAAAGTCTGCGGCACGCCGAGCGCGACGAAGACAAGCGCAATGATGATCGCGATCGGCAGCAAGACATAGAGCGAGACGCGCGTCACATCGACCCAGAAATTGCCAACCGTCGCAGCGCTCGAGCGCGCGAAGGCGCGAACGAACGCGAAGGCGACCGCCAGACCCGTCGCCACCGACAGGAAATTATGGACGGTGAGGCCGAGCATCTGGGTCAGATGGCTCATCGTCGTCTCGCCGCCGTAATTCTGCCAGTTGGTGTTGGTGATGAAACTGATCGACGTGTTGAACGCCAGATCCGAGCCGACGGCGTCAAAGCCCTGCGGGTTGAGCGGCAACACGTTCTGAAGCCGCTGCAACGCGTAAAGCGAGACGAAGCCGGCGATCGAGAAGGCGATGAGGGCGATCGCATAGAGGAACGAGCTCTGCTCGCGCGTCTCGTCGACGCCGGCCAGCCGATAGAAGCCGCGCTCGACCGGCCGCAGGACGGGGGTAAGAAAATTGTCCTTGCCCGCATAAACGCCCACGATATAGCCACTCAAGGGAATGGCGGTTGCGAGCACGAGGGCGAGGACGATCGCAATTTGCAACCAGCCGACGATTGTCATGGCGTCACCTTCAAGTTCATAAATTTTCCGGGAGGCCGTTCAGAATTTTTCGGGACGGATCAGCGTGTACAGGAGGTAGATTCCCAGGCTGATTCCGACGATCAGGCCGATGATGGGCTCGGTCATGGCGTTCTCCTTACAATCGACGGCAGGCTTCGGCGTAAACGCCCATCAGGACGAAGAACACGATTCCGAGCCCGAGATAGACAACATCAGCCATGGCGGTGCGCCTCCAGATTGGTTGCGCCGTCTTGCGCCGGATGCGCGTAAGCGATCCATTCGGCATTGAGCGTCGCGGCATAAGGAAAACGTAAAGAAGAGGCGGAGGAGAGCTTGCAGATGGCGGCGGCCGCGCCCGACGCGTTGAGTGAGGTCAACGCTCCCGCGCTCCAACCTCATGCATGCAGGCGCCGCAAATCGCGCGTCAACGCGCGGTGTCGGCGGTCAGGACGAAAACTTCAATTCGACGGGATCGGGGTCGAGGCGGATGATTCTTTCGCGATCGGCGCTCTCGAACTTGGCTAGCTGATGGCGGCGTCTTTGCTGGCGAACAATCCGCCGCAAAGTCCGTGGGCTTCCTGAACAATCCAGTGGCCGCCGTGATCGCGACCCAACACGAAACATAAAGGTTCGGGAGGGGCTTCTTCGTACTCGAAACGTGTGTCGGACAACAAACTCTCCATCGTTAGGGCGCGCGACGGTCCTAAGCCGAATCAGGCGATCAAAATATGACCGCAAAGACCTGCACTACATCGAAGATCGTGAGTGGATCGATGCGCCGAATCGGCGCGCAGAGACCCGTTTCTCCGGGGCGGTTCCGCAAGGAGCGCGCTCCGCATGACCTTCCTCCAAATGCGGACGACTTGGATCGCCGCGCCGTCGACATTGTTCCTGAACGCCATAAAGGGTCTATGCCGAAGCGCGACCGACCGCATAAACGCGACATAAAGACGATTTCCGGTGCATGGTCGGATTTGTTTGCACGGCTTTGGTGGGACGGGCGCGGCCGCGAAATTCGTCGTTCCCCGCCGCACGCGGCCGGGCATCCAGGGCGAGGCCGATTGTGGCAGGCCGTAACGAGGCGAACCCGCGCCGCCGATCAGGCCGCTTCGTCAAATTTGACCGCAATGCCGGTGGCGGCAATGCGCTGCAGCGGGGCGCCGCCGATGTCGCCGCTATTGACGCTGTCGACCTCGAAATCAAGGCCGACAATCGCGTCGGCGTCATATTCTTCCGCTTCGTGGACCAGCGCCCGGACGGCCGCCAGGCGATCGGCCTCGGCGGCAGGGGCGCCGACGGCGCGCCAACCGGAGCACGCCTTGATGCGGCCGATCGAATGATGGCTGCGGCCGCCTTCGAGCTTATGGGTGCGACTGACTTGCATGGCCTTCATCGTCTTTTTGTTGCGCCCGCCGGCTAGTTCAAATGGCCATCGTCGCCGGGATGGTCGACGCAGACACGGCCTGCCCGGCCCAAACTGGAGCAATTGCCTTCCGGACCGGAGCCCCCGTTTGACGGGTCGACGACCGGAGGATGCTTGGTGCAATGAGCGCCGCCCCTCCCCAGACTCGTGCAATCCCAATCGCGGCCAAAGTCCCAACCTGCCGAACGGTGCGAGATCAGGAATATCAGCCAACCAACCAGCAGGGCGCCGGCTACGACGAGCCTGACGACCGCCAGGAGGCGGCCGACATCGCTAGGAGCCGAAAGACGGAAATTGATGGCGAAGGGCGACGCCCTGGCGCCAGCCCTGGCGGGAAGCGCATTCTCAACCACGGCGATCTCCTCGACGCTGCCCGCGTATCAGGCCGCCTTGCTAGCGCGGCGCGCCGCAAAGACTCCATATCGAAGGAGGGTCGCAGGCATAAGGATTTCGCAAAGGCGCCGTCGCCTCGACATCCGCGCCGAGCCGCCCAAGGGTCTGCGCCAAGCTCACTTTTTTGCGCCGGGCGACGGCGGCGTCTGCGCGAGCCGGGGCCGCGCGTCGCCGCCTTCGGCGAACCGAACGCAGGCCTCGACGCAGGCGGCGATCCAGGCGGCCTGGCTCTGGGAGCCCGCCTTGGCCATCGCCAGCACAATGGCCGCCAGGACCGCTTTCGCCGTCAAATGCGCGGGCGCGAAAATAGGCTTCTGGCCGATTGGCGCCATATTGCCGCCGGACCAGCCGGCGGCGCTGGCGAGCCAGGTCGTCGCGGCGCGTTTGTTGCCGGCGGCGCCGAGATCGAGCGCGGCGCGCTGCGTCGCCTCTTCGGGCTCGCGCACCCAGGCCTCCGCCGCCTCCAGCGCCGCATCGGCGGGCGTTGGTCCGCCCTGGATCGCGCGCACGCATTGACAGGCCCACCAGACCGCCTCGCGGCGCGGCAGCAGATAGGCGCAAAAGGCGATCGCTTCGGCCGGCCGATCGGACTGCGCAAGCTTGCGCGCGAAGACGAGCGGCACCTCATCGGTCGGCGGCGTCGCAATGTCGTTCGACGCGGTTTCAAACGTATCGAAAATCTGTCGCGCGGAGGTGAAGCGAAGACGAGAGGACATCGGGCTTTCCTGATCCCTGGAGCGATGTTTGCAAGGCCGAACTCAAGCGGGGACGGGAACGGGAGGCGGCAACGCCGCGCTCGTCCAGGCGATGGCTCCGTTCACCGCGAGCCCCGGCTGCACGGAGTGTCGGCCCGGCAATCGAAACGGCGGCCGAAGTGACCGAGAAAGTGGCGCCCTCGAAGCGGCTGAGGACGAGAACATCCTTGCCGAGCGGGGTCGCCAGCGACCCGGTGCGATCGTCTTGTGAAAGATCACCAGTCATGACAACCTCGCTCGGGCGGATGCGACCCTGGACTCTTGCCGCTTGACGATAAGCCTTTCAAGAGCATAGTCGAAAGCGAATTTGCATGAACGCGCCGCCGCGCGCGCCAGGTCCCGGCTCCTTAACGAGGTTACGGTCTGAGTAGGTCGTTCGACCTGGAGGAAGCCGGCCGCGCCGGGGCAAGAGCGTCATGATGACCGAAACTTTGGAACAGGCCGACTTTCTCGCGCCCCTCTCCCCGGAGGCGCCTTGCGGGCCCGACCTCGACGCCGAGGGCGACGCGGAATTCATGAATTTCATGGCGGCGATCGAGGGCCTGCTTCCCACCGACTCCTATTTCGCGTTCGACCGCAAATCGATTGACTTTCCCGCCGCCCGGGCGACCGGCGCCAAATTGCTGGCGCGAAGCCATGACCTGCGCCTGCTGGTCCTTCTTGCCAAGCTTGCCATTCTCGATCGCGACGTCGACGGGTTCGCCCATTGGCTGGCCATGGCGGCGCGGCTGCTGGCCGAGCGCTGGGAGGATGTGCATCCGCGCGGCGAGGACGGCGAATATCTGGCGCGTCTGTCGCAACTCTCTACGCTCGGCGACGGGCCGGTCGTCGTCTTTCCGCTGCAATATGCGCCTTTGGCCGAAACGCAGCGCGACGGCGCGCTGAATTTCAGGGCCCAGCTCGTCGCCCTTGGCGAGGCCAGGCCGCGCGACGGCGAAAATCTCCCCAACGCGACAGCGATCGACAAGATATTGCTGAACGCGGATATGCCGGCTCTCGCCGGAAGGCTGGAATCGCTGCGGCGGATCAAGACCTCGATCGCGCAAATCGGTCGAAGCGTGATCGAGCGCGCCGGGTTCGATCAGGCGCTGAATTTCGATGCGCTGACGCCGCTTGTCGATCGCATGACGGATTTCGTCCAGGCCGCGGTGGCGCGCCGCGATCCCAGCGTCGCGGCCCCGGCGCTGGTCGAAAAAGCGGAGCCCTCGTCGGAAGGCGGGCCCGCGCCGGCGCTCCAGTTTGCCTCCTTGGCCGATGTCGACGCCGCGCTGGGGGCGGCGCTGGGCTATTTCGAGGCCAAGGAGCCCTCGAGCGCCGCCGTGCTGCTGATCGGCCAGGCGCGCCAGACCTTGGGCAAGAACCTCTACGACGTGATGAAGCTGCTCGCGCCCGCCCATGCCGACAATGCGCGCCTGTTCGTGGGGTCGGAGCCTGTCTTTGCCGTCCCCGTCAGCGGCATAAGGCCGAGCGAGCCGCCGAGCGAGCCGACGGAAGGACCAAAACCTGACGCGGCGGAGTCGAGGGCGGCCGCGCTCGGCCTTATCGAGGCGGTCGCCGCGCATATGCGCCGGGTCGAGCCGTCGAGCCCGGCGCCCTATCTATTGGACCGGGCCAAGGCGTTGGCGTCGCGCGACTTTCTCAGCCTGCTGAAGGACCTCTTGTCCGAGGACGCGCTGGCGCAGCTCAAGATCGGCAGCTAGAAGCGGCGAGGGCGAGCCGGCTATTTTCCGGCATCGTTGAGAAACGCCGTCCAGTCGGGCGAGGACAGCGTGTCGATCTCGGCGAAATTGACCGCCTGCAGGCCGCGCCGCCAACAATCCGCGATGCCGAAAATCTGGAATTTGCCCCGATCGATGCACATCGACACCGAGCCTTTCAGCACGTCATTGGCGTCGATATCGGTTGCGTAGAGATAGACGAAACGGCCCTTCAGCGGCCCCTTGACAGGCGTCGCGCAAGTATTGGGCGTGACGGCCCACCAGCCTTCGGTCGCAAAATCCGCGCCCTGGGTATAGCCGACCGCGAAATTGAGCAGATATTTGGTCTTGTTGCAGACGCGCAACGCTGCCGCGGCCGAGACGCCCGAGGCGAGCAACATTGCGACGGCTAGGATCGCCGGCCGTTGGGCGCGAGATATCACCGGAGCCGGCCGCCGCGGGCCGCTTCTTTCAATTTCGCTTCTCCTTGTCTAGATTTGTTGGCGGCCCTTGTCGCGCCTTTTGTCGGCGACCGATCGCGTCACAAATTTTCCGCCTCGTCGCTCCAGCGATAGAGTTCGCCCCATTCCTTCTTCCAGCCGCCGTCGGGATCGACCACCACGATCGCCAGTTTCAGTTCGTTGGCGAGTTTGACGGCGCTGGCCAGCGCATCCTTGGGCGCCATGCTTTCGCTGGTCGAATCCTTTTGCAGCGCGGCATGCGCGGAAGCCGGGCAATGAACCTTGGCCCAGCGCCCGTCGATGCGCTGTTCGAGGATGAGGGTGATGGCGTCGGGCTGGGTTTCGTCGACTTGCTCGAAGCGATTGGGCATGGTTCCTCCCTTCAGCCGAAGCATTCAGACACGTTTGCCGGGCGCGCGCTCAACTAACCTCATAGACAAACGCCCCTTCCGCCACCCCCACCTTCGCCTCGTGAATCTCCTCGCGCGCCAGCGAGCGCTTGAGGATTTCGCGCGATAGCGCGGGCAGGATCGTATTGGTGATGATGTTGTCGATGACGCGCCCGCCCGAATCCGGATCGTTGCAGAGCGAGACGATGTGGTCGACGACGGCATCGTCGAAGATGAATTTGGCGCCGTGGTTTTCCTCGATCCGTTTGCCGATGCGGCCCAGTTGCAGGCGCACGATGCCGCCCAGCATTTGCGGCGACAGCGGGAAGTAAGGGATCGTCACGATGCGCCCGAGCAGCGCCGGCGGGAATACGTTGAGGAGTTCGGGGCGCAGCTCCACCGCGAGGGCTTCCGGATCCTGGGCGAGCGGCCCCTTGGCCGCCTCCATGATGACGTCGGTGCCGACATTGGAGGTGAGGATGATGAGCGTGTTCTTGAAATCGATGCGCCGGCCGGTGCCGTCCTCCATCACGCCCTTGTCGAACACTTGGAAGAAAATCTCATGCACGTCGGGATGCGCCTTCTCGACTTCGTCGAGCAGGATCACGCTATAGGGGCGCCGGCGCACCGCCTCGGTCAGGCGTCCGCCTTCGCCATAGCCGACATAGCCGGGCGGCGCGCCCTTCAGCGTCGAGACGGTATGGGCTTCCTGGAACTCCGACATGTTGATGGTGATCATGTTCTGCTCGCCGCCGTAAAGCGTTTCGGCGAGCGCCAGCGCCGTCTCGGTCTTGCCGACGCCCGAGGGGCCGCACAGCATGAACACGCCGATCGGCTTGTTGGGATTGTCGAGCTTGGCGCGGTTGGTCTCGATGCGTTTGGCGATCATCGCCAGGCCATGCGATTGGCCGACGACCCGGCGATTGAGGATATCGGCCAGCTTCAGCACCGTCTCGACTTCGTCGGCGACCATGCGACCGACGGGAATGCCGGTCCAGTCCGACACGACCGAGGCCACCGCCTGTTCGTCGACATGGGCGTAGATCATGCGCTTGTCGGGAACGATCGCCTCTAACTCGCCGACCTTGGCGCGTAAATCCAGGCGGTCGCTCTCGGCGCTTTCGTGGGCTTTTTCGGCGTCTGGCGCGCCTTCCGGTTTTTGAGCGAGCTTGGCGCGAAGCGCGTGGATTTCCTCCACCAGCTTGCGCTCGCCCGCCCATTCGCCCTCCAATGTCGCCAGTCCCTCGCGCGCGGCTGCCAGCGCGGCGTCGATTTCGGCGATGCGCTCCTCGTCGGCCGCGCCAAGGTCGCGCTCGCGCTTCAGCGCTTCTTTTTCCTGCTCGAGCGCGGCGATGTTTACCTGCGCGTCCTCGACCGCCGCCGGCTTGGCGGTCTGGCTGATCGCCACGCGCGCGCAGGCGGTGTCGAGCAGGCTGACCGCCTTGTCGGGGAGCTGGCGGGCGGGAATGTAGCGATGGGAGAATTGCACGGCGCAAACGATCGCCGCGTCCGAGACGCGCACCTTGTGATGCTTTTCCATCGGCGCGATGAGGCCGCGCAGCATGGTGGCGGCGGTGGCGATGTCGGGTTCGCCGATCTGGATGGGCTGGAATCGGCGAGTGAGCGCCGGGTCCTTTTCGAAATATTGGCGATATTCGGAAAAGGTGGTGGCCGCGATGGTGCGCAGCGTGCCGCGCGCCAGCGCGGGTTTGAGGAGATTGGCCGCATCGCCCGTCCCGGCCGCCCCGCCGGCGCCGATCAGCGTATGGGCCTCGTCGATGAACATGATGACTGGCGTCGGCGAGGATTGCACCTCGTCGATCACCGAGCGCAGACGCTGCTCGAATTCGCCCTTCATCGAAGCGCCGGCCTGCATGAGGCCGACGTCGAGCGCGCAGAGTTTGACGCCGCGCAGCGGGGGCGGCACGTCGCCTGACGCGATCCGCTGCGCAAACCCCTCGACGACGGCGGTCTTGCCGACGCCCGCCTCGCCGGTGAGGATCGGATTGTTCTGGCGCCGGCGCATCAATACGTCGACGATCTGGCGGATTTCCTCGTCGCGTCCTAGGATCGGGTCCATTTCGCCCGATTTGGCCTTGGCGGTCAGGTCCTGGCTGAAGCGATCGAGCGCCGTCGTGCCCTTGGCGCCGGGCGCGGCGACCGTTCCATCGACGCCGGCGGCGGCCAAGCCAGAGCCGTCCATCGGACGCAGATTTTCTTCTTCCGACTGGGCCCATATCGAGCGATGGCCGGCGGCGAGCTCGTCGGCCGAGATTTTCCCGAATTCCGCCGACACATGGAGCAGCGCCCGCTTCAGTTCGAGCGATTTGAGCATGGCGACCATCAGATGGCCGGTGCGAATCTGCGTCTCGCCAAACAGCAGCGTCGCATAATGCCAACCGCGATCGAGGGCGTCGGCGATCTGGTTGGAAATGCCCGGCATTTCCGTTTCGTTTTTGCGGAAGCCGTTGACGACGGCGGTCGCGTCGGCAAGCAGCTTGGCGCGATTGAGTTTGAAATGGTCGGCCGTCAAAGCCAGGTCGGTGCGGTCTTTCTGCAGCAGATGCAGCATCCAATGGCTGAGCTCGATGTTGCGATTGCCCGCGCCCTTGGCTTGCCGCAGCGCCTGGATGAACGAATCGTATCCGACCCGGTTGAGTTTGCCCGTAACCGATTCGACGCTAATGTCTGCGCCCATTTTCCCGCCCTCCGACAATTCCAATCTCTTGTCTAATCCCTTGCCTAATGTTTCGCGGCCGCTTGCCGGTCGTGGGTCATGCGACTGACCACGTGAAATCTCGCGTCCGTCCGGATCGTCTGGTCCGTCCGCGACCAATTGGGCGCCATCCAGCTCGTCCAGCCAAGCTTGGCGCCCTGCCCAAGGCGGACCGGCGTGATCTCGCCAGCCGGAATGGCCAGCTCCATGTCCCAATCGAATTCTTCGCCCAGATAAAGAAAGACCGCATCGCCGATCTGCCGGGCAAGGTCGGGACCGGGCAGAAACCGCTCATATTGCACGATGTCTTTTACGAAGACGCGGATGCGGATCTTGTCGCTGACGCTGAAAACGCTTGACCCCAGGATGCAATCGCTGCCCAGGCGGCTTTGGCTGGCGCCAAGCTGCGTGCATTCCTGTTTGTCGAAGGACAGCCAGGAGCCGACGAATTCGTCGATCTCGACCTGCACGCCGAACAGCCCGGCGATCAGGCTGCGCAAACGCGAGGCGCTCTTGGCCTTGGGCGCGAGGAGACCGGCAAATTCCATTTTCGCAAAGTCGGAAATCGTATCGACGTTGCGATAAGGCGGCGACCCGACGCCAATCATCGAACCGATATAGGTCCTGAAACGATCGCCGTCCGGCCGGTCGTTCTGGGCGATCGGACGAGGATCGGCCCAGGCGCGAAAGAACAACGCGAGAAAGCGGCGCTGGAAAATATCGACGAAGCGCGGGAACGCGTCGTCGCGCTCCAGCAGCCAGAGATAGCTCTCTTCCGTCGTCGTCAGCGGCAGCGCGCCTTGCGGCCCGAACATGCCTAGAAACCGCGCCATCAGGCGCATCCGCCCGGAGGCTTCCTTCGTCGCGCCTTCGAGGGTGGAGGCTGGAAACTCCATATAGGGGTTTTGCGAGACGACCACGAATTCGTCGCCAAGCGTCGCCGCATCGCCGATGCGCGGCTTTTGCGGGTGATCGCGCTCGAAGCGGCGCAGCACATTGAACAGATCGAAGCGCCAGGGTTCGGCCATGAGCTCGTCGCGATAGCTCATAGGTCGCCCCGCAGGCCGAGGCGCGGCGGCCAGCGCATGATCTCGCCGCGCTCGCTGGTGCGGATCACCGTCTGCGTGAAATGGTTGAGGCCGACATATTCGCTGAAGAAGCGATCGAGAACGGCGCCGATCAGAAACGGCCCCGATCCCTCATAGGATTTGTCGTCGATCAGCAAGGTGATTTCCGTGCCGCGCGCCGCGCCGACGCCATGGGCGCGGCGCACTCGCCGCACGATGGGGCGCGAATCCACGCTGCGGATGCCGCGGATTTTGCGTTCGGTGGCGCTATCGGACATGTCGGCGAACAAAGCGAGCATCTCTTTCAGCGATTTGGCGCTCTCGCCGGCCGCGCGCTGGACGAGGCCCAGATGGTTGAGGCTCAGTATATTGACGATCCGCCAGGCGACGTCGCCGATCGAGGCGCCTTCGATCTTGCCGGCCATCGAGGTGAGGATCGGCTCGAGCGGGCGCGTCGGGCCGGCGACGCAGCGCACTTCGAGCTGCACGTCGTCGAGAAAGCGGAAATCCGCGCCGCCCTCGCCCACCGGCAAATGCTCGGTCAGATGGCGATTGGTGCACAGAGCCTGCACGCTGAGTTCGGCGACGCGGGCGACCTCCGCCGGGTCCGAGCGCTCGCCGAGCGAAAGGAACATGTCGGTGCCGGTATAGTCGGACTTGTGGCCGTATTTGCGCTCCTCGGCCGTGCGTCGACGGGGCAGGCGGCGCACGGTATAGCAAAGGCCCGACGCGCTGCGACCCGCCGCGGCGGTATAGAGGGGCTCCACCGCGACCTTCTGCACGAGGCCCGGGATATGAGCGAAGACATTGACGATGCGATTGGGCTCGAAATCGAGCGTGCGGCTGCGGTCGGGCACGATCTGATATTCGTGCTGGTTCGATTTGACGGCGATGCGGTCGAGCGTTTTTTCGAAAAGATTGACCGCCGGCGCCGCATAAAGGGCGAAGAAATCCTTGCGAACGGCCGCCGCCAGCCGCGCGTTTGAATCGTCGAAAACCAGCACGATGTCGATCGTCTTGGCGACCAGCTTCGGCGCGACGGCGCCAAGGCCCTGCAGCGAAAAGCCGAGAAAACGGCGAGGAAAGGTGAAATATTCGCGCAGGAAATCGAAGCCGCGAAACATTCTCTTGTCGTTGGCGATAAGGGCTTCGTCTTCGTCAAAGCCGATCTGGCGCGCCATTTCTTCGCTGCCGTTGACGACGACCGGATCGCCGAATGAATCGAGATAGCGAAAGAACACGCCGCGGCAATGGGCGAAGATTTGCTCGTAAAGCGCCACCGCGTCCGATTCATGGCCGAGGAAATGCACGGTCAGATTCTTGACGCGGCACGCCGAAAAGCGCAGCTCCGGACGAGTCTGGCTTTCCGAATCGGGCGGTTCGTCCTCGCTGCGCTCGGCGGCGCGAACGGTCAGCTGCAGGCGCAGGCCCGCCGAGCATTCCGGGCCGACCGGCAATCCCAACGCCTGCAGCGGGCCGGGCGCCGCGAAATATTCCGCATTGACGATTTCGAATGGCCAGAGCGCGATCGGCGCGGCCAAAGCGAAACGGCAGGCGATATTGCGCTCGAGTTCCCGATAGGCGGCGTCGAGATAGGCGCCGCGCGGGATGATGCGCCCGTCGCGCAAGGCGGGATCGCCGAACTTCGGCTGCACTTGCGCGAGCAGGGCCGAAGGCGTCGGGGCGAGATAATGGGGCACGAGCTGGTCGAGGAGATTGGTCGTAAACTCGGCGAACTCATGTTTTAGCTTGAGTTGGACGCGCGCGGCCAGGAATGCCGAGCCTTCCAGCAAGCCGCCGATCATCGGATCGACCCGATCGCTCAGCAGTCCGCCGAGGCGCTCGGCGACCCCGGGATATTCCTGCGCGAATTCGCCTGCCTGCTCGCGCAGCAGCGCGAGCTCCCGATTGTAGAATTCGAGAAATTCCCGGTTCATGCGCCCCTATAATCGATCAATCTTGATCTTCCCGGAATCGAGTTCGACCTCGGCGACAAATTCAACGGGCACGTTGACGGGTCTGGCCCGCAGATCGGCCTTGACGAGAAAGCGCAGTTTCAACTCTTCCGCGCTGATCGACAAGTCGCGCTTGGCTTGGATGGAATTGCGCGCCAGGCGCGGCTCGAAATCGGCCAAAGCGATTTCGATCTCGCGGGCGACGTCGTGCAACGAATTCTCGTCGATGGAGCGCCAGCTGAGATCGGGGAATCCGTAGTTGAGAATCGAACTGCGCACCGCCGGCAGGGAAGACAAATCCTCCGCCGCGTCGAGATTGACCGTATTGAGCAAGCCGAGGAGATCGATCATCACCTCGCGCCGCAGCCCCGATTCCGAAATGGGCCCCCTCGTGGTGACGCGTCGCGCCGCTATGACTCGCTCGCCCCCTTCGTCGCGCAGATCCAGTTTCGCTTTGGCGTCCCGCTTCTCATGCGCGGTGCGAAAGGCGTACATCAGCGGCGGCGCCAGACGATCATTTTTGTTCGAGACCATCGGCGCGACCTACGACAAGAGAATTCTCGAACGGCTCGCCAAACGGCCGCGCTGGCCGGGGCCAAATTGGCCAACCAGACAGCGCTGACCTAACCTTCCAGGCTCTCGCTTGCGCAAACCCCAAGACGATTCCGCGGTGCCAAGAGACGGGCCTCCCGCCGGAAAGCCCGACTCCTGGCAAACGCGTCAGGTAAAAGTGTTCGTCTTCAGGTCGGCCGTCATGGTCACCAGGGCGCCGAGCGTGCCGTCCTTCTGTTGCGGCTTGTAATCGTATTTGATCTTGGAGAAGTTGAGCGTAACGGACTCCAGCGGCAAGCCACCGCCGTTATGTCCCGAGTGCTGATAGGAGGAGACGATGGACTCGGTCATCGTGATGATCAGATATTCCTGCGGATTCTCGCCGGCTTTGCGGACGGTCAGCACGGTCGTCGTAATATGCTTGCCGTTGGCGCAATATTTGGCCAGGGCCGGCGAAGATTTGTCGACCACCTTCTGGAATGAAAAATCCTGAAACTGGACCTTGCCGGTGCCGGAGCCGCTGCCCATCACACTCGATCCGGAATTAGCCGCGCCGAGGCTGTACGAATCGATCTGGATCTCATTCTTATGCTTGGCATCCTCGGATTCGCCGTCGATTCCATCGATCTTAAGATACATATCGCATTGTGCCATCGCCAACCCTCCAATTCATAATGACGTTCGCAGGGGAGCGGACCGACCGCTCTTGATGCTGCGCGGGCGCCTTGCCCGCTTTTTTTGTCTTACGGTCCGCAAATTCGCAATTTCGACGCCTGCCGACCGAATTGACGACACTTTTCCTTGCCTAGACCAATTCGTTGCCCGGTATTTTCGAGACGAGGCTCATGCCGATGTCCATGCCCTCCAGTTGGAAATGGGGACGCAGGTAGAAATTGGCCGAATAATAGCCAGGATTTTCCTCGTTCTCCACGACGGTCACTTTGGCGGCGGCAAGCGGCAGGCGCGCTTTGGTCTCTTCGCTCGAATTCTTTGGATCGCCGTCGACATAGAGGGTGATCCATTCGTTCAGCCACTTTTCGAGCTGGTCCTTTTCCTTTGTCGAGCCGATCTTGTCGCGCACCATGCATTTGAGGTAATGCGCAAAGCGCGACACGGCGAACATGTAGGGAATGCGCGCCGAGAGATTGTCGGCGGCCGTCGCCTCGGTGGTCATGTAGGTCTTGGGCTTGTAGACCGACTGCGCGCCGATGAAGGCCGCCTTGTCGGTGTTCTTGCGGTGAATGATCGAGATAAGGCCGACCTTCGACAATTCGGCTTCGCGCCGATCGGTAATGGCGATTTCGGTCGGGCATTTCAGATCGACGCCGCCATCGTCGGTCGGGAAAGTGTGGGTCGGCAGGTTGATCACTTCGCCACCCGATTGAACGCCGCGAATGCGCACCGTCCAGCCATATTCCTTGTAGGCGCGATTGATGTTGGCGGCCATGGCGTAGGCAGCGTTCATCCAGCCATATTTCTCGCCCTTGTGGCCGTCGGTATCCTCCTCGAAGGCGAATTCCTCGACCGGCTCCGACTTCGCGCCATAGGGCAGGCGCGATAGAACGCGCGGCATGCACATCGCAAGATAGCGGCTGTCGACCTGGTCGCGCAGACCCTTCCACGCGGCATAGTCGGGCGTGTCCATCAGCTTGCCCAGATCGCGCGGGTTGCTGAGTTCGGTCCACGAATCCATGCCCATCAGATTGGGATCGGCGCCCGTCACCAGCGGCGCCAGCGACGCCGAGGCGACTTTCGACAAGTCGCGCAACAATTGAATGTCGGTGGGCGTGTGGCTGAAATGATAGTCGGCGATCAGCGCGCCATAGGGCTCGCCGCCAAGCTGACCGAATTCCTGCTCGTAGACCTTCTTGAACAACGGGCTCTGATCCCAGCGCGCGCCGGGATAGAGCTTCATATTGCGATAGAGCTCGGTCTTGCCGACGTTCATGACGCGAATCTTGAGCGTCGCGTCCGTCTCGGAATTGAAGACCAGATAATGCAGGCCGCGCCAGGCGCTCTCGAGCTGCTGGAATTCCGAGGCGTGCAGGATTTCGTTCATCTGCTCGGTCAGTTTTGCGTCGAGTCGCGCGATCATCTCCTCGATCGTGTCGATGACGTCGCCCTTGACGAGACTTGAATCGCCGAGCGCCTGCGTGACAAGCGTCTGCACCGCGTTCTCGACCTCGCTCGCGGCTCTTTCGCTTCTTGGCTTGAAGCTCTGCTTTAGGAGCGCGGCAAAATCGTCAGCCTCCGCCAGCGCCGTTGCGCCGGTCGAGGCGAGGTCCTTTTGTTCCTGTTGCGTGGCCATGGTTCAACGCCCCTTTCATTCATCCGAAGTCGCGCCGGACGGCTTCTCAGCCAGTTTGTCCTTCATCGCCGCCATCAGTTGCGGGTCGGCGAGCAATTTCTTGAGCGTCTCCTCGGCGCCGACCTTGCCGTCCATATAACGAAGCAGATTCGACAATTGTTCGCGCGCCTGAAGAAGCTTGGCAAGAGCCGGAACCTGCCGGGCGACGGCGGCCGGCGACAAATCCTCCATCTTCTTGAGCTTGAGATTGACGGAAAGCTTATCGCCTCCCGCGCCGCCGCCCAGCTTGTTGGGCACTTTCATCGTCAGGCCCGGCTCGATGGCCTCCATTCGCTTCTCGAAATTGTCCATATCGATATCGAGAAAGGTCCGATCGTTCATGTCGGGCTTCTCGACCGCCGAATTATTCCCGGAAAGGTCGGCCATGACGCCCATCACGAACGGGAGCTCGACGAGCTTCTCCGCGTCATAGGGATCCTCGTAAGTAATATGGACACGCGGTTTGCGATTGCGAGAGATGAATTTCTGACCGGAATTGCTGTTGGAAGCCATTGAGCCATCCTCCCCTATGCCACGGTTAGACTAGCGCCCCGATTAAACATATGGCAACTGGCGCGCGGCGCAATGCGCGCCTTGACGCCGGCCGCCAAGAGCCACAAACCCATCCCGACGCCCCTGCGTTGCGGGCGCCCGGTTGCCGGGCGCCGCCTTCGCGGCGCTTGGAATACCGGACAGACTAGGTCAATATCGCCGGCTGTAAAACTCCAAAACCGCCCTTCGACGACGATATAGTAAATGTTCGAAATCCAGACGACCCAAAGAGGCGATCGTAATAGGCTCTTAAGCGAAATTGAATGAAGGTCGACGGTCAAGAGGATAGTAGACAGCGAGAGGGCCCAGCGGACGATTCGTCGAACCGGAAAGGGCGTTAGAGAAGAGCGTTAACCATGAGCCAAGCCAGTGCGCCCAAAGGCGGTCGCGACATTGTCGCCTATTTCGCCGGCCATCTGGCCAATCTTGTCAATGGCAACGACAGTTTGAGCGACAGCGAGGAGACCGTCTCCATCAAGCCCTTCGCGCTGTTCGAGCGCGTTCATCGCAGCTTGGTCGCCAATCGCAAATATTCCGATATTCTTGTGGGGGCCTGGGCCTATCCGCCGCCCAACAACGCCGAAGACGCCGCCGATTTCTACTTCGACAACGTGCTCGACCGGCCGATCGGCGCCAGAGGCGAGGGCCCGTCCTCGGCCGATAACCTGGCCGCTTTGATCGGGTCCCGCACGATCGGTCCTCGTCCGGTCCGCGCGCCAGGGCCCCTTTCGATATGGAAAGCTTTGGCGGGCGGCGGGCCGACCTTGCGGCGCTTCAATGAAAAGCGCGATCTGTTCGAACTCTCCAACCGCATCCTCAAATGCCTCGACGCCGCCAATCGCCCCTATGCGGAAGTGCTGCGGTTGGGGCTCTGCCCTAAGGAATGGCTCGTCGGCGACGATGCGGTCGGCGTCAATACTCTCAAATCCGCCAATGCTTTCCTGAAAGTTCTTAAAGTCGAGATGAATGGCGAGTTCGGCCGCCGCCCGAATCAAAACGAATTGGATGTCGCCTTCTCCATGGCGCCGATTCCGGGCTTTAAGGACGCCAAAGCCTTCGTGGCCGGCCTGCTTGGGTCAGCGATATTGACCCGTCTCGCCGGGCAGGATCAAACTTTTCTGATGTCCTTCGACGTGCTGGAGGCGACGCAAAGCGGGGCGCTGGTCGATGAGCCGGACGAGCCGCTGATGAATGCCGAGGAAGCCGCGCCTTTCCTCGAAGGCGCGGTCACGGCCGGCGTCATCGACGCTCAGGAGATGAACCTTCTCGCCTCGATCATGGCCGGCCGGTCGCTCGCCGACATTATGGGCTCCAATCTTTACCTGCGCCGCCGGCTGAAGGCCGATTTCGACAATAATCTTGAAGCCTATCTCGACGATCTTTCGAGCCGGACCGCCAAATTCGTATGGAAGAGCTAATCCTCCAGACCGTAAGGTCATCCCATGCATTGCGCCAGATGCGGCGCGACAGGATGGCTCAAGGAGATATTCATGGCCACACAATTCGATAAGCGCGAGGCCGCCCGCTTTTTGCGGACCCTTCGCATCGCCACCCATACGGCGCTCGCCCAGGACGACCTGCAACGCGGGCGCAGCCTGGTCAGGCCAGCCGCCGCCTTCCAGGCTCTCGCGGCCAAGGGCACGGGGGAATGGCGTTTCCCGGGATCGGGCCTGATGAGTTCGGACGGGCTGGTGCTGGCCAAATTGTCGCGCCAGGCCGAAGGGGCCCATGTCATGGAACTGCAGGCCCAGGGTCTGCTCGGCCTGTCGGTCTACGCCAATCGGGCCGCGCGGGTGCGCTTTGGCGCGCATCTGGCCGCCGACGGCGTGTTTGATCGCGACGGCCGGCTGCATCTGGTGTTCGAAGAAGCGGCGATCAGCGAAGCGGATCTTTCGGCTTTCGAACTCCAATTGCTGGACGGCGCGCTGTGATCGCAAGAGTGTTCGTACCGCTCGTCGGCGCGAACGGCGAATCGGCGCAAGTGTTCGAGGCGATCGCCGGCGATATCGCGCCCGAGGCGCATCCGGCCCGGCTGTTGCCGCAGATATCCGAGCTTTTCGACTTCGGCCTCTACGGCATCGGCCAGACCGTGCGCGAGGCGGTCACCAGATTCATCGACGCGCGCCGCGCCAAATTATGGCTCAACCGGCGCAACGGGCGCGTCAACCCCTGGAACCTGCGCATATCGGACCTGCAAGTCGGACGCCTCTCGGACGAAAACGCCCGCTCGGCGGGACTCGGCCTTGCCCTGGCGGCAATATGCCAGGCGTTCGGGCGCGACCCCGGCGTGATTTTCGCGACCGGCGAAATCCGCCTGCCGAGCGGGCCCGGCGCGCCGGCCGTCGCGGTCGGGCCCGTCGACGGCCTGCGCGGCAAACTGATGCTGGTGGGCGATTATATCGTCCAGCATCGCAAGGCACTGGATGGGGCCCAGTTGACCGTCGTCCTGCCCTCGACCACCCCGGATGGGCGCTCGCTCGCCGTCGCCGAGGCCTCGACGCTCGCGCGCCTGCGGACCGAGGCCAGCGAAGCGGGGGCCAAATTGGATTTCGTCTTCGCCGACACGCTGGACGGCGTGGAGGCGGCGCTCGGCCCTTTTTCGATGCGCGAGATCGTCACGCCGGCGCGGGCGATCGGACTTGCCGCCGCGCTTTGCGCGGCCTCGCTGCTGTTTGCCGGATGGATGGCGCTGCTTCACGCCCCGATCGAATTGGCCTGGGCGTCGGTCGCAAGCGCCGAGGGCCTGTCGCGCGGCCTCGTCGTCGACGGCATCGATTCGGCGCCGCAGCGCGCCCGCTACGATTCGCCGACCGACAAGCTGCAATTGCTGGGGCCCTGTTTCGACGACCAGCGCCAACCGCTCATCCTCGGCGGCGAGACGCTGCTGATGCGGGTGACCGCGCGCGACGGATTGCCCTTCGCCAGCAAATTGCGCCCGCCGCGAGTCTTCATCGCTTCGGTGTCGCGGGCCGCCGACCCCGTCATCCTCGACGTCAATCACTTTCGCTCGCTGAACAATGCGCCGATCGCCGACGCGACGCTCGACCTGATGACCGCCATTCCCATCGAGCCGGTCGAGGACGAGGTGCGGCTGTTCGTGGTGGCGACGCGCGACCCAAACGTCGAAATATCGACCTTGCAGGACGAATTGCGCAAGCACTTGCAAGGACTGTCGGGTGCGGCGGTGTTGACGACGACTGCGAGTTTTCTGCAAGATCGCCTCGGCGCTGAGATAGAATATCAATTCAAGGTCACCAACGACCGGGGGCTCTGCCCGACGTGAATTCGGATAGGATCCCGTTCGCATTGCCGGCGAGGAAGCCATGAAAGATCAACAGCGAACCCACAAATGCGGCCCGGCGCCCGGGCGCGGCAGGCGCCTGCTGCAGACGCTGGTCGGCGCAGCGGCGATCGCGGCGGCGAGCCTTGCCGGCGGCGCGGCCTCGGCCGCGCCCGCCACGCTCGCCAATGACGCCGACATGACCGCCTTTGCCCAGCGCGTCAAAGCCTATGCGGGGGCGAGCCGCGTGCGCTGGATCGTCGCCGCTTCGACGCGGGCCGACGCGGAGGCGCTGGTGGCCAATATAATGCGCCATCTCGCGCCCGAGGATCGCGGCCTCGTCAATCGCCTGCGGGCGCAGACCTTTGCCGAAAATCCCGACCTCGCGCCGGGGACCAGCATTCCGATCGCCTGGATGGCGCCGCTGATCGGACAGTCGCAAGGCGGCCCGGCCTGCTCCTGGCAAGTGTGGGTGTCCGACCCGGACTTTCCGTCCGCCGCGCCCGGCGCCGTCAACGTGCCGCTCGCGCCCAACGACAAGCTGCCGGTCAGCGCCGAGGCGACTTTCCGTGTCGGCTATACCGGGCTGTTGCAGTCCAAGCTTTACGCTTTTGGCGAAACGCGGCCCGGCGACATCCGCGATCTTGCCAGCGCCCCCGACGTCAATATTCCGGTCGCTCTGGGTCCTGGCGGCGAAACAATCCTGCTGGCGATGGCGCGCCAGCCCGCGCCTTTCCTCGAGGGCATCAGGACGGCGCTGTCGACCAGCGCCGGGGAAAGGCGCGATCTGGGCAAGCAATACGCCTTGCGCGACAATCTGCTCGGCAAGGGCCGCGGCATCGGCGCCAACATCCAACTCGTCGCGCCCAATATGGTGGTCGCCAAGGACGAGGCGGTCGCTTCGCCCAAGCCCGAAACGGCCGCGCTCGCCGGCGGGCCGCGCCCGGGCGAGTTGATGGAGACGTGCCTGTTCTCGCTGACGCCGGCGCAGAACGGGGCGCAATAGAAGTCCGGGAGCGATCAGGCGCGCTCCCTCACTTCACCAGCTTGAAAAACTCCACTTCCAGCGACCCCTCGCCCCTCGCCAACTCGCCGCGCAGGCGCGGCAAGATATCGGCCGCCGCGCCCGCCTTGAACCCTTCGAGCGCGTGCAGGGGTTTGGGCGAGACGATGGCGATGAGCAATTGCAGCGCTTCGATCGAGGCGACGTCCGGGGTGATGGGCGCGCTGAAGGTCGCCGCGCCGCCCGGCTGCGGGCGGGCGTCGACGCGATAGACCTGACCGTCGCTGCTGGCCAGCAGCAGGTCGAGATGGCGGCCCGACAGATTGGAGACCGTTCCCGCCAGCGGCTTGCCATGGCCGACGTCATATCCCGCCAGCTGGATTTTTGGCGCGTTGGAGCGCTCCGAGCCGCTGGCGCGGATCAGATCGACCGCGGGACATTCGGCGGCGCCGATCAGTCTTACCGTCAGCGCCGGCTCGACGCCGATTTCGTGGATGAAGGCGTTGTAAAAACGCTGAAACATCGCCTTGTCGGAGCCGATACCCTGGATGGCGATCGAATCGCCAGCGCCGCCGAGCGTGCGGGCGAGAAAGCATGATCCACCGTCGAAACCGCTGACGAAGGCCGCCGCCTTGTCGCCTGGCGAAATCGCGGCGACCGTCGTATCGGCGGGGGGCGCGGACGCGGGCGCGGGCGGCTGCGGACTGGGCTCGACCACGATGGCGCTCGAAGGGGGCGCCGGCGCGGGAGGCGCGGGCGCGATGTTGATCCTCGTCATCATATGGGCGGCAGAGCCTGCCGAGTTCCTCGCGATAATATCGAAGGAATACTGGCCCGGCCGGCTCGGCTTGCCCGAGATCTGGCCCCAGCCCGATCCAAGATCGGCGAAAGTGAGCCCTTCGGGAGGATTGGGTTCGGTGTGCAGGACGAGCCCCGTCGCGCCGCCCGAATCGCTGAAAGGCGGCAGATCGGCCTCATAGTCCTTGCCGACGGCCGCATCCGCGATCGTCAAGAGGGCTTGCGGCGCGCGCGGCGGCGCGGGGGGAGCGGCGGCCGGCGCGGGCGTGGCGACGGGCGGCGCGGGCGCCGGTTCTGCGGCCGCGAGCGGCGCCGGCGCGGGGGCGCCGGTTTTCGGCTCGGCAATGGATTTCGACAGCTTGGCTGGCGCGGCGACCTCCGCGCCCGGATGAACATCGCCGGCGCCCGGCGGATTCGACGCTACGACTTCAGGCTTTTGCTGCTTCAACTGGTTGAGGGACTGAACGATCTCGTCGGCGCTGGGGGCATGCGGCGCCGGCGGCGGCGAGGGCGCCTTGATGTCGCTAGCAGCTGTCGCCGGCGCGGAATTGTCCGCCGGAGGGCTGGGCGCGACATTGGCCGGGCTGGCGGCAAAATCAGGCAATGGCGGCAGCTTATGCGCTGGCCCGGGCTCGGGAGCGGGCGCCGGGGCGTGGCTCTCGCTCGGACTTTGGTTTGGACTTGGGCTTAGGTTTGAACTTAGGCGTGGGCTTGGACTTGGGTTTGAACTTAGGCTTGGACTTGGCTTGGGGGCCGGCCCGGCAGCGACGATCGCGACCTTGTTCCAGGGCATTTCGTCGCGAAATATATAGAGCGTGCCGCCGACGCTGACGATGACGATAAGGAGGCCGAGGATCGCCGCCAGCCGTCCGGCCGAAGAACCTCCTTCCGGCCTGGCGACGGCGGCGCGGGCGCGCTTGCCCGATCCCAGATCCTGCGCCGCGCGCCGATTATCGCCGCCCCCTTCGCCCCAGGCGGCGACCGCCGCCATGCTCTCGGGGCGATCGGCGGGAAGCGGCTGCAGCATGGCCTGCAACAGCGGACGAATCGAAGGGTCGATGCCGGAAAGATCGGGCACGGAGCGGCGCTTTTCGATGATTTCGACCTGCGTGCCGTTCATGTCGATCGGGCGCCCGCGCAAAGCCTCGGCCAGCACCAGGCCGAAGCTGTAGATGTCGGATTTGGCGGTGACGTCGCCGCCGGCAAGGCCCAACTGCTCGGGCGAAACGTAATTATATTTACCGGCAAATCCATCGCCGACCAGCGTGCCCTCGCCCGGGCGCTGCGAGCGGGCAATGCCGAAATCGATGATTTTGGCGCGTCTGGGATCATTGCCCGGCAGAATGACATTGTCGGAGGAAATGTCGCGATGAATGACGTCAAAGCGATGCGCCGCCTCCAAGGCGCCGGCGATTCGCTTGCGCAGGATTGTCGCTTCCGCCAACGTCAGCGGACCCTGCGTCAGCCGCTTGGTCAGCGAGGGGCCGTCGACGAACTCCATCGCCAGATAGGCGCGCCGCAGATCCGGATCGACCGAAAAGACGAAATAGCGGACGATCGCCTCATGCTGCAGATTGTGCAGGGTCGACGCTTCGCGCTTGAACAAGGCAAAAGCGTCGGGGTTGCGAGCCAGTTCCGGCAGGATCATCTTGATCGCGACGGGATCGTGGGTCTGGATGTTGAAGCCCTTGTAGACTTCGCCCATGCCGCCTTGAGCAATGAGGGTCTCGACTTCGTACATGCCGTTGAGACGCACGCCCGCCCGGACGCTGCCCGGCGAGCCCAGCTGGATGACAGTGCGGTCTTCCACAGTACCGATGCTCCAAGTCAAGCGCCGCGCGAGAAGCTAAACCGAGTTGCGCGAAAGGGGAACCATGATTTACGGGCTGCCGGCGGGGGACGTCCTTGGGAGCGCGGGCTTCCCTCCCATTCAGGAACCGCTGGCGCCGCCGCGCCCCCGCCAGACCGTAAAACTCCGCATGCAAATCGCCGTTTCGCACCAGAGCGCCGTCAACAAGGCGAGCGCGAGCGGCAAGAGATCAAGGAGACGCTTCCATGTCTGGCGAAAACTCTTCGGCTAATCGGTTTTTCGTTCGTCGCGAAATCGCGGCCGGCAAGTCCTCAATTGGCAAGTCCTCAATTCTTGACGCGTCCTCGCGCCGCCGCCATAATATTAACCCGCTCGCGCCCCAGCGAGAGCGCATCCTAAGGGGGCTTCAAATGCGCAAACCTTTGGTTGCCGCTTTTGTTCTTACAGCCGGCCTGCTGATGGCGTCGGCGCTGACCACCTCGCCCGCGCACGCCGATCCCGCCTACAAGGCCAACGCGGTCGCCGACTTCTTCGCCAAAGCGGCGATGGGCAAATCGCGGTCCATCTGCTTTGGAACGGCGGCCGATTGTCCGGCGCCGGTTTCGGGAGCGGCGGCCAAATTCGACCTTCTCGTCAATTTCGAATTCAATTCGGACAAGCTGACGCAAGCGGCCAGGGAGAATCTCGATCAATTCGCCAAGGCGCTGCAAGACCCGCGCCTGAAGGGCCAGAAGTTCGAGATCGACGGACATACCGACGCCACGGGCGCCGAGGAATATAACCTTGGACTGTCGGAGCGGCGGGCGTCGTCTGTCGTCGCTTATCTTGCCTCGCAGGGACTCGACGCCTCTTCTCTGGTCGCCAAGGGCTTTGGCAAATCGAAGCCGCGCGTCGCCGATCCGTTCAGCGGCGAGAATCGCCGTGTCGAAACCCATCTGCTCGAGCAGTAAGGGGCGGCGCCAACGCCTGAAGTCAGGTCTTCTGCGGCGGGCCCAGCAGGCGCCATTGCTTGAGCGCCGGGGCGAGCGCCGCGCCGCCCTTGCCATCCGCCGCGCCGGCATAATAGCCGGCGCTTTTGAGGCGGGTCTGGACCGCCTTGATCGTGTCGGGCGACCAGGACGACGATTTGGCGGTCAATTGATTGAACGCCGATCCGTCATCGCCGGCCACCCCGCGCAACAATTGCTCGGCCGCCGCCGCCGGATTCTTAGGCACGCCGCGTCCCTCGTCCAGCAGGATCGCCGCCGCCAGATAGCCGCGCGCGTCGCCAAGATTTGACGTCTGCCTGAAAAATTCGAGCGCCTCGCCGGGCGCGCCCGCCACGCCCTGCTCGGCCAGCACGCCAAGATCGTAAGTCGCGATCGCCGATCCGCCCTGCGCGGCGGTCCGCAAGAGCGCCGCCGCGCGCGACACGTTTTTTTCGACGCCATTGCCGTTCATCAAGGCGACCGCCAGATTGATCGCGCCGTCGGCGCTGCCGCGCGCCGCCGCTTTTTCATAAAGCGCATTGGCGGCCGCAAGGTCCCGGGGCGCGCCGTCGCCCGATTCCAGAATGAGGCCGAGGCTCACCATCGCGCGCGCATCGCCCGCCTCCGCCGCCTTTCTGTAGAGGCCGATCGCCTCGTCGCGCCGCCCGGACGCCGCCGTCGACCGCGCCAGCAGCGCAAGATAATGCGGCACATTGGGATTCTGGGCCACCGCCTCTCGGCATGCCGCAGTCGCTGGCTCAGCGTTTTGCACGAGCGCGTCGAGGTCGACGCCGGGCGTGTTGGCGGTGGCGTCGCGCGGATGGGTGGCCAATCTCTCGCAAATGACGCCGGGAGGCGCGTCGGACCCCTGCGTCTCCTGCAGGCTCGCGCGCAGAGCATCCGCCTCGGCGACATGGCCGCCGCCGGGATAGCGCGCCAGATAAAGATCGACGAGGGGACGCTGGCGCCCACTCCGGGCCAGGCGCCACAGCAATTCCTCGACATTCTCCTTGGGCGCTTGTGGATTGATGGGCGCCGTGACGCCCTTGGTCGATTTACCGATGTCCTCGATCAACGACCTCACATCGGCGACATGCGAGCCGTCGGGGTAACGCTCCAGATAGAAATGCAGCAGATTGACGTCGCGCTGGCCGCCGGCGAGCTGCCACAGCAGGGTCTCGGGCGATCCGCTGGGCGCCTCGCCCGGCGCAAAATAGAATTGCCGGGTCAGCGATGAATTCTCCCAGGGGATTTGCGCGCCGCCGGTCGTCGCAATGACGTCCTTGCGCACCTCGATCATCATGCTGGAAATATCCTGGCCGACGGTGGCCAGATGCCCAAGCAGCGATTGCGCGAAGGGACTGTTGCGGCCGGCGCCGTCGAAGGCGACGTTGTCGGGCTGGGTCGCAAAGGCGATGAGAAAGCCCGCCGCATTGCCGACGCGCGCCAGTCCCTCCGCATGGGCGGAAGCCGGCGCGTCCTTCAGCGGATTGGTGCGGCAGGCGTCCAGAAAGATTAGATGGACGCCCTTGCCTTGCTCCTGCGCCTTCAGCACATCGTCTAAATGCACGGTGTGTTTGTAAATGTCCCCTTCGCTGTGCAATTGCGCATCGACGGGGATGAGGAAGTTCTGGGCCGAGACCTGCAGGCCATGGCCGCCGTAGTAGAACAGCGAAACGTCGGCGGAGGCGGCGGCCTGAGCGAAATCGGCGATTTCGCGCTCCATATCCGCCTGATCGAGATCGACGCCGGTCGTCACTTTGAAGCCCAGCGTCTTGAGTTCCGCGGCGACGTCCTGGGCGTCGTTGGGCGGATTGGCGAGCGTGGCGATATCGCGATAGCCGCCATTGCCGATGACGAGGGCGACGCGCGTCTCCGCGCCCGCACTCGCCCCCGCCAGCAAGCCCAGCGCCAGGCCCAAGCCGATAAGGTCGATCCAATATTTTCGCGGCGCCGGGGGCCTCGCGCGCGATCCTTTTCGATTGGACAGGACCAAGGTTCTCACTCTTTGCGCCGTCGCGTATGGAACGACAAGGACGGGGGCGATCCTCCCGCATAAAACCTCCCAGGCCAAGACCTTTCCCGGCAAAATGGTCGCGACATCTTGCGGCGGCGCTAAGCCAAATTGCGGTCCGACCCGAGGATGCTCGCACGGCCTCGCCTCGCAGCGTCCCCTAATTTGGAACGCAGCGTCGCGTTGCCGGAAGCGCTTCCGAATCGCAGCCCGCTCACCAAGCAGCTCTTCTCGAACATCGGCGGCGACGCGTAATTCTAATCAGGGACCGGCGACAAGGCAATGTTGCCAAGGATTCATCCGAGGGCTCGCGCCAATATCAGGATCGCAAGATGCGCGGGATAGAGGCTTGCAACGCATAGCGCAGCAGAATGCGCGGCTGGCGCCGCAACGCAGCGGCCGCCAGCAGGACCAACAAGCAGAGAAACGCGGTGCGCAGCGACGTCAGCAGGATGTCGGAAGGCGTCATTTCGCGAAAGGAGTTCAGACTTACAAGCAGCAGCAGCAGCCAGAAAATGTGGATTCGTCTCCCCTCCAGCGCCAAAAGGACCGCGGCGGGAAACAGCATGGCCGCTATGCCGCCGTCCACCCCTGCCTGCGCGGGAATCCACGGCGTGAAGGCGACCGCAATTCCCGCCGCGAACACGCCATGCTGAATGAGGGGCCCCAGCTGCCTGAGAAAGATTGCAATCGCCGCGCCAGCCGCCAGCGTGAACAACGTGTCGGCTTGATCGGAGGCGAAGGCGGCGGCGTAGAAGGGTTGGGCCAAGGCTCCGAGCAGCAGAAACATTTGCAGATAGCCTGGCGCCTTTGCGCCCCGCAGCAGATTGCAGGCGAGCGCGAAAGAGAACAGCGGGAACGCCAGACGACCGAAATCCCACAGCGGTCGCCAGGCATTGTGCAGCAGCATTTCATTCGCGTGAGCCGCGACCATGGCGATCGCGGCGACGATCTTGACGAGGTCGAGAGAAGCGCCGGTAAAGACACCGACCAATCCCTGGCCTTCGTCGGGCGCCGGCCTTCGGGCGCCGCGTTGCGAGGGATCGCCAACCCTTGCCGCTCGATCATCATTCATGAGCTTGGGCTCGCGACTCGGGAGGGCGGAACACGATCGAATCGCAATCTTGCCAGGCGCCGCCCCATGTCCTAGATCATGAACGGCGGCTGCGCCGGGCGCAACGTTAGGATTTTCTCATTTGCGAATCCAGGGCGGCGGGCGCCGTCGAAGAAATCGGGCGAACCACCGGACGCCGATCGGCTGCAAGATAGGTTCGCCTTTAAGGGATCGGAGGTAGCCGAAGATGGCGCTTTTGATCTAAACTCGCGCATGACAGGCGATCATTCGCGTGACGAATATGCGACGAGACGATGAGTGGAGAGCTCGCCACGATCCCATCCCGTCCAATTGGACGCGCTTGAGCTTGCCGGCATGACCCAGCGGCGCGGATTTTTGCTGCTGGCGATCGCCATCGCCATCTTCTGCGGCTGTGCCGGCCTTGTCGCCTATCGGTTGCTATCGCGCCGCCCTGCCCCCACGCCGGTCGTCGTATCGGGCGAATCCGAGGCGCCCGAAGTCAAGACGGCGCCGGCGGCCGGTCCGATATCGACGATCATCGATCTGCCCGGCGATCCCGTGCTCGTGCATCGCGGCGCGACGGTCGCGCCGCGTGCGCTTCGCGTCGCCCTGCCGATCGCGCTTGGCCCCAACCCGCCCAAGATCGAGAGCAACGCTTTTTTCGTCAACGCGCCGCTGGTCTCTTCCGAGGGCGGCTTCATGGGCAAATTCCCCGAGGCGGCCGAAGGCGCCGATGTCGCCGATCCAGCGCTGGCCGTTGAGGGCGTGGCCATGGCCACCGATGCCGGCGATGCGGGGTTCGACGACGACGGCGGCGCCAGCACGCCGCCTTCGGCGCAGCTTTCGGTAGTGAGCGACCTCAACAGCAGCCAACTCGACGTTACGATCGGCGGATCGAACGCACAGCCGCAAATCAAGGAGGCGATCATCCGGGTGGTCGTGCAGGAGAAGATCGCCGACCTGCTGATCCGCAGCGGCTTTAGCGAAGACAGCGCCCGGGCCGTCGAGGCGGCGACCAAGGCCGCCTATAACGTGCAGTCCCTGCCGCCGGCGAGCATCGCGGTCGCCGAGGGCGCGCTCGATATTTCCGGCGCCTATCGGGTCGCGCAATTGGCGATCTACGAAAACAAGGAATATGTCGGCGCCATCGCGCTGGCCGAAGCTGGAGCCTACGGCGAGGGCGCCCAGCCGGCGATTCCGCAAGGCCTGCTCGACGAAGGGCCCAAGGACGTCGACATGGCCGTTCATTACAACCTGTCCGACGGCGTCTATAGCGCGGGCGTGCGCAACAACGTGCCCGAACCCGTCATCCGCGAGGCGATCCAGCTCATCGGCAAGCTAACCGATCTCAAGGCGCCGCTGGCGCCCGAGGAAAACATGCGCGCGCTCTATGCGCGCGATTTTCGCGGCAAATCGAAATTGACCGGCAAGGTGATCTATATCGGGCTCAGCGGAGCGGGCGGGCCGATCGATTGCTATTCCTTTCAATTCCCCGACGGCGCCTTCCGCTGTTTCGATCCGAAGAGCGGCGGCGTCGGCAGCGGCCCGGCGCCGACCAGCGTCGGCGGCATTTTCGCTCCCATCAAGGGCGCGCCGGTGACCTCCACCTTCGGCATGCGCTTCCACCCGATTTTGCATATCCTGCGCCTACACGCCGGCATCGATTTTGGCGCCCCGATAGGCTCGCCCGTGCGGTCGGTGGCGGACGGCAAAATCGAGATCGCCGGGCCGGTGCAGGGCTTTGGCAATCATATCCGCGTGCAGCACAAGGGGTTTGAGACCTCCTATTCGCACTTGTCCGAAATCCCGGCCAATATCACCGTCGGCGCGACGGTGACGCAAGGCCAGGTCATCGCGCTATCGGGCAATACCGGCCTGTCGACCGGGCCGCATCTGCATTTCGAATATTACCTCGACCGCACCGCTGTCGACCCCCTGCCCCATATGGGAACCGAGGTCGCCGGCTCCGGCGCCGCGGCGCCCGCGCCGGCGAGCGAACAGGATGTGGCGGCGTTCACGGCGGACAAGACGATGGTGGACGCGGCGCTGGAGGCGGCGGGGCGTTAGGGCGGCGTGAATTGTCGCGTTTTTGTTCATTCCATCGTCAGGGATAAGCGACACGGTAAGGCGACATTGAGCGGAGCGAAAAGGCGGGCTCTTGTGAGCGTCGCGGAACGGGAAGGGGCCGGGCTCAACCCGGCGCTTAAGGTTGTCGTGCGCGAGGCGGGCGGCGCGGCAGGGGTTGAGACGCTAGCTAGGAGAGGCGATGAAGCGCGAAATGGCGACATGAGAACGGCGCGCGGCGCGCACTTGCGCTGGCGCTTGCGTTCGCCGTGTCCGGTTGCGGATCGTGGCCGCGCATGGCGCACTATCGCTTCACCGTCGAAGTCGAAGACAACGGACGAATGGCGAGCGGGTCGGCCGTGCAGGAAGAGGATTGCGTGTTCAACGACGGCCTCCTCAAGATGGGGAACGCGCTCAATTGTGGCGTCAAGGGGGGGGCGGTCGCTGTCGACCTTGGCGAGAGGGGGCTGCTTTTCGTGTTGCTGACCAGGGACCCCGGCCGCCAGCGCACGAGCGATTCTCCATGGGGCCTCTTCGAATATGCGAACCGAAATCTATTTGAACCGGTCGGTGAGACAGCCGCGGCCTTGGACCGAATAGCCGCCAACCGCGAGACAGTAACGCTAGACGCTCTTCATACGCCGATGATGGTGTCGCTTTCGCGATGTCAACGACCCTACGAGCGTGGAACTCGTCGACCCCAAGCATCTCGATGCGAGTTTTGGACCCGGAGTTAAATTCTCGAAAGCGAGCATCGTGATCACCAGCTCCCGTGACGACGGGGATCGAGAAGAGAGCTCCGTGGTTGCCAAAGGGGCGCCCCGGGCGCCGGCTCTTTCCCGCGACTGGCGGACCCGTCAGTGACGTACCTGAGACGCACCTGCTGACAGATGATGATTTTTAGAGATTTATGCAATGAGCGGGTCCGCGACGCGTGTCCGCATCGCTTTGCTTGTTTGCGCGGTGTTGGAGGCGGCGGGGCGTTGGAGGGGGCGTATTGCCGTATTTTTGTTCATTTCATCGTGAGGGGAGTGCGACATAGTAAGGAGGACGCCGAGAACGAAAGGGCCTGCTCTTGTCTGCATCGCGAGAACCGGGACGCGCCAAGTTCGACCTGCGGTCTCCGACCTCCCCCGACCAAGCACAGTTGGCGCCGCCGCGTGGGAGCCGTTCAGGGGGCGCGGCGAAGCTTGTCGCGCGTAACAGAGTGGGAAGCGCGGCGGAAGCCGAGGAAGGCGCGCAGTGAATTCGGCGTTGAGGCTTTTGGTCGTCGCCTTCGCAGCGATCGCCCTCGCCGGATGCAACGGCACAGCGGAAGCAGTGCGCTATCGTCTGACGGTCGAGGTCGACGACAACGGCGCTATTCGCACCGGCGCCGCGGTGCAGGAGGAGAATTGCACATTCAACGACGGCGCCTTCAAGGGAATGGGCAATGCGCTCAACTGCGGCATTAAGGGCGAAGCCGTCGTCATCGACCTCGGCGAAAAAGGCGCGCTATTCGTACTACTGATCCGCGACGCGCGAACCGGCGCAGCGGCGGACCGTTCGGCGCTTTGGAACAAGGCCATAAAGACCTTTTAGATCCTGTCGGACTGACGGCCGCCGCGATGCTGCGGATCGGATCGACGCGGGGCGTGAACGAGGTCTCCGTCGACAGTCTCCCGGTCCTTGTTCGGTTCCGCGATCCTAACGACCCCCGAACCGTCGAGCGGTCGATCCAACCAATTTGGCGGCCAGCTTCGGCCCGGGCGTGCGGCTGAAGCGAGCGACGGCTGAGGTCACGGCCGACCCCCTCACCACGGGCATCGAGAAGAGTCTGCCTTGGTTGGTCGGCGGATGGTTGGAGAAGCCATTGATTCCGCGTACCGGCCTTCCCCGCCCGGCAAGCGAGGTCGCCCAAGTCGAAGATTTGCTACACGGTGACTTCTGGAGATTTATGCAATGAGCGGGTTCGACAACACGTTAATGTTAGCGATTCTTGCGCTCGATTCGTACAATCGCAGCTACAACGCCCAGCTCTACGTGCCCGGCCAAACGAAAGGCACAGCGATTGTTCTGTAAGAAGCACAGCCGGATGGCTACTGCGCCGCCGGTTTCTACGCCACGGCCTACAGCCGGAGTGGTCAGACCATAATTTCCTATCGCGGCGCGGATAGCCCCTGCTCCCACGGAAGACGCGAAGCGATTGACAGATTGACAAGCGCCTCGGCGACGCTGGGACATACGAGTTGAGCGTGGAGGTCATCGCTTTGCTTGTTTGCGCGGCGCCGGCGCTCGGGGGATGCGGCGCTGGAGGCGGTAGGGCGTTGAGGGGTTCAATGTCTTGGCCGTCATTGCTTCGCTCCGCTCGCAATGACGCTAGCGCCTCGCACCTCCGCCCCCTGCAGCTGTTTCGTCGCTCCTCTCCCTCGCAATGACGAATCTACGCCCCAATCCCCCGATCGGGCACAATCGAGGCCATCGTCTCGGACCCCCAGGAGGGATCGGCGCGAATGGTGCGCGTCTCGTATTCGCAAGCGATGACGATGACGCTGACATTATCCGAGGCGCCGCGCTGCAAGGTGAGCGATATGAGGCGGGCGCAGGCCTTTTGCGGGTCGCCCGCGCCGAGCAGAGCGGCGATCTCGCCGTCGTCGACATGGGTCGTCAGCCCATCGCTGCATAATAGAAACCGGTCGCCGGCCATAATGGGCCCATCGCCGATTTCGAGCGCCGCCTGATCGGCGACCCCGAGCGCCCGGGTGATCACGTTGCGCCGCGGCCAGCGCTTGGCTTCGCCGGGTTCGAGAATGCCGCGATCGACGAGGTCCTGAACTTCGGAATGATCGCGCGAGATCTGGGTCAGGGCGCTGTCTCGCAGCCGGTAGGCGCGGCTGTCGCCGCACCACACGCAGGCGTAATGGGCACCGTGAATGAGTATGGCGGCGATCGTCGTGCCGATGACCTGCGTGGCGCGCGCCCGGGCGAGCGCGCGCAGATCGGCGTTGACGCGGATCATGCGGTCCACGAATTCGGCCAGCAGCCGGGCGGCCGAATCGGATCCCTCCATCGTGCCCAATGCCGCCACGACCGCCGCGCTCGCCACATCGCCCCCGCCATGGCCGCCCATGCCATCGGCGACGGCCCAGAGGCCGATTTCCGGCCGCGCGATGAGACTGTCCTCGTTCACTTCGCGCACCTTGCCGACATGGCTGGCGCTCGCGGTCTCGAAAGCGAAGGGACTGGACATGGCGAAGTCTCTCTGCCGCGTTTTTCTTAAGCGGGGCGGCCGCCGATTCTCAGACAGTTTCCTTCGATGAGCCCTCGAAAGCGCCAGTCAGCATATCGGCAAATCGCATCGGCGCCGGCAGGCCGGTGGCGACCAGCGCCGTCGGGGAAAAGCCCTCGCCGCCGATCGTCCACCAGAACGACTGGGCGGCATAAGTCTGGCGATGGCCAAAGCGCCGCGCGGCGCGAAAGGCGACGGCGAGTTCGGCGCCAAATTCGCGCACCACCACGCCGCCTTCGGCAAGTTGGATAATGCCGGGCGCCTCGGAGGCGCGCGGCTGCGTCACGGGCGGCGCCATCGATGAGACCGCCGCGGCGACGCCCTCAAAGTCGGAATCCCGGCCCAGCGCGTCGAGCAAAATCGTCTCGGCCGCCTCGCACCAGGAATTGTTGGGATCGAGTTCGGGCGGCAGCAGGTCCTCTTCGCCTTCGGTCGCAAAAACGGTAAGCGGAAATTGGCGCCCGACGCCGTCGATCGAGGCCATGAAAGCGCCCAGCACCGCCTCCCCGCAAAGGCCAGCGCCAAGCCAGAAGCGCCAGATCGGCGCGCTGTTGTAAGCGTCGCGCCAGGCTTCGCCCAGCATCTGGCGGGAGGTCGCCACGCTCGCCTGCAGCCAGGGCTCCCAGACCTCGAGCAGGCGGCGCGAGACGTTGGCGGCGACGAAATCGCGCTTGGCCGGCAGCTTTCCGTAAAGACCGGCGGGCATCAGGCCTCACAATCCATTGGGGCATTTGAACTGGCGCAGCGAGGGCAGGCTCAGCGGATTGTTGAGCGAGGCGGCGCTGAATTGGTAGGACACTTCGCGCCCGCCCACGACGAAACTCGCGCTCACCGCATTGCCGCGCTGAAGCACCGAGCCGGCGTCGAGCAGGCGGAACAAGGCCCAGGCGCCCGATCGCTCGAGCTTGGAAATGCGGTCCGGCATCTCCGGCAGCATCGCGATCGAAGCCGCCCCTGCCCCCGCGCCTGGCCATTGCAAGGTGGTGGGCGCGTTGGTCCCCTGCTGCGCCACGACGGAGGCGCCGTTGATCTGCAGCGTCGCGCTCTGCGCCTCGCCGCTCAGCGTCACCGGCTTCACCTCAAGGCTGACCGTCGGCTGATTGCCTCCGGTCGGAAAAAAGGCGTCGCGGATATCCGCGGCCTGTTGGAATTGCCGCAAGGTCGTCTCGGAAAGCTTGCGCGTCAGATTGGCGTTGGGACGCCAGGTCCAGGTCTTGCCCGACAGGTTCACCAGGGGCGCCAGATTGGTGGAGAAAAAACGGTCGATCACGCCGCCCGGCGCAAACATCCGCGCAAAATCAGCCATCGGCACGTCGCGATCGCTCTTGGTGAAGGGATAGCGATTGGCCGTGACCTGCTGGCAGGCGCCGGTCACCTGATCGGCGAGCGCTTGCGAAAGCTGGGCGACCGATGTGTCATTGGCGTCGCCCGCGACATCCTTGGCGACCTTGTCCATCATGCCGGCGAGCGGCTGAGGCAGCCGCGTCACATTGGAGCGCAGGCTCGCGACCTGCACCTGCACCTGGTCGATCGCCTGTTTGGCCTGGGTGGGATTGGTCGCCGCCAGCGTCAGGTCGCGGTAAAGTTCGTTGAGATTGGCCAGAAGCGCGTCGATCGGCCGTGATCCCACCTCGCCGTCGAGCAGCACTTGAAACGGCTTGAAATTGGCCTCTATGTTCGCGCCGGGAACTTCGGGCGCGGCGTCGCCGGCGCGGCGCTGCGACTTCATCGCCAGGGAAAGCGCCTCGTTGCTCACCGAGCCGAGATGATTTCTCAATATCTGGGTGGCGTCCTGCGCCGCCTCGGCTTTCTGCCCATTGTCGTCCTTTTTCGCCGCCGTCTTCGGCTCGCGCGTCAGGGATGTCTCATCGCGCACCGATTCGAATATCTGCTTGATCGGCGAAGTCGGGGCCGATGCGGCGCTGAGGGCGAGATATTTCGGCTTGTCGGCGACCAGCGGGCGCAGGGTCAGATTGCCGAGCGCGACATTCCAGGCGGCGATGAACTCCTTGCCGTAGAGATCGAGAATGTCGGGCATCATGCTCGCATATTGCTGCTTGACCGCTTCCTGGTCGCCCGAGGCGCCCAGCACCCATTGTTCCTTCTGCATCTTGTCGGCAATGGTCGTCATGTGATCGAGCAATGCGTGGTAGAACCCTGGATAGGTGAAGAAGGCGGGCACGCGGATCGTTTCGAGATTGGCGCCGTTCGCCGCCTCAAAAACCAGCGCCATATCGGGGCCGCCGCGCTGTGAGGCGATCCAGTCCTCGAGCTTTTCGACGCGCGCCTCGGATTTGAGAAGCGTATAGGCGCGCTCGGAGACGCGCATGCGAGCCAGGGTCGCCTGCGCCTGTTCGACCAGCGGACCGTTGAGCGAAATCTTGGGCGTCCCGTTGACGTCGAGATCGAGCATCGCGATGAGATGCTCGCGCAGCAGATCGCGCCCCTGCGCGTAGGGCGCGCCCGGATACATATTCTCCTCCCAATCCGCCGCGAACCAGTCGACGATGAGATCCTTGTCGACGACCGGCGCCTTGCCGCCGAGCATCAAATAGACCTTCAGCGCCTCATAGACGAAACTCGGGTCGTTGATGTTCTTTTGAATCTGCTGCTCGAGCCGCAGAACGAGGCGCGGACGCATCAGGCGCTCGAGAGCGAGCTGATAGGCCGATTCGGAGGCCGATTCGAGGCGCGGGCGTTGACTGAGGCCGAACGTCTGGGGCACCGGCGTCGATTCATCGCGCGTGGAATAGCCGGTCGGCAGATTGAGCAGACCGTCGACTCGCTCATAGACCGGCCGCAGGTCGGGATCGCTGACCGTATCCTGCTTGAGGAGCGGGGCGGCGGCGGCGGCATAGCTGTCGACGGCGCGATCGGTGTCGACGATCAGCGCATGGTTGCGCGAATAGCTCACCCACCAGGCGCCCAGAACCACGACCATCGTCAGCGCGATCAGCGAAAAAGCGGCGGCGCGAATGAAGAACGAGCGGCGCACCGCGCCCATATTGGTCGAGACCCAGCCGGCCTCGCCGAACACCACTTTGGCCAAGAGATCGTGCAGGAAGAAACTCTTGCCGGCGCCCGAGAAGGCGGCCGAGCTGAAGCTCTCGACGCCATAGCTCTTTTGCAGCGCGCCGATCACCTGATCGAACGGCGTTCCCTCCTGCGTGCCGGAGGTGAAATAAAATCCGCGCAAAGTCGCGCTGGTTTGATAGCGCGTCGGCTCGAAAATGCGGTTGAGGAAGTCGGAGACCGGCTTTTTGACCGCGCTGATCTGCGCGGGAAGCCCGAACAGGATGGCGCGCGCGCGCAGGTCGGGCTCCTCTTGCAGGCGCTCCGGCATGCGCTCGGAAAGGCGTTGCACGAGCAGATCGATTTCGGCCGGAACCGTTCCGACATTATTGGCCTTTTTATCGGCCGTCTGGAACGTGGCGCCCCAGACGAAGCGGCGCTTGACCTCATCGAGATCAGCGAAATATTGCGTGAAGCCGACGATCAGATCCATTTTGGTGAAGACGGCGTAGACGGGAAAGCTCACCTTCAATTCGTCATGAAGTTCGGTCAGCCGTTTGCGAATGGCGTCGGCATGCGCATTGACCTCGGCCGCGGGCAGATTGAGGATGTCTTCGATGCTGATGGCCACCAGCACGCCGTTGATGGGCTGGCGCGGGCGGTTGGTGCGCAACATATCGAGAAAGGAGAGCCAGCTCTTGCGATCGACCTTGGCGTCCGAATCCTGCGTCGTATAGCGCCCCGCCGTGTCGATCAGCACGGCCTCGTCGGTGAACCACCAGTCGCAATAGCGCGTGCCCCCCACGCCCTGCACGGCGCGCGCGGCCGTATCGTTGGCGAGCGGAAATTTGAGGCCGGAATTGATGAGCGCGGTGGTCTTGCCGGCGCCGGGCGGCCCAATGATGAGATACCATGGCAAATCGTAGAGATAGCTCGCGCTCGATTTGCTGCTCCTCTTCAAGGTCGCGAGCGCGTCCTGCATTTTCTCGGCAAGGACGGGCGCGTCGGTCTCGTCGGCGACCGGCTCGGTCAATGCTTTTTCGAGAGCCGCCGCCGCGCGTCGCCGCTTGAGGATCGTATAGGCGATCGACGCGATGACGATGATCCAGACGATCAGGATGATCGTAAAGCGCAGCCAGAAGCCTTCAAAGGGCTGAACATCGCCGATGGAAATGATCGGACCGGCGAACCAGACCAGCACCGAAAAGGTGATGGCGCCGATGAGGGTCAGAACAATCCATATCCAGGCGACAACGCTCATAGGAACAAAGGCTCCAATTTGCCGCTCGAGGCGGCTCGAAAACTAATCGGCGCGCGGGATGGAGATTTCCACCCGCCTGTTCTTGGATTTGTTGTCGGGCGTGTCATTGGCCGCAACCGGATTGTCCGAACCCTTGCCCGAAACCGTCACCCGGTCAGGCTTTGAAAGATCGGTCTTCAAGACGCCGGCGACCGATTTGGCGCGCGCCTCGGAGAGCTCCCAGTTCGAGGGAAAGGCGACCGTCTTGATCGGGTCGGTGTCGGAATAGCCGTCGACGCGGATGCCGCCAGGCTCCTTCTCCAGGGTCTTGGCGATCTTGGCGGCGAGGGGGTTGAACGTGTCGTTGACCTTCGCCGCGCCCGACGGGAACAGCACGAGATTGCCGATGCGGATGATGATCGACGTCGCGGTTTGGTCGGCGCTCACCTTGCCGGCGAGAATTTCATCGGCCAGAGCCGCCCGGATGCGCTCCAGTTGCGTCGAAACATGGGCCGGCGGATCGGGCGGCGGCTTGACGGCGGTTTCGCGAGCGATGTTGATTTCAGTGTCGGGGTGCAGATTGGCCATTTTGAGCGCGACGGCCTCGGCCTCGTTGCTCAGCATGTTGCGCAAGACGAGATAAATGCCGAGCAGAATGACCGCCGCCACCGCCGCGATCGACCAGATGGGCACGCGGAAACGGTTGGCGATTATACCGATCGTCTGGCCACGCCAATGGGGCGACAGATCTTCGATCGTCTTGGGCTGCACCCGGCGGATCGTTTCATAGAGATCGCGGCGTATGCCCTGCAAGGCGCCGGCGCCGCCGCCGCTGCTGGAAGCGCGATAAACCCCCTCAAAGCCCAGGCTAAGGCAGGCGTGCATGATCTCGAGCAGGCCAAGATTGGCGGCCGGGTTCTGCTTGGCCCGATCGAGCTCCTGGAAGAACTTCACGCCGCCGGTCCGCTCGCTGAAGAAACGAACCAGCATGCTGTATTTCGTCCACAAATGACGGTCGTCGGTCGGCAGGTTCTGGACGATGTCGTCGGCGGTGGCGGCAAGCGCATATTTGGCGGGGTTGATCTGCTCGGTCGGAACGCCGGCGGCGCGCGCATCGGCCTCGAACTGGACGATCGATTGGGCGACCTGATCCATCAATTGGCCCGATCCGGCGCGCGAAAGCGAAGCGCGCAGGCGGCCGAGCAGCAGCAGCAGCGAGGCGGCCGAGCGCATTAGCGGATTGGCGGCGATGGGGACGAGATCGACGGAGATATGGGGCGAGACCGGTGCCGGCGTCATCGGCGCCGATGCGCCGGCCTGCTGCATATAAGGATTGACGGGCGGCGGCGTCGGGCTCGTCGCCCATCCGTCCCAATTGGCCTGTCCGCCTTGCGACGGGGGGTGGGCTGGCGGAGGCGAATAGGCAGGCGGCGTATAGGCGGGCGGCGGCGTGTAGGAAGGCTGCGGCGGGGCCGGATAGGCGACGGGCGAAGTCGGCGTCGCGGCGGGGGGCGCGCCGCCAGGCGTCGGCGAAGGACGCCGCCCACCCGGATTGGGCCGGATAATGGTTCTCTCTCGACGGCCAAAAGGATCGTCGGTGTCGCTCATCGCCTGTCTTCCCTGATCGCCCAGAGCTCCATCTGAAGTTCGGGCCAGTCGCCGGCAAAATGCATGCCGATCGCGCTCGCGACGCTGAACTCAGGCCATAGCGGCGAGGTGCGATCGAGGTAGAAATAGACGTGGTCGGTGATCGCGCGGATCTGCGGCGGCGGCGTCGGCAGATGTACGAGGTTCACCCCCGGCAGATGCGCGTGAACGATCTCGTTCATCTTGGTGTTTGGCCCGACTTTGAGGTAGTTGGGCAGGTTCTGCTGGATTTCGGTAAGGGGGCGGCGCGCCGAGACTTCGAGCACCAGCGTCGCGTTACGGAAAAGCGTACGGTCCTTGATCGTCGAAATATAGGCGTTCTGGGCCCGTTCGATGAGTTCGAGGCGAATGGCGCGCCGGTCGAGGCGCGCGCTGAGGAAATCCTGGATGTCGCGCAACACCGGCGCGAAGGCGCCCTCCAGATCGTCGTGATTATAGGGCGAATATTCGCGCGCGCGCCGCTCGGCGGTCGCAAATGTCGCGAGCTCGCCGACGATGCGCAGCAGTTCCTCATAGAGGCGTTCGGGATGGACGTAGCGCGACCGACGAAAGTGTTTGAGCACCGGGATTTCCCGGTTGAGCATTTGCAGCATCAGATAGTCGGCGCTCTGCAAGCCGCCGCCTGCCGTCGCATCGCTGGCGTAGCGCGCGAGCTCGTCGAGCTTGTTGCCGATCCAGCCGATCACCCGCTCGAGCCAGCCTTCGACGGTCGGATGGGCCGAACATACGAGAAGCGGAGGCGCGAATTTCTCGTCGAAGACGATGGTTCGATCGTGAACTTCGACGATGCGCGCAATCGGCAGCCCGACGTAGCCCGGTTTGGCGGTCTTGCGAATCTCATAGGCCAGACGGGGATAGGCGACGTCGATCTCCTCCTCGACGCGCAGATGCGAGGTGGAGTCGATGATTGTTTCGGACCCCGCGACGAAGCGGGCCGCATTATCGGACTTGTCGTGACTGACTTCGCGCGAATTATTGGCCTTGGCCGGCATGGAAAGCCAGACAATCTGGCCCGCGGCCGTCTCCGGCGCCTCGATCGGCGCCGGCGCCGGACTGTCGGCGGGAAAATCGAACAAGGAACCGTCGGGCATGACGCCCGCCGCCTTGCGAAGCGAGAATTTGCTCTGCTGGGCTAGGTCCCGGTCCAGTTCAAGCATCGCAAAGCCCCAGGGATAGGGCGTGACATGCCGCATACGGCTCTCGATCGCATTTTCGAGATAGCGATCGGCCTGCTGCAGATGATGCGGCCGAAGGAACAAACCTTCCGACCAATTGACTTTGGCATACCACGACATGGTCGGAATTCCCCAATCCCTCAGCTGATGCGCCGGCGCCGAGCGGCGGCGCGCGGCCGGCCTGGCGGGCTCGACTCAGCGATCCGCTCCCCCTCGAGATAAAAACATCGTCAGAAAATGCGCGAAAAGCGCATCACGGCTCCTTTCGTTGCAGTCGGTCGTAGGTTTCGGCGAACAGCAGCATGAACGCCTCCGACAGGCGTCCGTCGCTGCGCTTCGTCTTGGCGCGCCAGCGCTCCGCATAAACGTCCCAAAGCTTGGCTTTACGCGAGCCAACCAGGCCGCCGAGGCCGCGATCGGCTTCGACGGAAGCGTCGATCTTCTCGGGCGCAAGATCCTCGAACAGAGCCTCAAGCGCGCCTTGCATGGCGCCGTAGGTTTGCATCTGGTGGGCTTTGAGATCGGCGAAACTGCGCTCCACCGTCGTCTTGGCGTCAAGATAATTGCGCGTAGGCGGCCCCAGCATGATTGCGAGCGCTTCCTCAGGCGCCGCGGTGAATTTCAGCGGATTGTTTTCAAGCGCTTGGATCATCGTGCGGCTCGAACTTCGCATCAGACTCTTGGTCTCGGAACGCGACGATAGCATTTGCGCGAGATTTTGCGCCATCAATCTCAGCACGGCGCCAATGTCGTCGGCAACCGCGAGGGGATCGCGACCCGCGATAGCCCGCTCCGGGACCCCGGCGGCCCGAGCGATACGCAACAAAAAGTCGGCGGGAATGGCTTGCGGTTCGCCAACGAAGGCCGCCGGCGCCGGGCGTGGGGCGGGCGGGTCGGCGCGCGCGGGGATTTCCACCGGCGCCGCTTCAATCTCGGGCGCGGCAAACGGGGTGGAGGGCAGCGCTTGCTCCGCGGGCGGCGGCGCAACGCGCGGGGGCGCGGGTCGACGCGGCGTCGGCGCGACCTCGACCGGTTCGACAATGGGGGGCGGGGCGACCCTGCCGCGCAGCCAATCGTCCTCCGGTCCGGAAGCGGGCACGCCGAAATCGGCGGCGGGCGCGGGGCGCGAGGGGGAAGAAAATTCCGCGGGCCCAACGCCCGAGGCGAAGTCGAGAAAATCGGACGGCGTCTCGCGCGCCCGCTCGGGCATATAATCGCGCCTATCTTCCGCCGCCGCCGCCTCGCCGCCACCGCCCCAAAGGTCGGCCGCGCCTTCGTGAGCGGCCGGCGCCTGCGAAGAGGCGCGAACGGGCGCGCCATGGCCCTCGATCTCGACGGCGACGATATATTGGCCGATCGACAGACGATCGCCGCTGCGCAACAAATGCGGCGCCTCCAGCCGGAACTGCGCGCCATTGACGAATGTCCCGTTGGTCGAAACGTCATGCAGCCAATAGCCGCCCTCGCGAAAGCGAATTTCGCAATGCTTGCTGGAAACATGCCGACCGGGATCCGGCAGGGTCCAGTCGAGATGCTGGTCGCGCCCGATGTCAAGGCCGCGGCCCTCGACCTGAACGCGCACCGGACCGCCATCGGGCAATCGATCCAGGTTCTCGATTGTCAGACGAAGCAGCATTTTCTGGTTCTGGCTCGACGGCGATTATTGCCCATATTGAAAGCATTATCCTGCGCTTTGACAAGCGCCGCAAGCCAAGGATGGCTTGTGCGGCGCCGCACGGGCCGCGTCTGGATTTCGCCGGCGAATTGGGGCGGTTTACCAGTCACTCCTCCCCAAGCGACGCCCAGAGGGAACGCCCTTCTTCGTTTCGACCCCGCGATCGACGAGGCGCCGCCTGACAAGTCGGCGCGACCTTCAGGCTTGGTCAGCGCTGTCGATGATCTGGCGCAGACGGGCGACATGGCGCGCGAAGGCCGCCCTGCCCGCCGAGGTCTGGATCACCGTCGTCTGGGGGCGCTTGGCGACGAAGGCCTTTTCGACGGCGACATAGCCGGCTTTGGAAAGGGTTTCGATATGGGCGCCCAGATTACCGTCGGTGGCGCCGGTCAGGCTCTTGAGGCGCGCAAATTCCAACCCGGATTTGGCCGGCATGGCGTTGAGCGCCGCCATGATCCGCAGCCGCAGCGGTTGATGGATGATTTCATCGAAAGCCTCGGCCATTCAGGCGCGCCTCATCCAAAGGCCGGCCGCCGCCATGCCGCCGCCGTTAACGAAGGCCATCCATAGATCGAACCAATCGCCGGCGAAGAAAAATCCGAATAGCGTCAGGGCGGCCACGCCCGCGCCGATGACGACGAAGGCGCGCGCCGCCCACAGGCCGACGACCGCAAAGGGCAGCATGAAATAGATCGGCCAGAACGCGCTCAATTGACGCCCGCTGAACTGGCCGAGCGTCAGCGTGCACAAAAGTCCGAATCCGACGAACAGCAGAAAGGTCGTGAACAGGCGCCAGTCGAATGATTTTTGCGAAGGCTGCCGGTTGAACGCGCCGATCGCCACGCTGCCGGCAATGCCGACCAGATAAACCATTGTCCAGGCGTGAACCGACTGGCGCGGCGCAAAAAAAGTTATGGCGTAGCCGATGAAAACCAGCGCCCCCCATAGAACGAGGCTCAGGCTCGCGCGCTGGTAGAAGATCGATTGACGCACTTTGCGGCTTATGGCGTCGATCTCCGCGAGCGCCGACGCCGCCTCGCCGCTCTCAATATTCATGGCGTTTCCTCATCAAAGCGTCCCCCATTCAATTGGCGGCGACGTCGGCGGCGATGGCCGCAAGGGCGGTCTGGCCGCTGACGATCGCCATGTGATTCGTGCCGGGGATGGTGTGCAGCGTCACTTTGGATTCGAACCCCTGGATCGCCTCGGCATATTTATCCGAATACATCAGTTCGTCGTCGCCGCCGGCGAAAATGGCGATGGGCGTCGATGCATTGGCGAAGTCGCCGCGATAGTCGTTGGTCGCATAGCCGCGCATCAGACGGTAGGAATAGACTGAGGTGAGGATCGATTGCGAATTGGGCACGGTGGCGAAGGCGAGGACCGGCAGCGACGAGCAGCAATCGACGCCCAGCTTCCGCAATAGCATAAGCGCGAGGATGCGCGGAATGTCGGGCCTCGCCCAGCCGCCTGCGTTGGGGCGCGACGATGGCGCGTCATAGCCAAGATAGGGGGCGAGCAGGACGATGCGCTCAAACTGGCTTTGCAGGGGCGACCCCGCGATATGCAGCGCGAACCCCCCGCCGGAGGAATGACCAATCAGCTGCAGGCGCGCATCCGGATTGTTCTTATGAACAAACTCCACGAAATCGGCGAGGTCGTCGTCGAGCTGGCCGATATAGCCGATGTCGCCGCGCGCGCCCGAATGGCCATGGCCGCGTATGTCCAGCGCATAGGCCGCGACCCCTTTGTCCGCCAGCGCCTTGGCCAGCGCATGCATGGCTATGCTGGACGCCGAGGAGCCATGCGCGAGAATGGCGATGCGCCGTGGGCGCTCATCTCCGGCGACGAAGGCTTGCGCGGGATAAAATCGGTAGGCGATATCGCTGCCGTCGCGCACCTGGAGCCGCGACAGATCCGGCATGCCCGATCGATCGACCGCCGACGCCGTTTCATGGATCGAGGCGAGCATCGGCGGACGAGACAGCGGAACGGCGAGCGCAAGGACCAAAGCGAGCGCCGCCAGCCCGATGAGACAAAGCAGCCAGAAGGCGAGCGTAGCGACGAACTGGACGGGAGAAGCGAGGATCATGACAGCGCTCGGCATTTCGTTTGCCGTATTGCAGATAACTCTGTATTGCAGAGTTTACCGCCGCACGCAAGTCAATTTTGACGAAAACGGGCTCATTTCAGCAAATGCCGGGTGCAGCGCCCCGGCCACGGCGTCCCAAGCAACGTCGTTTCACGCAGCCGGAAGTTTTTCTGAGCCGAAGCTCGTCACGTCGGCGGGGGGATCGATGTCGAGACGCGCGGCGACATGTAGGTCGAATCGTGGAGGACTATCGATCCCGTCACCTGATAGCCGACCGTCGGCGTGTAGGTGTATTGGACCTCTCCCCAGATATAAAAGGCGCCGGGCGTGTCGATCGAGCTGGGAAGCGTGACGGTCGACCCTTGAGCTCGCGGCGTCCCGTTGGGCGTCGATTGGCTCCAGGCGATCGTCGCCGCGCCGGCGCCGTTGACCGTCACTTCCGATACCGTCACGATAATATTGGATGCCGAGTAAGGAGCGACCATTAGCGAAGAAGCGCCCAGCAGGACCTGCACCTGCGACAGCGTGAGCGCGCTATATTGCGTCACCAGATCGGTGACGGTGCGCGCGGTTAGGGTGACCTTTCGGTCTATCGCGATCGCGTCGCCATAGACGATCGTTCCGGTCAAAAGGACCAGCGCGACGGGAACGATGAGCGCGAACTCCACGGCGGCGACGCCACCCGGATCGCGGCGAAAATTGCGCAGGAGGGAAAGTCTATTGCCCACGGCGCGCCATCGTGTTGCGATCCTTTTCATGGCTAAGGCTCGTTCCTGAATACGGCGGTCGACATGATCAGCAGGTTGTTGTTTGAAAGATTCGACAGGTTCAACGCGAGCGGGCCGAGAAACACCGGCCATTGATACATGACCCGCATGACCATGATGTCGCCGGGGTTGCCGACATTGTACTGCCAGGTGTTCGTCACATTGCCGTTTGCGTCAAAGGTCAATACCGGCTTTGAAACATTGGCGGCGGAAAACGACGCCGCCGGCTGCAGATCGATCATGAAATTATTGCAATTGAAGAGCCCGGGGGAATTTTGGCAAACGGCGGCGGCAAATAGCGGCTGCGTCGTAAGGCCGAGGGTCGCCGTCTGGCCAGTCAGAACCAGCCTTGCCGATTGCTCGACGGTGGTTTCCAGCGCCTGCTGCGCAAAATAGATCAAGCCGACCTGCAAAGTGCCGAGCATCAGACAGATGAAAGGCGCCGCGACAAGCCCAAATTCAGAAGCCGGGCCGCCCCCCTCGCAGCGAACAAAACGAGCGATCGCCGCCGCCGCCCGCTGACGGCGGGACATCGCTTTTCCAGGGGAGGGAACCGAAAACGGCGTCATGGGATTCCAGCGCAATCGAGTAGGAACGCTGGGCAATTTACTTGGCAAAGCTTGCGAGACAGTTACGCCGAACGTGCAATTTCCACGGTGTTTTGCGTCCAGCGCGGCCTGTCGGCAAAGGAAACGTGAATATTCGTAGTTAATATCGACGGAACGCTTCGCAATGAGCGAGCCGCCTTCAGATTTGTCCATTTTGGCAGCCGTGCGCCGCCGCCCAGGCCTCGCACGGTCATCCTTGGGCGATCAGCAGCCTCACGCGGCGAGCAGGGACTTCAATTTGACGTCGGGCGATGCGAGCGCCTCGCGGTCGGGCCGCGCGCGTTTGGCGATCAGCATTTCGGCGAGCCGGACTTCCCTGGCGATCTTGCCGAGCGGGCCGACGCCGCTCGCCGCCGCCAGACGCCCATCGTCGGTCAGGTGAAACAGCAGCAGCGCGCCATCGCCAAGATCGCGGCCGATCGTATCGCTCCCTTCATCGGCCAGGCCGGCAATCTGCAGATTAAGATCGTGCTGGTCCGACCAGAACCAGGGAACGGCCTGGTATTCTTCGGTAGCGCCCAGCATGCTTTTGGCGGCGAACGCGCCTTGGTCGAAAGCGTTGCGCCAGGCTTCGAGCCGTATGCGGCGTCCGCCGTAGAGGGGATGGGGAAAGCTCGCGCAATCGCCCGCCGCATAGATATGCCGATCGGAGGTGCGCAATTGGCCGTCGACTGCGATCCCATTTTCGATCGACAACCCGGCGGCCTCGGCAAGCGCAATATCGGGCGCGGCGCCGATGCCGGCGATCACGCAATCGGCTTCGATCTGCCGCCCGTCGCCGAGCGCGATCATATGGCGATCGCCTGCCCGACCAATCCCGGCGATCGTCGCGCCGGTCGCCAATTCGACGCCCGCGGTGCGGTGGCGCGCAGCGACGATATCGGCGATCGGCAACGGCACGCCGCGCATGAGAATGCGCGGCGCCGCCTCGATCAATGTGACCTGGCAACCAAGCGCGCAAGCGCTCGATGCCAATTCGAGGCCGATGAAGCCTCCTCCGACGATGGCGATCCGCGCGCCTGCCTTCAGGCGGCCGCGCAGGGCGACAGAATCATCGAAGCTGCGCAGATAAATCGCCGCATCGGCGCCCTCGACTGACAAATGGCGCGGCTTGGCTCCGGTCGCGAGCAACAATTTGTCGTAAGGCAGCGTGCGACGATTCGAGAGCGCGACGATCCGCGCCGACCGATCGATCGATGTGACCGCGACGCTCGCCGCATGTTCAATGTTCAGACCGGCAAGCCCGGCGGCATCGCCAATCGCCGGGATGGCCGGCGCGGCCGGACTGACGATAGTCGCTTTCGACAGCGGCGGGCGCTCGTAAGGCGCGTGCGGCTCAGCGCCGATCAGCGTGACGGGGCCCGCATAGCCCTGGGCGCGCAACGTGATGGCGGCGCGAGCGCCTGCCTCCCCTGCCCCGACAATGACGATCCCGGCGGCTGTCATGCGCTTTGCCTCAACCGAGATTCAGAAAGACGCGGCCGCCTTCGATCTTGACCGGATAGGTCGCCAGATTGACGCAGACCGGCGCGCCCTTGGCCGCGCCGGTGCGAAAATCGAAACGTCCATTGTGCTTGGGACATTCGATGATCGAACCCATCACGAGACCGTCGGCCAGATGAACCTGCTCATGCGTGCACAGGCCGTCGGTCGCAAAGAAGCGATCGTCGTCGGTGCGATAGATCGCAAAAGTCCTGGCGCCGTAATCGAAGCGGATCACGTCCTCCTCCTCGATGTCGCTCGTCGCGCAGGCCTCGACCCACTCGTCAGCCATCGGCCTCCTCCTCTTGCTGTTGTCGCGCCGCATTCGGGATTCGGCGGCGTTCGATTATTCAGCGGCGATAATTTGCGTGTCGTGATTATAAGGCACGGCTTTTGCCGAAGAAGGCAGTTCGCGCTTTACAAAATAGCCGGGATCGCGCGTCTGCCTGAATAGGGCCACAAGGATTTCGCGATAGGCGACCAGCGTATTGGGATAGGCGGGCGGACAATCGGCTTTGATCGCTTCATGCAATTGCGGCAGCGCGTGATAGGGCGCCATGGGGAACATATGGTGCTCGACGTGATAATTCATGTTCCAGTAGAGGAACCGAAAGATCGGATTCATATAGACCGTGCGTGAGTTGAGCCGATGATCGAGCACGTCTTCGGCAAGGCCGGCATGCTGGGTCAGGCCGAAATAAATCGTCATGAAGCCGCCGTAGAAGCTGGGCAGGCCGATGATCATTGCCGGCAAGATTGAGCGCGTCGCGAAGCAGGCGGCGATGACGCAGGCGAAGATAGCCAGATAGACGCGCGCGACGAGATAGACTTTCCAGCGCTCCATGTCGGGCACGAATGTCTTTTCCTCCTCGGTCAGCGCGCCGCGCGCATGCGCCAGCAGAAGCCGCAACGCGTTGAACCCGCTTTTGAGCGCAAAAATATTGAGCAACAGGCCCACGATATCGGGCGGCCGCGGCGTGGCGATTTCCGGATCGCGCCCGACGATGATGGTGTCGGTGTGATGGCGCGTATGGCTCCAACGCCAGATCGTCGGCTCGCGCAGAATCATGAAACACGCGATGTGATAAACGACATCGTTCATCCAGCGGGTTTTGAACGCCGTGCCATGGCCGCATTCATGCCAGCGGCTGTCCGAGGACGAGCCATAGAGCACGCCATAGACGAGGAAGAACGGGACGGCGGCCCAACTTCCCCAGAAATAGACCCCAAGCGAGCCGGAAATTGCGAGGGCGGCGAACCAGATCAGCGTATCGCGGATCGCCGGGCCGTCCTTGCGTTTCATCAGCTCCTTCAACCGCTTGCGCGGTATCGGGCAGGCGTACCATTCGGCCGCCGAAAGCCCCGTCTCGACGGCGAGTTTGGCGTCCAGCCCAATGAGGCTGTAATCTCTCCGGGTAATCTCGACGGGCATTTTTACCTCCCAGCGCCTAAATCCGCGCACTTCGCGCATGGCGCAAAGCGACGGGCGGGCCAACGATCGACGCTGAAGTTGATTTGGCCCAAACAGACTTGCCGCAAGCTAGTGGGATGTCTTGCGCCACTCAATGAAAGACTCGCAAAATCTTTCATTTCCTATCACAATCGCGGCGCACGCGACGACGGGTCTTGCGAGCGGGGGGCGATGGGCAAGCGACCAACCGTCTCCGATCTCGCCAGAGCCGCCGGCGTGAGCGTGGCGACTGTCGATCGCGTCCTCAACCAGCGCCACCCCGTGCGCGATGGAACCGCGGATCGCGTGCTGCGCGCCGCCGAATCTGTCGGCTACCACGCGACCTCGCTCCTGAAGCAACGCCTGCGCGCCGACATTCCCCAGCGAACCTTCGGCTTCCTGCTGCAAAAACGCGACGCTTTCTATCAACAGCTCGCCGAAGACCTCCAGGCTGCGACGCGTCATTTGACAAGCCTTCGCGGCAAGGCGGTCGTTGAATTCGTCAGCGAGCTCTCGCCCACCGCGATCGCCGAGCGCTTGCGCCATCTTGGCGAACAGGCCGACGCGGTCGCCGTCGTCTCGATCGATCATCCCTATGTATCGCAGGCGATCGAGACCTTGCGGGCGCGCAACGTGCCGACTTTCGCCATGCTTTCCGATCTCACCGCCGAGGCGCGCGCCGGCTTTATCGGCCGCGACAATCGCAAGGAAGGCCGCACGGCCGCCTGGATGATCGCCAAGACCGCCAGGCGCCCCGGCAACGTCGGGATCATCGTCGGCAGCCACCGCTACTTGTGCCAGGAAACGGCGGAAATATCCTTCCGCGCGTATTTTCGCGAGCACGCGCCGAATTTCCATGTTCTGGAGCCGCTCACCAATCTTGAAGACGCCCGCATCGCCCATGCCGCGACGCAGAACATGATGGCGACCAATCCCGATCTCGTCGGCCTCTACATCTGCGGCGGCGGCATGGAAGGCGTCGTCGCCGCGGCGCGCGAGGAGACGACGCACGATCCCGTCGCCATCGTTTGCAATGAGCTCACGCCCAGAACGCGAGCCGGGCTTATCGAAGGCGTCCTCACCGCGGTGATCGCGACGCCGACCGCGCAACTGGCGACGCGGATTTTGGAGGCGATGGCGCGGGCGATCGCGGCGCCATCTGGCGATCCGCCTAGCCAGGTCTTCGTTCCCTTCGACCTTTACATACCGACCAATATTTGAGGCCGGTTTGCGCCCATCGCTCACACGCTGCGGCGCTTGCGCTGGCGGTACTGATCGGCGACCACCGCCGCAATGATGACCGCGCCCTTGATGATTTCCTGATAATGCGCGTCGACATTGAGGAACGTGAAGCCGGAGGTGAGAACGCCCAAAATCACCGTGCCGATCACGGTGCCGGTCAGGCGGCCGACGCCGCCCGACAGCGAGGCCCCCCCGATCACCGCCGCGGCGATCGCGTCGAGTTCGAAGCCGACGCCGACGCCCGCTTGTCCGCTGATCGCGCGCGCGGTCTGCACGATGCCGGCCAGACCGGAAAGCAGGCCGGCGAGCGCGTAGACGACCATGATGTGACGCTCGACGTTGATGCCGGAGACGCGCGCGGCGAGCGGATTGGCGCCGATTGCATAGGTGAACTTGCCATAGCGCGTGTAACGCAACGCGATATGGAAGATCGCCGCCACGACGAGGAAGATCACCACCGGCCACCAGCCGGAGCCGATCATTGCGTAAGAATCCTCGAGATTGCCAATCGGCTGACCGTCGGTATACCAGTCGGCGAGGCCGCGAGCCGACACCATCATGCCAAGCGTGGCGATGAACGGCGGAATTTTCGTGAGCGCGATCAGACTGCCGTTGACGAGGCCGGCAAGAAGACCGCAGATAAGGCCGGCCGCGACCGGAAAGAACGGATTCAAGCCGGTCAGGCTGGGATAGATCGCATGCGAGAACCCGGCGCTCTGGGCCAGACTGGCGGCGATCATCGCGGTCATGCCGACGAGGGAGCCGGACGAAAGATCGATGCCGCCCATGATGATGATTTGCGTGACGCCGACCGCGATAATGCCGATCACCGCCTCTTGCAGGATCATGATTTTCAGGCGCAACGGATTGGCGATAAAGCTCTGGCCGACGAAAATCCAGCCCAGCACTTCGAACAGCAGCATCATGCCGATCATGACGCCAAGAATGCTGAGCTCGGGCGGCAGACGGCGGCGAGCCGCGACGGGCGCTTCGATAGGCCGGACGAGTGTGGGCGCGGGTTCGGTGGTCACGGTCTCATTCCCTATCGCTTCTCGGGCGCACGCTATTGCGACGCGAGCTCCATAATCTTTACTTGCGTCGCGTCCTTGCGGTCGACAATGCCGGTCATGCGTCCCTCATGCATGACCAGCACGCGATCGCTCATGCCCAGCACCTCCGGCAATTCCGACGAGATCATCAGCACCGCGACGCCCTTGGCCGCCAGCTCGCTGATGAGCCGATGAATCTCGGCTTTGGCGCCGACGTCGATGCCGCGAGTCGGCTCGTCGAGAATGAGGATGCTGGGATGCGTCATCAGCCAGCGCGCGATGAGAACTTTCTGTTGATTGCCGCCGGAAAGATTGAGGACCGGCTCCTCGAGATCGGGCGTGCGCACCCTGAGGCTCGCCTTCTGCGCCTCGCAAAGAGCCTTGATCCGCCCCTGCCTGACGAAGCCGGCTCGCACGAAATTGTGCCGCAGCACCGCGACCTGCATATTGGCCATGACGTCCAGAAGCAAGAAGCAGCCGCTTTCCTTGCGGTCCTCGGTGAGGAAGGCCATTCCCGCGTCCATCGCCACGCCGGGATTGCGGATGGCGATCTCGCGCCCCTCGATGGCGATCGTGCCCGAAGTCGCGGGCGACACGCCGAACAATGTCTCGGCGACATTGCTGCGCCCCGAGCCGACAAGCCCCGCCAAACCGAGAATCTCGCCCTTGTGCAGATCGAAGGAAATGTCGTGAAAGCGCCCTTTGAGGGACAGATTGCGGACCGCAAGCGCTACCTCGCCGATCGGGACGGTTTGCTTCGGAAACATCTGGGTGATTTCGCGCCCGACCATCAATTTGATGATGTCGTCGCGCGTTACGTCCGAGGCCAAATGCTCGCCGACGAACTTGCCGTCGCGAAATACCGACACCTCGTCGGCGATCTCGAACAGTTCATTCATCTTGTGAGTGATGTAAACGATCCCTTTGCCCTGCGCCTTGAGGGTGCGAATGATCTTGAACAGATGATCGACTTCCCGATCCGTCAGCGCGGAGGTCGGCTCGTCCATGATGAGAATGTCGGACTCGTAGGATACCGCTTTGGCGATCTCCACCATCTGCCGGTTGGCGACGCTAAGGTCGCGCACCTCCGCTTCGGGATCGACGCCGATATCGAGCCGATCGAATAGCGCCTGAGTCCTTCGCCGCATTTCGTCGTGGCGCACGAAGCCGAAACGGTTGAGCGGCTCGCGGCGAATCCAGATGTTCTCGGCCACCGTCATATAGGCCATCAGGTTTAGCTCCTGATGGATCATCGCGATGCCGTATTGCAGCGCATCCAGCGGCGAGGCCAGCCGGATTTCCAGTCCCTTCAATCGGAACGAGCCGGAATCGGGCTGATAGATGCCGGCGATGATTTTCATCAGCGTCGACTTGCCCGCGCCGTTCTCGCCCATCAACGCGTGGACGTGGCCGCGCTTTAGGCGGAACGAGACGTTGTCGAGCGCCAGCACGCCGGGAAAGGCTTTGCGGACGTTCTCCACTTCGAGCAAATATTCGGCGCCAGGAACGGCGCCGCTCTCGCGGACGACTTGCGCTGTCGAAGGGCTGAGCATGGCTCGCTCTGTTTGGAAGGGAGGCGCGCCGGCCGATGGAAACGGCTGCGTCGCGGCGATCATGTTTCGGCTTTGCGGCGGCGCGAAATATTTGGCCGCCCCGCCGCAAAGCATTGCCGAAGCGATCCGGCGCGCCGGACAGCGCCGGATCTCGGTTCTTCTTGTCTCAGTTCTTCTTCATGAAGTCGGCCATATTGGACGGCGTCACGAGCTGGAACGGAATATAGACCTTCTTCTCCACCGTCCCGCCGGCAGCCAGCTTGAGCGCGGCGTCGACCGCGCCCTTGCCCTGCCCGGCGGCGTCCTGGAAGACCGTCACCTTGAGGTCGCCCGCCTTCATCGAGGCCAGCGCGTCCTGCGTCGCATCGACGCCGCCGACGATCGCCGCCTTGGTGTCGACGCTCGCCGCCTTGAGCGCCTGAATGGCGCCGACCGCCATCTCGTCGTTGTTGGAGACGATCGCGTCGTATTTCATGCCCTTCGACAACCAGTTGGTCATCAGGTTCTGCGCCTTCGTGCGATCCCATGCGGCGGTCTGCTCTGCGATGATCTTGATGCCGCTGCAATCAGGGGTCGAGATGACTTCGTGAATGTCCTTCGTGCGCTGCACGGCGGCTTGATTCGACAGTTCGCCCTCCATGACGAGGATGTTGCCCTTGCCGCCGAGCAGCCTGCAGATTTCCTTGGTCTCGAGCGTGCCGGAGTCCTTTTCGTTGGAGGCGACGAACGCGGCTTTCGGTCCAAGATTGTCGACGTCGACCGGCTCGCGATTGACGTAAACGAGCGGCACGCCAGCTTCGGCGGCGAGCTTGGTCATCGCGGCGGTCGCGCTGGTGTCGACCGGGTTGACGATGATCGCGTCCATCTTGTTGGCGATGAAGTTTTGAATCTGGCTGAGCTGTTTGGAGACGTCGTCCTTGGCGTCTTCAATTTGCAGCGTCACGCCGGGCTGCGTCTTGGCGTAATCGCTCATGCCGTTGCGCAAAACGGTGAGGAAATTGTCATCGAATTTGTCCATCGACACGCCGATCTTGGCGGCCATAGCGGGGCTGCACAGAATCGTCGCGGCGGCGAACGCGATAAGGGTGCGCTTCATGATCTATTCCTCCCTGTCGGCGCCCGGTTGCGCCGTTTCTTACCGGTTGCCCTGAATGGGCGTTCGCCGCGCTTGTCCCTCTCGGACAAGCGCAGGATTGGGCTTTAACGCCGGGCTGCGCCCGATGCGATAAACTGCAATTTCTGGGTCGTCGCGGCGGGTTCGCGGGCGCAAGGCGTCAACGCGGCTGAGCTCGCGAAACCAGCGGTCAAAGCGAACATCGCCAAGCCTCCTCCCCTTGAGCGTCCTCAACGCATTTCGAGGGCCGGCAACTCTGCGGCCAACCGGACCCAATGTAACAAACATTCTAAAATAATTCAATATCAGAACAATTGTTCCATGCCAAGGCCTGACGTGGCGGGCGCGCAAGAATATCGCCTTCGTCGAATCGGGACAATCGGGCATCGGCGCCGGTTATGAACTCGACGCCGCGACAGCGACGGTCGTCGGGGCCCTCGCCGGTCAGCGGCGTTAAGGGCGCCGTCATCCTCGCCGAGGTTTGGGGGCGGATCGATGCCGCCAAAGCGGCTGACGCGGCGCCGTTCTTCCTCGCGCCGGCCGCCATGAGCGCGCTAACCAACTTTCGCGGTTGCAGTTGCACGCGCCTGCCCGTCATACTTAATAATGTGTTAAGGATTTCGGGCGGAGGCCGCCTATCCGACTGGGATCTCTTAGGCGCCGGGGAAGTTGGATGATTGGCCGCACCGTCAGGAGATCGCAGAAACCAGCCGGCTTTGCCGAGCTCGCCTTTGAGAAGCAATCCGCAAAATCGAAGGCGCGCAATCGCCGAATCACGACCGCTTTTTTGACGGGCGCCGGTCTCCTCGCATTGGCTTTGGGGCCTCCGGAGGCCGGCATCGCCGCGGAATTGATCAATCTGTCGAACGAACCGGTATCCTTCGTTGCGAGCCAAGTTCAGAATGGCTTTTCGACAGCGGAGGGTGAAGCGAGCACGCCAAAAATCGCGTGGAGTTCGTTGGAGCCGAGCGCTGGAATGAGCGGCGACGGGATCGCTGACGCCAGGCAAGGCCCGTCGTCTCTGCCGCGCCGGTCCGTCTGCGTGCGCCTGTGCGATGGTTATTATTTCCCGGTCGGCCCTCTGTCGCGCCTTGGCGATCTGCCGGACCACGAGGCGGCATGTTCCGGACAGTGCCCTGATGCGCCAACGCAATTGTACGTCGAGCCGGCCGGCTCCGACAGGATTGAAGACGCCGTCTCGAGCGACGGCGCGCGCTATGGCGCGCTGCCGGTCGCGTTTCGCAACCGCACGACGCTCGACAATACCTGCACCTGTCACCGGCGCCCGGGCCAAGCGCTCTCCCTGCTCAATGATTCCACCCTGCGCAAGGGCGATTCGATCATGACGCCGGCGGGAATCGTCGTCTTCCGCGGCGCCGGCCGTTCGCCCTATGCGCAAGACGATTTCACCACTCTGGCCGACGCCTCGATACCGAAGGACAAACGGGAAATCCTCGCCGCGATCGAGCGCGCGGCGCTGCCCAACATTCGTCAATCCGGCAACGCGCCGCCGCCGCCGCACAGGTCCGAAATCGCGTTCAATGCTCCGGCCTCCGCGCCCTCGCGTCTCACGCCGATCAGCAAATCGATCCACTTTGTCGAGCCGATAGCCTCCTCGAGCGACTAGACGCCCCGTGAACCCTCCAACGCGCCGCGGGGGGCAATTCGATTGCCGGACGCGGCCTCATTCAGGCAAAAAACAGGATATAGACAGGGTTGCGGACGGCGAGGATTTCGCCTGCCCGGAGTTCGCCAAGGACAAATGGATGTCGCAACGTATGAAATGGGGGGCGGTTTTGTTTGCCGTCCTCCTCGCTGTGGCGGCCGGCTTTTATCGATGGCCGATTTCTTCTGCGTTCTTCGCTGAGGAAACGGGCGCCCGGCTTTCGCAGACGCTAGGGCTCGAAATGCAGCGCCCGGCGCGCGTTCATCTGCGTCTTCTGCCCGTTCCGACGCTTTATATGGTCGACGTGGAGATTCGCGGGCGCGACAATACGACGATCCTCACGGCGCCGGAAGCCAGCGCCCGCCTCGCCCTGTTCCCGCTGTTCACCGGACATTTCGAACTTGCCGGGGTCCGATTGCGCCAGCCGACGATCCTTCTCGATCTCGACTCGCGCCCCTTCGCGCTGGGGAGCGCGATCTCGGCGGCGATCGCCGCAAAAACCGACGCGGCGGACCTGGCGCCGCTCGGCGCCCTTCAGGTTCAGGGCGGCCTGTTGCATATCGTCAGCGCCGCCAATCGGCTCGACACGCTGGTCGAGGACGTCGAAGGCGCGCTCGATTGGCCAAAACTGGCGGACCCCTTGCGTCTCAATCTGCGTGCGACATGGCGCGGCGAGCCGCTTGCCATTGAAGCTGGGCTCGGCGAGCCTGCCGAGCTGCTAAAGGGCGGACGTTCGGATAGTCTCCTGTCGATCGCCTCCAGCAACGCACAGCTAAAGCTGGACGGCGAGATTCTCGACGGTCCGAGCCGGTTCGAGGGATCGGTCTCGGCGAATGTCGCTTCGACCTCGGCGCTGGCGCGCATTCTTGGCCTGCCAAGCGCCACAGGACTCTCGAACGGCCGCATTTCGCTCGCCGCCAATGCGGTCGCCAGTTTGCCCATGCTGACGCTCGGCGAGATGCGCTTGAATATTCTGGAACAAAATTTCGAGGGCGCGCTGGCGGTCACCAAAGCCCCGACAGGCCTATCGATCTCCGGCACGCTGGCGACCGACGAAGTCACGCTGGAGCCGATATTGGCGAGCGCGCCTTCGTGGATCGACACATCGGGCGATTGGAGCGATGCGCCGTTCAATTTCAGGCCGCTGATGGCGCTTAACCTCGATCTGCGCATCTCGGCCGCTCGAGTCAAATGGCGCGGCCATCCCTTGACGGACGCGGCGATCGAGCTGATGAGCGAGGGCGGACATTTGACGGCCACGCTGGTGGAGGCGAGCGCCTATAGCGGCCTCGTCAAAGCGCAAGTCGCTTTCGCGCCTGCGCATTCCGGCCTGGAGGCGCATGCCTCCGGCAGTCTCGCCAACGCGGATTTTGGAGCTTTATGCGCGGATTTCGGCTGGCCGGCCTATTCGGGCCAGGGCGGCGGCCAGTTTGCGCTGGAGGCGACCGGCGACAGTCCGGCCGCATTGGTCCATGCGCTCGTAGGCAAGGCGACGATCCAGCTGGGTCCCGGAATTGTCGATGGATTGAGTTTCGAAGAGGCTTTGCGTCGCAGCAAACGTCGGTCGATCGATGTCTTCAACGACATGCGCATGGGACGAACCGTGTTCACGCAAGCGGCGGCGACCATGACGATCGAGAGAGGCGGCGAAGGCAAGTTGAACGCCGCGATGGCCGGTCCGGGCGTTAGCGTCTCCCTTGCCGGCTCGATCGATATCGCCCAACGGCAATTGTCGGCGCGCGCCGACGCGACCCAAACCGACGAGAACGGGGTGCCGAGCCCGAATGGCCCTAGTCTCGACTTCGATATTACGGGGCCGTGGTCGGCACCGACGATCAAGCCATTCGTCGACGGCGAGTGAATCGCGCCGGCGTTCCGCCGAATATCGTCTGCGGCGCGTGGCCGGTATATTGCTTGCGGGCAAAACCGCGGAGCCTGTCATGAAAGCCCCACGCAAGTTTTTCGAGCCGCTCGCCATCGGCGCGCCCTCCCCCTACCGCGAATTGCCGATGCGGCTCGAGCGGATGATCCATTTCTTGCCGCCCCACAATGAAAAGCTCCGCGCCAAGGCGGGCGAATTGGCCGCCGAGGTCGACGTCATCCTGGGCAATCTCGAAGATGCGATCCCGATCGAGGCGAAAGCGGCGGCGCGCGAAGGCTTGATCGCCATGGCGAGGGCCGTCGATTTCGGGGCCACCGGCCTTTGGGCCCGCGTCAATGCGCTCAATTCCCCCTGGTTTCTCGACGATATGACGCGTCTGGTCGGCGAGATCGGCGACAAGCTCGATGTCGTCATGCTCCCCAAAGTCGAGGGGCCCTGGGACATTCATTTCATCGATCAATATCTCAGCCAGCTGGAAGCGCGCCATGCGGTCAAGCGGCCGATTCTCGTCCATGCCATTCTGGAGACGGCGGAGGGCGTCAATAATGTGGCGGCGATCGCCAGAGCCTCGCCGCGCCTCCATGGCATGAGTCTGGGACCGGCCGACCTTGCCGCTTCGCGCGCAATGAAGACGACGCGGGTCGGCGGCGGCCATCCCGATTATCGCGTGCTCGCCGACCCCGCGCCGCCGGGCGAGCCACGGCTCGCCGCGCAACAGGATCCCTGGCATTACACGATCGCCCGCATGGTCGACGCGTGCGCAGCCAATGGAATCAAGCCTTTCTACGGGCCCTTCGGCGACTTTGCGGACGCGGCCGCCTGCGAGGCGCAATTTCGCAACGCGTTCCTACTGGGGTGCTCTGGCGCCTGGACGCTGCATCCAAGCCAGATCGCCATCGCCAAGCGGGTCTTTTCGCCCGATCCGACCGAGGTCGCCTTCGCCCGGAAAATCCTCGCCGCCATGCCCGACGGCTCCGGCGCCGTGATGATCGAGGGCAAGATGCAGGACGACGCGACATGGAAACAGGCCAAGGTAATCGTCGATCTTGCCCGCCAGGTCGCCGCCCGGGATATTGAATTTGCGGCGCTCTACCGCTTTTGAGGCAGGCTCCGCCCGATCCTCAATGGTGATCTTCGACTTCGGCAAGTCACGATCTGTAAGGATCGGCAAGTCACGATCTGTAAGGAATTGACTCGCAAACTCCCCAAGAGTAACCAGCCAAGCGTATAGAAGGCGTAAGACTTCGATGAAAACGCGCGTTGCGAAATTCGGCATCGGACAGGTGGTTAGACACCGCATCTACCCGTTTCGCGGTGTCATCTATGACGTCGATCCGATCTTTGCCAATACGGAAGAATGGTGGCAGCAGATTCCGGCCGAGGTGCGGCCGGCCAAGGATCAGCCGTTCTATCATCTGTTTGCCGAAAATGCCGAAACCCAATATGTCGCCTATGTCTCCGAGCAGAACCTGCTACCCGACGAGTCGGGCGAGCCGGTGCGCAGCAATCCGCAAATCGACGAAATGTTCGTGCGCGGGGACGATGGCGCGTATCGCATGCGCATGGCGCATCGATCGAGCTAGACTCTCAATCGGCCTTGATCGAACCCGCGTCGCAACTCGAACGCCGGGCCGCGCCGCGAGAGCCGTTTATGGCTGTCGCGACGGCCATTGGCGTTCGATCGCTTCGCCTTATTTTGGCGGCTGCGGCGCCGCCGCCGCCGGCGCTGCCGGGGCCTGACCGCTCTGCTTTTCGAGTTGCTCGCGCTGCAGTCGCGCCTTCTCTTCGAGCTGCTTCTGCAATTCCTGGCTCTGCTGTTCAAGCACTTTGGGGTCGATCGCCGGACCATCGAAAGCCGCGCCGAAATCCTTCATCGGCAGATTGAAGGTCACCTCGACATTGCCTTGATTGCGCACGACGACGCTGGCGGTCGTCGCCTTCTTCAAGGTGGCGAGCGTTTTGTCGTTGAGTTCGGCCTCGGCGAAGCAGCCGTTAGGAAAACAGATGGCGAACTTGCCGTCGATCGCTTCGCCCTTGTTGTCGATGATGAGCCGAAAGCCCGGCTTGAGCATCAGCGCGACCGGGAGCAGGAAGCGCGCGATGCGCTTTTCTTCTCCCTGCATATTATAGACCGCGACGGCGAGAGTCGGGGGTTGGTCGGGGGCCTGGCCGAAATCGCGCGTAGTATAGCAGACTTCCCGGTTATTGGCCTGGTCCTTGCCGCAAACCTTGGTCCAGGGCGATTGCATGGGTTGCAGATCGAGCTTGACGGGCCCGGCAGGCGCGGCGGCCGGTGCGGCCCCCGGGGCGACGGGAGCGGGCGCGGGCGCGGCGGGGGCCGGCTTTGGCGTGGTTTGAGCCATAGCGGCGCCGCTCGCCATCGCCAGCCCGCAGGCCAGGGTCACAGCGCCAAGGCGCCCGAGAAGAAACGTCATATGGAGTCCTTTCGATCGAACCGTCTAAAATAGATCGCTGCGGCGTCCGTCGGCGCGGCAAGGTCGCCCCGTCAAAAACGTCCAATAATCACATCCGCTGCATGTCGCGACAATGCGGCCATAAAGGGGCGCGCGCGTTGCATAGCGATGTTGGCGACTTCTTTCCAGATCGCTCGCCACAATTGAGCAAAAATATCGCCCGCCTGTGGCAGGCATGACACCCTGGCCAGCAAGCGTGACGGAAGTTGGGGCCTTGCCTAGAGTGTTCAGATGTTCGCGCATCCGATTCGCATAGGCTTTAGGGCGCTGGTCCTGGCCGCTCTCCTCGCGGCGCCGGCGATCGGCGCTTTGGGGCAGGACGCCGGCGCGCCGGCGCCCGCCATCGCCATGCATGGCGAGCCGGCGTTGCCGCCCGATTTCGCCAACCTGCCCTATGTCAATCCGGAGGCGCCCAAGGGCGGGCGCCTGACGCTGGCCTTTGAGGGGGCTTTCGACAGCCTCAACCCCTATAATGTGCGGGCTTTGTCGACGGCCCAGGGGCTCGCCGGCGATGTCTATCAGACGTTGATGACGCGCTCGGCCGACGAGCCTTTCACCCTCTATGGGCTTATCGCCCAAACGATCGAGACCAACGAGGCGCGCGATCATGTCGTTTTTCATCTCGATCCCCGGGCCCGTTTCTCCGACGGGGGAGCGATCACCTCCGCGGACGTCGCCTTCACGTTCAACCTGTTGAAGGAAAAAGGCCGGCCGCAGCAGCGCGCGGCCCTCGGCCTCATCAAGGGCCTGGAAACCCCCGATCCCCTGACGGTGCGTTGCGACCTGACGGGCGCGGGCGACCGCGAATTGCCGATGATTCTGGCGCTGATGCCCGTCCTGTCGCGCGCCCATACCGACGCCGAGCATTTCGACGAGCAGACGCTGCAAACCCCTATCAGTTCGGGGCCCTATCTGGTGGCGGAAGTGAAGCCCGGCGAGCGGCTGGTGCTCAAGCGCAATCCCGATTACTGGGCCCGCGACCTGCCGATCACCCGCGGCCTCTATAATTTCGACGAGATCCGCATCGACTATTATCGCGACGCGACCGCGATGTTCGAGGCGTTCAAGGCCGGGCTTTACGATTTTCGCATCGAGCCGGATCCGACCCGCTGGCGCAGCGGCTATGATTTCCCGGCCTTGAGCGAGGGGCGCGTCGTCAAGGAGGCGATCGCCAACGGCCTGCCCAAGGGCATGGACGGATTCTCCTTCAACACCCGCCGTCCGATTTTCGCCGACGCGCGGGTGCGCGAGGCGCTCGCGATGATGTTCGATTTCGAATGGATCAACGCCAGCCTATACGGGGGCGTCTATCGCCGCTCGAAGAGCTATTTCGACGATAGCGAACTCTCCTCGGCGGGCCGTCCCGCCTCAGCGCAGGAGCGCGCGCTGCTGGCCCCCTATCCCGGCGCGGTGCGCGCCGACGTGATGGAGGGCCAATGGGCGCCGCCCGCCTCCGACGGCTCGGGCCGCGACCGCACGCTCGCCCGCCGCGCCTTGAGCCTGCTGGCCGAGGCCGGCTATTCCCTGAAGGACGGCGCGCTCGCCGATGCGCGAGGCGAGCGGATCGCCTTCGAGATATTGGTCAAGAACCGGCAGGAAGAGCGCCTTGCGCTGGCGTATTCGCAAAGTCTCGCGCGCATCGGCGTCAGCGCGACCGTGCGCCTCAATGACGAAGTGCAATTCCAGCGCCGGCGCACCAAATTCGATTTCGACATGATGATGGGTTCGTGGGCCGCCAGCCCGTCGCCCGGCGGCGAACAGCGCACGCGCTGGGGCTCGGCCTCCGCCAATATGGACGGCGCCTATAACATATGCGGCGCCGCCTCGCCCGCCATCGACGCGATGATCGCCGCGCTGCTGGCGGCCAGGACGCATGAGGAATTCGTCGCCGCCGTCCGCGCGCTGGACCGCGTGCTGATTTCGGGTTTTTATATCGTGCCGCTGTTCTATGCGCCCGACCAATGGATCGCCTATTGGGCCAAGCTCGGCCATCCCGAGCGAACGCCGCTGTTCGGCGTCAATACGGATGCCTGGTGGAACAAGAGCCCGTGAACCGCCGGCCCCTCGCAAGATCGGAACGGCGCTCTTATCTTGAAGCTCGCAACAAATCGAAAGACGAGCCGAGGAGAGCGATATGAGTGAAGGCGCGCTAAATATCGATGTCGTCAGCGACGTCGTCTGCCCGTGGTGCTATCTCGGCAAGAAGCGGCTCGAGCGGGCGATCGCCGGCCAGCCGGGCGAACCGATTGAGGTGCATTGGCGGCCCTATCAGCTCGACCCCAGCATTCCGGCCCAAGGCCTCGAGCGGCGCGCCTATATGATCAACAAGTTCGGCAATGACGGGCGCATCGAGGCCGCGCATGAGCGGCTGCGCGCTTTGGGCGCCGAGGAGGGCATCGCGTTCGATTTCGACAAGATCGCGCGCGCGCCCAACACCCTCGACGCGCATCGGCTGATCCGCTGGGCTTTCGTGGCAGGCGCGCAGGACCGGATCGTCGACCGGCTGTTCAAGCTCTATTTCGAAGAGGGACGCGATATCGGCGACCGGGCGTTGCTGATCGAGACGGCCGCCGAATGCGGCATAGACCGCGAGGTCGTCGCGAAACTATTCGCCGACGGCAGCGATGAAGAGGAAGTGCGCGCGGAAATCGCCCAGGCGCAGAGCCTCGGGGTGACCGGGGTGCCGTTCTTCATCTTCGCCCAGCGCTTTGGCGTGCCCGGCGCGCAAAGCGTCGACGTGCTCGCCACCGCGATCGACCAGGCGCGCAAGAGTCTGGCGGGGATCGAGGCCGCGTGAGAGCGGTGCGGGATTTGGGAAATCCTTGGATCGGCCCGTCGGGGCACGAAATTGGCAAGTCCTTCTGTTTCGGCCTCCAAATATATCAAGGAGTTAGCGGAACGCGAAAATTTGGATTCCAAACTTTTTCCAAACATTTCCTTGGGCGGCTCATGCAATATCAGTGGTTTAAGGGTTAAAAAGCTTGGAAACGCGATTTTTATGGAATTTACCGCCCATCCCCGTGATCGAAGCGGTCAACCGTCATTGCGAGCGGAGCGAAGCAATCCAGAGGTCGTGACCTATCGAGCTAAGTCACGACCTCTGGATTGCTTCGCTCCGCTCGCAATGACGGCAATTCGTTCCGCTGCCGCTCTCCTGTCCTTTCCTGTTCACCAAAAAGGATGCGACGAAAAAGCTGGAATGTCCAGAAATAGTTTCCCTAAAACAGAAAAATCGCGGCTCGCTATCCCGGCTCGAACACGCCGTGCCGGCCGGCACCCTCGGTGAAGCGCCCCGCCCCGCCCAACCCCTCGCTCAGCACCATTTTTACGCCGCGCGCGCCCTCGTTGCGCAAAGCCTCGGCAAGCGGCAGATCCCATTGCCGGTAGGCCGATTGCCGGTCGGTCAGCATGCACCCTTGCGGAAAGGCGGAAATTTCGCGCGCCAGCGCCAGCGCGGCGCCAAGCGCCTCGCCATTCTCGACGAGACGATTGGCGAGGCCCATGCTGAAGGCCTCCTCGGCGCCGACGGGACGTCCGGTCAGCATGAGGTCGAGCGCGCGGCCCATGCCGATGAGGCGCGGCAGGCGCACCGTGCCGCCGTCGATCAGCGGCACGCCCCAGCGCCGGCAGAACACGCCGAAAACGGCGCCGCGTTCGACCACCCTGAGATCGGCCATGAGGGCGAGTTCCAGACCGCCGGCCACCGCATAGCCGCCGACCGCGGCAATGAGCGGCTTGGACAGGGCAAGACGGCTCGGCCCCATCGGCCCGGCGCCGCCGCCTTCCGGATCGAGCTCGTGCCGGCGCGCGGGATCGGCGACAGCGGCAAGATCCGCGCCCGCGCAAAAATGGCCGCCGGCGCCCCATAGAACCGCGACGCGCAAGTTGTCGTCGGCTTCGAAGGCCTGGAAGGCTTCGCGCAACTCGGCCGCCATCGGCCCGTCGACCGCGTTGCGCTTGTCCGGCCGGTTCATCGCGATGGTGAAGACCGGGCCGTCGGTTGTCGTTTCGACGCGTTTGTCCATATCGCTCGTCCGCTGCTCGCGGCCGCCGCTTCGGCCGCCTCGCCAATTCGTGGCGAGCCCGTCCCGCATGTCAACGCGGCCGGCGCGAAAACGCGCGAAACGGTGCGCCGAAAACACGGAATCGGCAGGCAAAGCGCTCAAATGTCGCGTTCCGACTGGCTTTGCGCGGCCTTTGCGACGGTCTGGGAAGGCCTTTTGACGCTCCGGAGATCGATCGTAGATATAGCGACTTGTTTATATCTCTACATCCTTATATCGGAGCGGCGATCGGAAAAGCGCGTCTGGCGGTCGCCGGCGCCGCTCTGGGCGCCTTCGAATAAGCGCCCGTCATCGAATTACCTGGCCCGTCATCGCGAGGGAGCGCAGCGACGAAGCCATCCAGACGCAGAGATTGCGATCCTAGTCTGGATGGCTTCGTCGCTGCGCTCCCTCGCAATGACAAAGGCCCTATTTGGCGAGCGCCTGACGTTCCTTCAGCAGTTCGGCGAGTTGGCGTTCCTGATCGGCCATGCGGTCCGCCGCGCGGTCCTCGTCGCCGGCGCCGGAAAAGCCGGCGGCCTGCTCGGTGAGCGTTCGGATGTTTTCGCGGATCGCCGCGATACGTTCGTCGAGCGCGATAAGCGCCGCAGCGTCGGCCATGAGCGTTCCTTTCCCCAAGCTTAGGGCCGCCAAGGCGGCGCCCCCAGTCCATAGCACGATATATCGACGCCCAAGCCAGGCGTCTCGTTAAGAATGCGCCGCGGCGGCGCGCTCATTTGGGTCAATGAATGGGCCGGCAAAATTCGGCGAACAGCGTCAACAAGCCGCATTCTCGATCACCTCGACGCGATCGGCGGCGAATCATCCTAAATCCGGTTGGCCTCATTCCGTAAGTCCTTTGCGACGCGCCCCGGCGCCCGACCCGCGACAAGGAACCTCAATCGTGAGCAGCAATCTTTCGATCGTCGCGCTGGAATTGCGGGTGGCGGGCTGGGTGCTCGGCGTGCCCTCGTTTCTTTCGACGCTGGGCCTCAGCGTCGGCGCCTTCGTTTTGCGTCACGGCCCGCCGGTGGATAATTCGCAAAGCCTCGACATCCAAAAATACGGCCTGGTCGGCCTCCTCGCAAACGGCGCGCGGGGGGTGGCGAAGACGCTGGAGTTTATCGCCCATGCCGCGGCTTGGCTGGTGGCGGGGCTGGCGATCCTCTCCCTAGCGGCGTTGCTGACCGCCGTGATTTTCTACCTCGCCGGCCGGGGAATCCAGCATCACAAGATCTGGGCGAGAATCGTCTCCATCCTGATATTTCTGGGCTTGCTGGCCATCGCCTCGGGGGCCCTGTCCGTTCTGCCGCACGCATTGGTCCCGATCGATTGCCTGCTGATCGGCGCCTCGCTCTACTCGCTCTGGGCATTGGTCTGGCGGTTCAACTAGGCCATGGCGCGCCGGCCGCGCGGCTACACGCGCTCGACGCGCGACAGCAGGCACCCGGGGCGGGCCGTATGGATGTTGACGAAGGCGGTGCGCGCGTCGTCGAGCGCGCGCGTCAGCGGCGCCTGCGCCTCTTCGCCCGTGCACACCACGCCAAGATCGTAGAGGCACTGGTCCGCCTTATCATAGGCGCGCACCGAAACCAGCGAATTGGCGCGCACGATCGGCGCCATTTCGTTTTCCGCCTCGAAGCGCTCGCAGGCCTCGGCATGGACGAAAATCGGGCTCGGCGTCCAATAGATGCCGCGCGGGCGCGGCAGGTTGTAGGAGCCGAGCAGCATGGTCTCGCCCGGCTGGCCGAGGCTCAGGCAGTGCCGGCACGAAAAGCCGCCGGCCGGCGTGGCGATGATCTTGCGCACCATATTGCCGTTGTCGTCGCGCCCCGTGCGGCGGAAGCGTTCGGCGGTCTCGGTTTCCATCGGGATACATTGGAAGGCGGTCATGGCTGTTCTCCTTGTCGCCGCCGACCATGCAGAAGCCGCGACCCGCCCGCACTCCGCTTCTTGCTCGCCAAACGCGAATGTTTGCTGCGCAGCTTGAATTGCCGGCGTGGCTCGTTTGAGCCTGGGCCGGCACATCGGGTATTGATCCCGAATGGACGCTGACTTCCAAACCGCTTTGGCCGAAGGCGACCTCGTCGCACTACAGCAGTGCCCGAAGAGCTATCTGCACAATCACGCTTTTCTTGGCGGAGCGCGTGAGTTTCTCCGGCAACGGACCGGACGGGACATCGCACCGTTGGACCGCCGGCTGACATCCATGGCCGACATGCAGGCCTGGGTGAGCGGCGCCATAGGGGGACTGTTTGATGGCCGCGAGGGGCGGTTGCTCGCTTTCGAGGCGACTCTTGTTCAAGCCCGGCGTGACGGAGTGACCCGACTGGAGATCGGCGAGGACGTGTGGGCCACAACTCTCTTCCATGGCGCCGACGAGCTGACGCGCGATCTACAGCGGCTGCATGCCCTTGTCGCGCCTGTCATCCAATGGGCGCCACAGCTCGGACTTTCGCGCCATTGCTCCCCCGCATCGCTCGAACGATGGCTCACCCCTTTCCTTGAGCTTGGGTTTTATCAAACCCTTGATTTGTCCGGAGACGAATTGGCGCAGCCAATAGAGGCGTTTCGGCCAATTTTCCGCCAAGCAAAACAAGCGGGGCTGCGCGTGAAAGCTCATGTTGGCGAGTGGGGCTCCGCCGACGACACGTGGCGCGCCGTCGAGGAATTGGAGCTTGACGAAGTGCAGCATGGCATCGCCGCCGCCGCCAGTTCGCCTTCAATCATGCAGCGCCTGGCGGATCGATGCATCCGCCTCAACCTGTGCCCAACCTCCAATGTCATGCTGGGCCGAGTCGAGAGCCTGGCCGAGCATCCGATCCGGCGACTTTTTCATGCGGGTGTTCCTGTGACGGTGAATACGGATGACGCGCTGGTCTTCGGGCAAAGCGTCTCTGCGGAATTCCTCGCCCTCTATCGAGCCGGGACGCTGTCGGCGGCGGAGCTCGACAGGATTCGGATTGAGGGTTTGAGCGATCGTCCCACCGTCAAGAATTCTTGATTTTTGCGTGAGTGTCAGTCGGGACCAGTGAGATAGACCGACACCTCGATATGAAAGCCCCAACGACCTAACGCTAGCGCAACGGGACTCGGAATGAAAAGAGAGGCAGTCATGCGCTCCTCATGGAAGAGCATGGCGATGTCAACGCAGGATTGGCCCATTTCACCACGTTCGACCAAAGCAGAAATGGCGGGGCCGAGACACTGAGCCAAGGTCACGGCACTCGTCCACGCATCGCCCTCCTCAGGCACGTTGATTGTAGCATAGCTCAAAGGACCTTCTCTCAAAGGCTCGAAGCTATCTAAGGTCATTGCAAGCATCGCTTCGAGCACATCTCTCGAAACCGCCACAGCAGGAAAGCGAAACACCATCGACATCGGCTGCGGGAAGTCCATCTTGATCTCCGCTTTCTCTCAAAACTCCCCGATTTTCGGGCATTTACGCGTGTTCCAAAATTCTTGCAGACCGTGCGAAAACTCTCGCTGACCGGATTCCCTTTTCGCCTGCTCCGTACTAGAATCGCGCATGGCGCACATTTCCGGATTCGAACGCTCTCAACTTCTGTTGCTGCCGGAA
>Ga0182024_10000979_pt1 | contig 73949 bp, 71 predicted proteins | sample P32metaG_FD_120480 | JGI IMG/M metagenome (GOLD analysis project Ga0182024, IMG submission 120480) | Permafrost microbial communities from Stordalen Mire, Sweden - P3-2 metaG (Illumina Assembly) | ecosystem: Environmental > Terrestrial > Soil > Wetlands > Permafrost | place: Sweden: Stordalen...
CGCCGGCTGAAGACCCTCAACGGCCTCACACCCTACGAACACATCTGTCAGGCATGGACAAAACAGCCAGACCGATTCACCCTTGATCCAACCCATCAAATGCCGGGACTAAACACCTAGGCCACGATCTGTTTAAGCTGAAGCATCGGAAACCCCCTCCCCCGGGCTTGACCCGGGGCCCACGTCTTCAGTGGCGAACGCCCGCGGGTCAAGCCCGGCCAAGGGCGATAAATGAGGTGATTCAACCTGACCCGACGATGCTCTAAGCGCGAATTCTAAGGCGAGTTATCGGCCGTCGACGACAGCACCGGCAGCCACTTCTCGTAACACCACTTGCGGTCGGAAGCCCTGAGGCGATTGAACTCCCGATCCTCGGTGGAGCAGAGCTGCAGCGCGGTCCGCATGGTCCGATCGCCGGGATACGCGGTGGTCCACACATCGACGATCGCATCGTGCTCGATCGCCGCGAAGGCAACCGCCGCCACCAGGAAACAAGAAACGCGATCCGCATAAGGGTGCTTCAGTAACCCTATTCGGCACTCGCGGCAATTGCGGGCGATTCGGATCAGATGGCGCCGTTGGGCAGCACCAGCACCTTGCCGTGGCGGCCGCGCCGCTGCGCATGCGCCAGCGCGACCTTGATCTCCTCGATCGGGTAGATCGCGTCGATGGGCGCGCTGAGCACGCCTTCGCGCAATTCTGCGGCAAGCTCGCCATAGAGCGCGCGCACCTGCGCCGTGGTGCGCTTGGCGAGGCCGCGCCCGAGCATGAAACCCATCAGGCTGACGCCGCGGGTGTTGAGGTTGACCCGGCCAATCTCCGGCTCCTCGCCCGACAGCCCGCCATAATTGACCATCACCGCGCCGTCGGCGAGGCAATCGGCGATCTGCTTGCACGCCGTGCCCGAGATCGCGTCGATACCGAGCCGAATCGGCTGCCCGCCCGCCGCGTCGCGCGCCCGCTCGGGCAGGTCGTCGCCGGCTTCGAGCACGACATCGGCGCCGAGCGCCTTCAGCTCGTCCGCCACGCCGGCGCGGCGCACGACGTTGACGGTGCGGATGCCGCGCGCCTTGGCGAGGACGATCAGGTGCCGCCCGACCGCCGAATTGGCGACGTCCTGGATCACCCAGTCGCCGGGTTTCAGCTGGACATGGTCTTCGAGCAGCAGCAGCGCGGTCGCCGGGTTGATGCGCAGCATCGCCGCCTGCTTGAGGTCGAGCCCTTCCGGGATCGGCAGCGCGTCCTCGGCCTTGACCCGGCGACGCTGCGTCCAGTTCTCGCGAGCCATGTTGATGACAAGCTCGCCCGCGCGCACGCCGCTCACCCCGGCGCCGATTGCGGCGACGCGGCCGACACATTCGGCGCCCGGCGTCGCCGGCAGCGCCGGGTGCAGCCGGTAATTGCCGCGGATCATCGACAGGTCGGCCGGGTTGATCGGGAAGGCGAGCACGTCGAACACCACCTCGCCCGGCCCCGGCGTGCCGACATCGGGAACCTCGACGCAGTTCGCGACCTCTTCCGGTATGCCATAGGCGGCGATATCGACCCGTTTCATCGCATCCTCCTCAAGTCCGCTTGAAGCAGCGATTGGCGTTTTCCCAAAACAGCTTCTGGGCCCGCTCGCCGCGAACGCTCGGCCATTCCAAAATCTTGTCGATCGAGTTGGGGAACCACGATTCGAAATGCGGGTAGTCGGAGCCGAACATCAGGCAGCCGTCGCCCAACGCCGCGATCACCATGTCGAACATCGGCGCATGCTCGTGCGCCTCGACATTGGCGAAGATCCGGCCGGCGACGAACTGCTCGCTCGGCAGCAATTTGAGCTTGGCGGTGCGGCCGACATAGCTCACCTGCTCGTCCATCCGCCGCACCCAGAACGGCAGCCAGCCGAAGCCGCATTCGAGGACGCAGAGCCGGAGGCCCGGATAGCGGTCGAGGATGCCGCCGGCGAGGAACCCGGCCATGAAGCGCATCGCCCCCCACGGGTGCGAGCACAGCCGCGCCAGATAGACATTGTCCCACATCTCGGTGTAGCCGGGGAAATAGGGCGCCGACCAGGTGAAGCTGTGGTGGACGATGGCGAGGTCGTGGTCTTCGGCGGCGCGCCAGATCGGCTCGAGGTCGGGATGGTCGACCGGCATCTCGTTGGGCAGCAGCGGCTGCACCGCGACCGCCCATTTGGAGGTGCCCCAGCGCTTGATCTCCTCGACCGCCGCGGCGACGTCGCGGGTCGAGGCGACGATCGGCCCCTTGAGGCGGCCGGGATAGGGGCCGCAAAACTCTTCCATATGCCGGTGATAGGCACGGATGAGCCCCACTTCGAGCGACACGTCGGGCACGCCGACGATGCTGGTCCACACCGACGGCACCAGGAAATGCACGTCGGAGCCTTCCTCGTCCATGTCGAGGACGCGGTTGTCGGAGCGGTCGTCGATGACCCCGAAGCTCGGCCGGCGTTTGCCGCGCCACACGCGGCCGTCGCCCGAGCCGGGGCTGGCCGCTGCCTCGCCCAGGGTGCGCTCGTAGAGCCGCTGCTCGAAGCGGTAGGTCGTGCGCTCGCCGCCGTCGATGGTGCGCGACTTGACCGTGGCCTTGTAGGGCGCGAGGTCGGCGAGCCGGGCGCGGAACCCCGGATCGACGTATTTCTCCAAGACATCGGCGCCGGGGTCGATATGGGTGTCGGTGTCGTAGACGCGGAACCCGTCGCGCATCGCTGGTCTCCCTGATGATGCCGCCGAGCATGCCTCCCCTGCCGCGAGCCGGCAACCGTGCCAATCGACGACGAGGGGCCGCAAGCATAGGATGACGCCAGACCGGAATGGCGGGACAGGCGCGATGAGCTACGAGACGATCATCGTGAAGCCGCTGTCGGGCGCGCTCGGCGCCGAAATCGGCGGGATCGACCTGTCGCGCCCGCTCGGCAACCAGCAGGTCGAGGAAGTCCACCGCGCCTTCCTCGATCATTGCGCGATCTATGTCCGCGGCCAGGAGCTGGGCGGCGCCGACCTCTTGCGCTACGCCCGCTATTTCGCCGAGCCGGCCTTCTACCCGTTCGTCGAGGGAATGCCCGAGTTCCCGCAGATCTTCGAGCTGCGCAAGGAGCCCGACCAGCAGGAAAACGTCGGCAACGCCTGGCATTCGGACACGACCTATCTCGAAAAGCCGCCGATCGGCACGATGCTCTACGCCCGCGAAGTGCCGGACTACGGCGGCGACACGATGGTGGCGAACCAGTACCTCGCCTATGAGAGCCTGTCGGCGGGCATGCAACGGATGCTCGGCGGGCTCACCGGCATCTACAGCGCGCGGATGAACGGCGGCCGCGGCGGCCGCGCCGAGAACAAATACATGAAGATGAAGGACACCGTCGCCAAGGCCGACGAGATCGAGGCCGAGCACCCGGTCGTCCGCACCCACCCCGGCACCGGCCGCAAGGCGCTCTATTCTCGACCCGCCATACGACCCGCTTCAAGGACATGACCGAGGCGGAATCGAAGCCGCTGATCGATTTCCTCCAGGAGCATTGCACGCGGCCCGAATTCACCGCGCGCATCCGCTGGGGAAAAGGGCACGGTGACGATCTGGGACAACCGCTGCTGCCAGCACTTCGCGATCAACGACTACCAGGGCCAGCGCCGGGTTCTATGGCGCCTGCCGGTCGACGCCGAGGCGGTGGTCGCCTAGCGCGGTATCCGCGCCGCGGTCGAAAAAAATTTTGGCGACCGTGACCCACATCACAGTCGCCTGCGTTGGAGCCGCCCAAGTGCACGGCATCGGACCTTGACGTGGCCCGAGCTCGCAGGAGGCTCCCATGCGCAAGTTGGCAATGTTGCTTCTCGTCGCGATCACGCTGACGCTCGGATCGATCAGCGCGTCCTACGCGGAACCGCCCGACCCGTGCTTCTTCTACGGCGACGACTTCGAGTTCCTGAACCCGCAGCCGCTGCCCCCAGGCTGATACTGCTCCAATCGACGAATCGAACGGGGCCCGCGACCGGGCCCCGTTCCTTTTTTGCGCCTGCCGCGAAGGATGCGATGGCGATAGCGCAGCATCACGCCCAGAACGCTTCCGTCGCGATCCGCGCGCCCTCGGCGAGACTGGCGAGCTTCGCCCACACCACTTGGCTGTCGACCGCCGCTTGGCCGACCCAGGTACCGTAGCCGCAATCGCTGCCGGCGATGACGTTTTCGCGGCCGACAAGCGCGGCGTAGCGGCCGATGCGCTGGGCGATCAGCTCGGGATGCTCGATGAAGTTGGTCTTCGATTCGATGACCCCGGGGATCAGCACTTTTCCATCCGGCAATTTGACCGTCTCGAACAATTTCCATTCATGCGCGTGACGCGGGTTGGCGGCCTCGAACGAGAGGCCGGCGGGCTTCGCGGTGAACACCACGTCGACGATGTCGGCGAGCGGCACGTCGCAATGGTGCGGCCCCTCGTAATTGCCCCAGCACAGATGCACGCGGGCGCGCTCGGCGGGGATGTTGCGCAGCGCATGGTTCATCGCCTCGATGTGCAGCCCCGCCGCCTTGCGGAACTCGGCCGTCGTCAGGTGCGCGTTCTGGATGTGCCGCCCCATCGCCAAATCGGGGCAATCGAGCTGGAGGATGAAGCCGGCGGCGACCACCGCCTCGTATTCCTGCCGCATCGCCTCGGCGATCGCCTCGAGATAGGCCTCGTGGCTCCGGTAGTGGCCGTTGTGGAAGAACAGCGAGATGAGGCCGGGCGAGGCGGCGCTCATAAAGGCTTCCTCGGCCGCCGCGCCGGCGAGCGCCGCCTTGAGGTTGGCCGCGTCAGTTTCGGCCGCGGCCAGATCGCGCACCGAGATCGGCCCGTTGCAGCCCGGCGTCTTGCGCCGCGAGCGGCCGGGATCGCCGAAGACCCGGCGCGCCAGCTCGGGAAACTCGACGAGGTCCTGATAGGTCAGCGGATGGTTCTCGCCGCCAAACCCGGCGAGCCGGTCCTTGATGTAGGTGGCGTAGCTCGGCTTCGACATCTCGCCGTCGTTGACGATGTCGACGCCGACCTTTGCCTGCTTGGCGACAATCTCGGCGACGGCGCCTTTGATCCGCGCGGCGAGCGCGGCGGGATCGACCGGCACGCCCTCTTCCTTGGCGAACATCGCCCGCACCAGGTCGTCCGGTCGCGGCAGGCTGCCGGTATGGGTGGTGAGGAACCGCTCGCTGCTGCGTTTCATGTCGCCTCCGCCTTGTCGACCGCGCCCGCGTCGAAGCCGAACAGCCACTGCATGGTTTCCGGCGCGCGCTCGCGGCTCGCCGCCATCGCGGCGTCGCGCGCCTGCTGCTCGGGCCCGTCCGGCAGGTGATAGCGGTGCTTGTTGGCGCGCGACATCTCCTGCAGCCGAGTCACGCGCGGCAGGCGGATCTGTTCGTAGCGGCGCAAGGTCTCGACCGGATCGCCGCCGGCGGCAAGCAGCGCCGCGAGCGTGGCGCCGTCCTCGATCGCCTGCGCCGCGCCCTGCGCCATGAACGGGTACATCGGGTGGCACGCATCGCCGAGCAGCGTCACCCGGCCCCGCGACCAGCGCGGCAGCGGGTCGCGGTCGAACAGCGCCCAGATGAAGCAGGTATCGGCCGCCGAAACGATCCGGCTTATCTGCGGATGCCAGCCGGCGAAGGCGGCGAGCGCCCGCTCGACCGTCGCGCGGTCGGTCCAGTCCTCGCGGTTCCAGCTGTCATGCTCGGTCCAACCGACGAAATTCAGCAGCCGCCCGCCCGAGACGAAATAATGCACCAGATGCCCACCCGGCCCGAGCCAGGACTGATTGCCGCGCTCCAAGCCGAGATCGGCGACGCACCCGGCCGGCACCAGCCCGCGATAGGCGACGCAGCCGGCGAAACGCGGCGCCTCGTCGCCGAAGAGCAGCGTGCGCACGGTCGAATGAATGCCGTCGGCGCCGGCCAGCACATCGGCTTCGACGCGGTTGCCGTTGGCGAAGATGGCCTCGACCCGGTCGCCCTTGTCGGCGAGGCTGGTTAAGCGATGGCCGAGATGGATGCGCTCCTTCGGCAGCCCGGAGGCGATGCTGCGCTGCAGATCGGCGCGGTGGACGGTCAAATGCGGCGCGCCGTAAAGCTCGTCGCAGACCGGGTTGAGTGGCACCTTTTGCAAGGTGCGGCCGTCGTCCCAGCGCCGCACATGCGCCGACAGCGGCCGCACCGCGTCGCGGTCGAGCGCCGCGCCGAGGCCGAGCCGGTAGAGGATGCGCGCCGCGTTCGGCCCCATGTTGATGCCGCCGCCGACCTCGTTGAGTTCCGGCGCCTGCTCGTAGACATCGACCGCGAAACCGGCGCGGTGCAGCGACAGCGCGGCGGCGAGCCCGCCGAGCCCGCCGCCGATCACCGCAATTCCGCCCGTTTTGCCGGTCATTACCGCCGAGTGAAGATGCGCGGCGCCCTGGTGTCAACCGCGCCCGAGCGGGAGAGAGCGATGAATCTGATCGGTTTTTCGTCGGTGGTCCTGATATTGGCGTGCTCGGCAGCCCTGGCTGACGCGCCGCCTCCCCCACCGCAGCCGCAACCGCCGCCGCGGCCCAAGACCTTCTGCTCGGAGGTCTACCAGCCGGTCTGCGGCACTCTCGGCGGCAAGCGCATCACCTATTCGAACCGCTGCTTCGCCAAGGTTGCCGGGGCGACCGACATCGACGACGGCGAGTGCAAGCCCGACAAGTGATCGGGGCTTTACCGTAGCGGCCGGCGCCGCCACCCTGCATCAGCTTTCCCAGGGAGGTCGATGTGCCGCTGATCTACGAAAAGCGCGACGGGGTCGCCTATATCACGCTCAACAACCCGGCCAAGGCGAACATCCTCGACAAGAAGACCTCGGACGAGATTTCCGCCGCCTGGGTCGACCTCTGGGAAGACCGAGACATCCGCTGCGCGATCCTCACCGGCGCCGGCGAGCGGCATTTCTGCGGCGGCCATAACCTCACCCCGCGCCCCGACCTCACCGCAGAGGATCGCGAATATTTGCGCACCAACCGCATCTATTGGCCCTTGGCCGGCACCGTCCACGGGCAGAAGACCGGAGTCGACGGGCGCATGGGCGACCACTATCCGCGGGTGTGGAAGCCAGTCATCGCCGCGGTCAACGGCTGGGCCGCCGGCGCCGGGCTCTACATCCTCCTCAGCTCGACCGACATCCGCATCGCCAGCGCCGAGCACGCGCGGTTCAAGTTCGCGCTCTTGACCCAGGGCTGGCTTGGCAACGGGCCGGGCGCGGCGCTGCTGGCGAAGCAACTGCGCTATTCCGACGCGATGAAGATCCTCCTCACCGACGAACCGTTCGACGCCGCCGAGGCGCTGCGCATCGGCCTCGTCAACGAGGTCGTGCCGCACGCGCAGCTGATGGAGCGAGCAGAGAAGATCGCCCGCCACATCTGCACCCTGCCGCCGGTCGCGGTGCGGATGATGAAGGAATACGTGGTGCGCTTCGGCGACCTGCCGACCGACCAGGCCTGGCACGTGCAGAACCTGATCAACCATCTGCTGATCCAGACCACCACCGACGGCGAGGAGGGCCGCGCCGCCTTCAACGAAAAGCGCCCACCCGACTTCACCGGCACGCTGCGCCACCGCGGCGCGCCGTGGGAAGAACCCTCCGAAGAAGACGCCAAGCGGCTCGACGAGGCGTATCGCAGCGGGGAGTTTTGATGGAATAACCTCCCCCGCAAGCGGGGGAGGGAGCTTGAGATGCGGTAGTCGCAGCTACAGCGCGTCGGCGCCCGCCTTGGCGCAGTCCTCGTCTTCCTGCGAGGTGCCGCCGCCGACGCCGCAGGCGCCGACCAGCACGCCGTTGCGGAACAGCGGCACCGCGCCCTGCCCCATGATCATCTCGCCGCCCGAGGCCGCGTTGATACCGGCGGGGGTCGGCTGGCTGGCGCGCTCCTGCATGACGCCGCTCGGCCGGGCGAACCCCGCCGAAGCCACCGCCTTGCCCTGGCTGCCATAGGCGCTGGCCCAGATCGCCCCATCCATGCGCTGCAATGCCACCAGCCGCCCGCCGGCATCGACCACCGCGGCGCTGACCTTGATGTTGAGCTCACCGGCCTTCTTCAAGGCGGCGCGCAGCACGCGGTTGGCTTGGTTGAGAGTGATGCTCATCGTTTTCCTCCGTTGGTTGGTCGATCACCCAAAAGCACCCAAATCACGCAGTTCCGCGATCTTGCCGTCATCGAGGCCGAGCACGTCGCGCAGCACCTCGTCGGTATCGGCGCCGAGGCCCGGCGCCGGGCCGGTGGCACGGCCGAAGCTGGCGCGCCACGGCAAACCGGGCAGCACGTCCCCAGGGCATTTGGCTTCGTGCGCGTCCCAGAAGCCCCGCGCCCGCAAATGCGGGTCGACGACGAGATCGACCGAACTCTTGAGCGAAGCCGCCGGCACCCCGGCGCGCAGCAATTCAGCCTCCGCTGCGGCGGCGTTGCGGCGGAACGCCCAGCCGGCCAGGACCCCGTCGATCCCGGCGATCCGCCCCTGTCGCTGAGCCAAATTCCAGCCCGACAACGGTTCGAGCGCGGTGACGACCTCGCACAACCGCCGCCACTCGGCCTCGCCGGTGACCGCGAGGCTGATCCACTCGTCATCGCCGGCACAGCGCCAGGCGCCGTGCGGTGCAAACCGCGTCGAGCGGTTGCCGGCGGGCCGCAGCGTTGGCCCAAGCTCCGTCTGCAGCAACGGTTCGGCCATCGTCCACAGCATCGCCTCGATCATCGAAAAATCGACGCGGGCCACCTGCCCGTCGCGCCCGCGCCGCCACAGCGCGGCGGCGGCGATAAAGGCCAGCATCAGCCCGCACATCGGGTCGAGCCAGGCGAAGCCGACGCGCGGCGCGATGCCGGGATGGCGGTTCAACCCGGCGAACCCGGCATAGCATTGCAGCAAGGTGCCGTAGGCGACGGCCTGCGCCTCCGGCCCGCTGCGGCCGAGCCCGGACGCCGAGACGTAGACCAGGTTCGGGTTGAGCCGTTGCAGCGCGGCGGCGCCGAGGCCGAGCCGGTCCATCACCCCGGTGGCGAAATTCTCGACCAGCACGTCGGATTTGGCGGCGAGATCGCGGGCGAGCGCCACCGCCTCGGGTTTCTTGAGGTCGAGGACGATGCCCTTCTTGGCCTGGCCGAGCACCGTGTGGAGCTCGCTGGTGCGGCCGGGGTCGCCGCGGCCAGGCGCCTCGACCTTGATGACCTCCGCCCCCATCGCCGCGAGGTAACGGGTCGTCGTCGGCCCGGCGATGACCCAGGAGAAATCGAGCACGCGGACGCCCGACAGCGGTAACGGGCCGGTCTTGCGCCGCGGCGCCGTGCCGTTCGCCAGGGTCAGCCGGAACGGCGGCCCGGGCGCCTTGACCGGCTTCCCGGCGATCGTCGCCTGCCGCCAGAAGCCGCGCTGCGCGAGCTGGGGCGAGGCCAGCTGCTCCACCGGCTCGCGCAGCGGAAAGCTCGGCACATGCGCGTCCTGCGCCTTGTCGGCGATCCATTGTTTGGTGTGCCGGCGGCTCCACTCCGACATCAGCGCGTGCAGCGCGTCCCAGTTGGCGACGCGGTCGGGCTTGGTCGCGAAGCGCTTGTCGCCGCCCCATTCGGGCGCGCCCATGACCTCGAGCCAGGCGGCCCATTGCCGGTCCTCGCGCGGCGAGATCGCGGCGAACCCGTCGCTGGCGGGGAGGATCGTCACGGTGGCGCCGTTGCCGTCGGCGACGCGCCGGCGCGACCGCGCCTTGCCCCCATTGGGCCCCTTGGCGAGCCCGGCATTGGTGAGCTCGGTCATCGCCATCGTCGCCAGCGCCTCCTCGATCGACACGTCGATGACGGCGCCGGGTCCAGGCGAGCCGATCGCGTTCATCCCGGCGCAGGCCGCCGCGAGACCGCCGATGAACGCCGACTGTTCGCCCACCGGGCGGATCGGCGCCTCGGCGAGGTCGTCGACCTGGCCGGCCAGCAGCCGGGCGATGCCGCTGGCGTAAAGCAGGGTCAGATCGCTCGCGGGCTGGCCGGCGCGCGGGCCTTCCTGCCCGAACGGCGCGATGGCGACGATCGCCGCCTTCGGGTTGAGCCGGCGCAGCGCCTCCGGGTCGCGGCCCGCCTCGCGCAACGCCGCCGGATAGCCTTCGACGACGATCAGATCGGCCGAGGCAATGGCCGCATCGTCGCCTTCCGCCTTGCCGCCATTGAGATACTCGGCCAGCACGGTCGAACGGTCGGGAGCGATGCAAACGATTTCGGCGCCGATGTCGGCGAAGAGGCGCCCCGCGACCGCGGCGGCAAGCCCGTCGCCGATCTGCGCCATCCGAAACCCGGTCAGTAAATTCATCGCCCCTCCCCGATCCCGCGAGCGTGACGAAGCGCGGCGGATCGGTCAATCTGCGGCGACGGGTCAATGGTGGGGGTCAGCGATGCTGATTTTCTATTTCGCGCCGGGGTCGAGCGCGATGGCGACGCATGTCGCGCTGCGCGAGGTGGGCGCCGAGTTCGAGCCGCGCCTGCTCTCGTTCAAGAACAAGGAGCAGCAGCGTCCCGACTATCTGGCGCTCAACCCCGAGGGCAAGGTGCCGGCGCTGGTTATCGACGGGCGGGTGCTGACCGAGGTCGCCGCGACGCTCTACTACCTCGCCAAGACCTATCCCGAAGCCCGGCTGTGGCCGCAAGGCGGCGTCGAGGCGGAGGCGCAGGCGGTGTCGTGGATGTCGTTCATCGCCGCGACCGTGCACCCCTCGCGCCGCGCCGGCGAAGAGGCCTGGCGCGCGGTGTTCCAGCTTTGCGAGAAGCGGCTCGGCGGCGAGGATTGGGCGGCCGGCGGGCACTACTCGATCGCCGACATCCATTTGTTCCGCCTGTTCTGGCGCTTCGTCGACGCGCTGCACCCGGAGCGGGGAATTTATCCCGGACTCTACCGCCACTACGACCGGATGATGACGCGCCCGGCGGTAAGGAAGACGATCGAGATCGAAAGCGCGATCGGCTACGAGTTCCCGCTGGGCGCCGGGACGCGGTAGGCCTTAGCGACAACACTCCCTCATCCTGAGGAGGCCGCGAAGCGGCTGTCTCGAAGGACGCACGTAGCCCGCCCATATGCTGACCGCCTACCTCTACATCCTGCGCTGCGCGGACGGCTCCTACTACGTCGGGACCACGCGCACCAGCCTGGAACGGCGCGTCGCCGAGCATAACGCCGGCAGTTTCGGCGGGTTCACATCGACGCGCCGTCCCGTCACCTTGGCAGTCAGCGAACTCTTCGAACGAGTGGACGACGCCGTCGCCGCCGAGCGCCAAGTCAAGGGATGGCGGCGCGATAAGAAAGAAGCCTTGATCCAAGACAGGCTGGAGTTGCTACCGGCGCTATCCAAGCGCGGCATGACTAGCAAAAGCTGCTGACGACATTGCGTCCTTCGAGACGCGGCCCGGGGGCCGCTCCTCAGGATGAGGAATGGTGGAGCAGGGCCTGTTAGCCCAACCGCCTGCCGTGCCGGGCGATGAAATCGGGGAAGGCTTCCTCGGCCTTGGCGCCGCGCACGACATGCGTCGTGAAGTGCCGTTCGGCCTCGTACTGTTCCTCGAGGTTCTGGCTCATCTGCTTGAGCATCAACTGCTTGATGCCGACGATCGCGGCGCGGTTGTTGCCGGCGATGGTGCGGGCGAGTTCCATCGTCTTGGCGCGCAGCTGCTCGCGCGGCACAAGGTGGTTGAGGAGGCCGATGCGGTAGGCCTCCTCGGCCTCGACCACCCGCGCCGAGAACAAGAGCTCCTTGGCGATCGGCCAGCCGACCTGGTTGGGCAGAGTCCAGGTGCTGTTGATCCGTCCGTAGGCGGCGGCGAGGAAGCGGAATTTCGAATCCTCGCAGCCGATGCGCATGTCGAGCGAGGACGCCAGCACCCCCGCACCGCCATAGGCGAGCCCGTTCATCATGCCGATGGTCGGCTTGGCGCTGGCGCCGATCTCGTAGGCGCTGCGGGTGCGCCGCGCGTCCTGCTCGGCGTCGGAGAGCTTGCGGTCGTCCTCGCGCTGCTCGTGGATGTCGCCGCCGGCGGAAAAGGCGCGGCCGGCGCCGGTGATGACGATGCAGCCGATGGCGTCGTCCGCGTCCATCGCCTTGACCGCGTCGCGCAGCTCGGACGAGAGCTTGCGGTTCATCGCGTTGAGCTTGTCCGGCCGGTTCAAGGTGAGGATGCCGACGCCATCCTCGATCTCGACCAGGATGTGTTCGTAGTCCATGTGTCTCTCCCTTCTACTCGTCACCCCCGCGCATGCGGGGGTCCAGGGGCAACCGCGTTGTCGCCTGCCCTGGATTCCCGCTTTCGCGGGAATGACGAAAGACTAATAGCATGTCACCCCTGCATCGCCCGCCACACCCTGGCCGGGGTGGCGGGTCCGTCGAAATGTGTGTCTTTCCCCTTGCCGCCGACCGCCGCCAGCGCATCGTGGATCGCGTTGTGGATCGCCGGAAAGGCGGCGATCGTGCCGGCCTCGCCCGCGCCCTTGACCCCGAGCGGGTTGGTCGTGCACCGCGTCGGGTTGAAGCCGAGGCTGAACGCCGGCAGATCGTCGGCGCGCGGCAGCGCGTAGTCCATGAACGAGGCGGCGACCATCTGTCCCGAGTCCGGGTCGTAGACCGCCTGCTCGAGCAGCGCCTGGCCGCTGCCTTGAGCGATCGCGCCGTGCGCCTGGCCGGAAGCCACCATCGGGTTGACCAGCACGCCGTAATCGTCGACTGCCGTATAGCGGTCGAGCGTGACCCGTCCGGTGTCGCGGTCGATCTCGACCTCGGCGACGTGGGTCCCGTTGGGGAAGGTCATCCACTCGCGGGTCCAGAAATGATAGGTGTCGAGCGGCTGGTTGGTCTCGCGCGCCTTGGCCGCCACGTCGAGCAGCGCCACCCGTCGGTCGGTGCCGGTGACGACGAAATCGCCGTCCTCGAACCTGATGTCGGGCTCGGCCGCCTCGAGCATATCGGCCGCGACGCGGGTGCCTTTCAGCACGATCTCCTCGGCGGCGCGAAAGATCGCGGTGCCGCCCATATAGGTCGCGCGCGAGCTGCCGTGGCCGCCGCCATGGGCGATGAGGTCGGTGTCGCCCTGGCGCAATTTGATAAGTTCGTTGGGCAGGCCCAGCCGGTCGGCGAGGATCTGCGGAAACGTCGTCTCGTGGCCCTGGCCGATATGCTGGGTCCCGGTGATCAGCGACACCGAACCGTCCGCCTCGAAGCGGATATCGACGTTCTCCGACGGATTCCCGCCGGTTCCCTTGATGTGATAGACAAAACCGAGCCCGCGCAGCCTTCCCTTGGCCTCGCTCGCCGTGCGCCGCGCGGCGAAACCGGCGATGTCGGCCGCCGCGAGCCCGCGCTCGAAGGTCTCCGGGAAGGCGCCGCTGTCGACCCGGTTGCCGACCGCGTTCGTCATCGGCATCGCCGCCGCCGGCACGAGGTTCCGGCGGCGCAACTCGGCGCGGTCGAAGCCGCATTGCCGCGCCGCCTTGTCGATCAGCCGCTCGATGATGTTGTTGGCTTCGCCATAGCCGGGCCCGCGCAAGACACCGATCGGCACGGCGTTGGTGAAGACCGCGGTGACGTGGAGGTCGATCGCCGGGATGCGATAGACCGTGCCGGGCAGGAACGCGTACTGGAAGGTCTGCACCGCCGCCGAGCTGCCGGCGAGATAGGCGCCGAGATTGGCGGCGCTGGCGACCCTGAGCGCCAGGAACCTGCCCTCGGGATCGAGCGCCAGCGACGCCTCGGCATGCTGGTCGCGGCCCTGGTGGTCGGCGAGAAAGACTTCGCTGCGCGTCGCGATCCACTTGACCGGGCGGCCGACCCGTCTCGCCGCCCACGGCAGCAGGACGTGCTCGGGATAGACGAAGTTCTTGGCGCCGAAGCCGCCGCCGACATCGGGCGCGACGAGGCGCACAAGCGACGGCTCGACGCCGAGCGAGCGGGCGGCGGCGTCGCGGGTGGCGTGGATGCTCTGCGCCGAGACGTGCGCGGTGTAGCGGCCGGTCGCCTCGTCATAGGTCGCGACGATGCCGCGCGGCTCCATCGGGTTGGTGACGATGCGGTGATTGTCGAGGCTGATCTGGACCACGTGCGCCGCCGTGGCGAAGGCCGCGTCGGCCCCGGCGCTGTCGCCATGGCGCCATTCGAGGCAAAGATTGCCGGGCGCCTTCTCGGTGAGCAGCGGCGCGCCGGGCGCGCGCGCGGCGGCGATCGTCGCGGCGGGGGGCAGCGCCGCGTAATCGATTTCGACCAGTTCGGCGGCGTCCAAGGCCTGGTCGCGAGTCTCGGCGACGACCAGCGCCACCGCCTCGCCGACATGGCGTACCTTGCCGGCGGCCAGCAGCGGCTGGGGCTCGAAGGCGAAGGCCTCGCCGGTGACGGTGTTGGTCTCGGCGCCCGGGCGTAGCGGGAGCAGCCCGTCTGCCGCGACTTCCGCCGCGGTGAGCACCGCCAGCACCCCCGGCGCCCGGCGCGCCGCCGCCGCGTCGATGCCGCCGATCGACGCGTGTGCGTGCGGCGAGCGCAGCACCACCGCGTGCGCCACACGCTCGAAGGCGATGTCGTCGAGATAGCGGCCGCGCCCGGTGAGGAAGCGCAAATCCTCCCGCCGCTTCGGTGCGTCGCCGATTTTCGAGCGGACCGCGGTCATGGGTTCTTCGTCACCTGCTTCGCCCGCGCCGCGATTGGGCTTATCCTCGCGGGCATGGGGATGACCATCATCGAGAAAATCCCGGCGCGGGCAAGCGGCGCAGCCGGGGCCTTGCCCCAACCCCCGTACCGGTAATGTCGCCGCTGCATTTTCTGCTGCGCCGGGGCCTCATCTACATCCTGCCGCTCGCGGTGCTGGGGCTGGCGCTGCTGGCGCGCCTCGCGGCGCCCGATCTGCTCGACCGGCTGATGCTGACCTCGTTCGACCTCTACCAGCGGATCGCGCCACGCCCGGCGGGCGACAGCCCGGTCCGCATCGTCGACATCGACAACGACAGCCTCAAGCAGTACGGGCAGTGGCCGTGGCCCCGGAGCCTGGAGGCCGGATTGCTCGACAAGCTGCACGGGGCAGGCGCGGCGGTCGTCGTCTTCGACATCATCTTTTCCGAGCCCGACCGCACCTCGCCGAAGCTGCTGCTGAGCGAGCTCGAGAAGCACGGCAGCGTCGCACCGGAGACGGCGCAATTGCTTTCCGGCCTGCCCGACCCAGACGCCCAGCTCGCGGCGGCGATCAAATCGGTGCCGACGGTCACCGGCTTCATCCTCGCCGAGCGCGCCGATAGCGGAAAACCGGTCAGCAAGGCGGGCTACGCCTTCGCCGGCAACGAGCCGCTCAAATTCGTCGACGGCTTCCCGGCGGCGATCGCCGACCTGCCGGAATTCCAGGCGGCCGCGGCCGGCAACGGCTTCATCAACCGCTACGTCGATTGGGACGACGTGGTGCGCCGCGTGCCGCTGATCATGCGCTTGGGCGACAAGCCGGTCTTCTCGCTCGTCGCCGAGACCCTGCGGGTACAGGCGGGGGCGCATACCTATATCGGGCGCGCGGCGGGCGCCAACGGCGAGACCAGCTTCGGCCGCTCGACCGGGTTGACCGCGCTGCGGATCGGCAACCGGACGATCCCGACCGACGCCGCCGGGCGGGTCTGGGTCTACTATTCGCCGCCGCGCGGCGACCGCACGATCTCCGCCGCGAAAATCCTCGCCGGCGATTTCGATCCCGCCCTGGTCAAAGGCGCCATCGTCCTGGTCGGCATCTCGGCCAACGGCGTCGTCAACGACAGCCAGTCGACGCCGATCGCCGCCCATGTGCCCGGGGTGACGATCCACGCGCAGCTGCTGGAGCAGATCCTCGACGGGGTCTACCTGTCGCGGCCGGATTGGGCCGAGGGCGCCGAAATCCTCTTCGCGGCGCTGGTGAGCCTGGCCCTCATACTCTTCCTGCCGCGGATCGGCGCCCTCGCCAGCGCGGTGTTTGGGATCGTCGCGGTAGCCGCGGCGATCGCCGCGTCGTGGCTGGCCTTCCGCGACTTCCACTGGCTGCTCGATCCGGCCTATCCGAGCGTCGTGGTGCTGCTGGTCTATTTCACCGCCTCGGTGCTGTCGTACCTGCGCACCGAGATCCGCCAGCACGAAATCCGCAGCGCCTTCTCGCGCTACATGTCGCCGCATTACGTCGACGTGCTGGCGAAGAACCCCGACCGGCTGGTGCTTGGCGGCGAGACCCGCATCCTCACCGTGATGTTCTGCGACATCCGCGGCTTCACCTCGCTCTCCGAGGGCCTCAGCGCGCACGATTTGACCCAGTTGATGAACCGCTTCACCTCGCCGATGACCGACTCGATCACCGAATACGAAGGGACGATCGACAAATATATCGGCGACTGCATCATGGCGTTCTGGAACGCGCCGCTCGACGACCCCGACCACGCGAAGAACGCCGTCAGGGCGGCGCGCGACATGCGCCGCAAGCTGGCCGTGCTCAACCGCGAGCTCGCCGCGGAAGCCGAGGCGGCGGGCCGGCCGTATCACGAGCTGCGCTTCGGCATCGGCATCAACACCGGCGAATGCGTCGTCGGCAATTTCGGCTCCGAGACGCGGTTCAACTACTCGCTGCTCGGCGACCCGGTGAACCTCGCCTCGCGGGTCGAGGGCCTGGGCAAGCTCTATACGGTCGATCTGGTGATCGCCGAGGAGACCGCGAAGCGGCTCGACGAGCCCGGGCTGATCGAATTGGACCTCGTCGCGGTCAAGGGCAAGAGCCAGGCGGTCAAGGTCTACACCCTGCCGCCCGAGGGCGACGACGAGGCGTCGTACAAGACCCCGCACGCCGAGCTGATCGCCGCCTATCGCCGCCAGGACTGGGTCGGTGCGCTCGCCGCGCTGGGCTCGACGCCGCTCGCCGCGGTGCGCTACCTGACGCCGCTCTACCTGCTCTATCGTCACCGCATCGCGCATTTCCAGCAGGAGGCGCCCCCCGCCGATTGGGACGGGGTCTACACCGCCGAAGAAAAATGAAGGGAGAACCGCCATGCTCGCCCTCTACGCCAGCGTCGGCAATCAGCTGACCCATTACGGCGTCGATGTCGCCGGCGCCGCGCTGACCCGCCGTGCGTCGGTCGGCCTGCCCGCCAATGTGCAATATGTCTGGCCACATGCCTCGCAACCCTTCCTCTATGCCGCGACCAGCGACAGCGCCTCGGGGATGGGACCGGCCGGCTCGAACCATCACGTCTCGGCGCTCAAGATCGACAAGGCCACGGGCGCGCTGTCGCTGCACGGCGCGCCGATCGGGCTGCCGACGCGCCCCATTCACATGGCGACCGACATCCCGAGCGAGCATGTGCTGGTCGCGTTCAACAATCCGAGCGCGATCCGCGTCTACCGCATCAACACCGACGGGACGGCCGGCGCCGAGGTGGCGCAGGGGAACATCGACCCCGGCATCTTCGCCCATCAGGTGCGTGCGACCCCGGACAGCCGCCAAATCATCCTCGTCACCCGCGGTCACGACCCGGCCGGGTCCAAGCCCGAGGACCCGGGCGCGCTCAAGCTCTTCGATTTCAAGGACGGCGTGCTGTTGAACGAGCAGTCGGTGGCGCCCAACAACGGCTACGGGTTCGGGCCGCGCCACCTCGATTTCCACCCGTCGAAGCCGTGGGTCTATGTCTCCTTGGAGCGCGAGAACCGGCTCGACATGTTCACCCTCGAGGGCGGCCGGCTGTCGCCCGAGGCCGCGTTCCGCAAGAACAACCTGTCGCAACTGGGGGTGCCGGGCGCACGCCAGGCGGTCGGTACCGTGCATGTCCATCCAAGCGGCAGGTTCGTCTATGTCGCCAACCGCGCCTCGACCCTGGTCGACGGCGTCTTCGCCGGCGGCGAGAACACGCTCGCCGCCTATGCGATCGACCCCGATACCGGCGAGCCCAACCCGATCCAGCACGTCGATACGCGCGGCGTCCATTGCCGCACCTTCCACATCGACCCCACCGGCAAGCTCTTGGTCGCCGCGCATATCCAGGGGATTAGGCTCAAGGATGGGAGCCAGGTGCCGTGCTGCCTGTCGCTGTTCCGCATCGCCGACGACGGCGGGCTCGACTACGTGCGCAAATACGATGTCGATGTCGGCGACAGGACGATGTGGTGGATGGGGATGGTGGGGCTGTAACGCCGACCGCCTTGCCTTTTTCGATCGTCACCCCCGCGCAGGCGGGGGTCCAGGGGCGAGCGGCAAAGGGGTTGCCCTGGATTCCCGCCTTCGCGGGAATGACGAGATTAGGTTCGACTGAGGAGAACTGACGATGTCCGACGAACTTCCGACCGCGGCCCGGGTTTCCGACCCCGGCATCCGCGCGCTCTACCGGCTGGAGAATCGCTGGCAGGCCTGGCTCGATGTCGAGGCGGCCTTGGCCGTGGCGCAGGCTGAGCTCGGCATCATCCCCGCGGCGGCGGCCGAGGCCATCGTCAAGGCGGCGCGTTACGAACTCCTCGACCGCGCCCGGCTCGACGAGGGCTTCGCGCGTACCGGGCACACGATCGTGCCGCTGGTCTGGGAATTGTCGCGGGTCACCGGCGAGGAGCATGGCGGCTGGGTGCATTGGGGCGCGACGACGCAGAACATCACCCAGACCGGCGACCTCCTGGTACTGCGCCAGGCGCACGGCATCTTCCTCAAGCTGATCGCCGACGCGCTCGACGCCGCGGCTTCGCTCGCCGAGCATGGCGCCGACATGCCGATCGCCGGACGCACCCATGGCCAGCACGCGGTGCCGGCGACCTTCGGCTACAAGGTCGCGGTCTGGGTCGACGAGCTGATCCGCCACACCGAGCGCTTCCGCCAGGCCGCGCCGCGCCTCTTCGTCGCGATGCTCGGCGGCGGCGCCGGCACCTACGCCTCATTGGGCGAGATGGGACCGAAGGTGCAGGCCGGGATCGGCCGGCACTTGGGCTTCGGCTCGATGACCGTGCCGTCGCGGGTGATCCTCGACCATCTCGCCGAGAACATCTGCCTCCTCGGCATGCTGGCGGCGAGCTGCGGGCGGATCGGCCGCGAAATCTACACGCTGATGAAGACCGAGTTCGGCGAGGTCGAGGAGCCGGTGCCGCCGGGCACGGTCGGCAGCTCGACCATGCCGCAAAAGCGCAACCCCAAGCTCTGCCAGGACATCATCGCCGCGGCGGCGGAAATCCGCTCGATCGTGCCGCTCGCCTTGGAGGCGATGCAGACCGAGCACGAGGCCGACCGCACCACCAGCCTGATGATGGATGCGGCCGAGGGCCGCGCCTGCGTCGCCACCGGCGACATGCTGAGCCGGCTGGTGGAGATTTTCCGCGGGCTGAAGCTCGACCCCGGGCGGATGCGCGCCAATCTCGACCTCGGCGGCGGGCTCATCATGGCCGAGGCGGTGATGCTCGATCTCGGCCGGGCGATCGGCCGTCAGCACGCGCACGACGTCGTCTACGACGCGGCGATGGCGGCGGCGGTCGAGCGCAAATCGTTCGGCGACCTCTTGGCCGCCGACCCGCGCGTCACCGCGCATCTCGACAAGGCGGCGATCCAAAACCTGCTCGACCCGACCGCCTATACCGGGCTCTGCGCCCAGATGGCGCGCCACGGGGCGGCGCGGGCGCGGGCGACGGCGAAGGAGATCAGGACAGAGAGCTGACCGCAAAAACCCAAATCCATCCCGGCGCAGGCCGGGACCCATCTATCGGTTGCTCGTACGATGAAGCATGGGCCCCGGCCTACGCCGGGGTGCTTATGAGGAGATGGTCGCGCCCAGCTCTTCGACGATCGCGTTGACCATCGGGCGCAGGTGGAAATTGCCCGGCGGGGCGACCGCGACCGTGCCGCCCGCGGCCTCGATCGCCGCGGCGACGACCGGCCCGACCGCCGCGAGCTTGGTCTTGGCGAAGCCCTCGGCCAGCGCGTCCTCGCATTTGTTCGCGCGGGCAACCTGTTGCAGCCGGCGCAGCTGCGGCGAGCTGGTGAAGGCGATGAGAGCGACCCGCCCCGCCGCCATGTCGCGGATCGCGGCGAGGACGCGCGCCGCCTCGGCCGCCGAGGCATAGGCATAGGGCAGCACCGGATCGACCTCGCCCGCCGCCCCGCGCAGAAACGCCAAGAGCTCGGTATGCGGCGTGTCGGGGTAGAGCTGCACCGCGACGCGGCGGCCGCGCAGATCCTCGGCCGAGAGAGCGGCGATGATCCCGGCCGTCGTCGGCGGCTCGACCGGAAGATCGGGCTTGAGCCCCAGCTCGCGCAGCCGGCGGGCGGGCTTGGGGCCGCGGGTGATCTTGCGCACCCGGCCCAGCGCCGCGACGAATTTCTCGGAAAGCCCTCGCGTCCCGGCTAGCTTGTTGAGGCGCTGCAAGCCCTCGCCAGTGAAGAGGATCAGATCGTCCGGCGGGGTCGCGATAAAGCGCTCGATCCAGGCGACGACCGGCGCCGGGTCGGCGGCGTCGCGGATCGCCACCAGCGGGCAGCGGACGACTTCCGCCCCATGCTTTTCGAGCATGCCGGCGAGCAGCTCGATCTCGCGCGTCTCGGGGACGACGATGCGCCGCCCCGCCAAAGCACCTTCCATCTTGGTCCTAGTGGATGAATCCCGCCGCCCAAAGCGCGCCGAAAACTACCACGAGGACGGTCGCGATACTTGCAATGTCACGCATGCCACTGGCCAACGCTCAGCCGGCAAGACCGTTCGCGGCAACCGCATGAGGATGTGCCGCGCCGGCGTCGAGCGCATCGACGACGATGGTGAGGCGCGCGTCGCGCGGGTAGCTCGCGACAAGCCGCGCCAAATCGTCGAGCCGTGTCGCGGGCGTCTCGCAAATCCCGTCCTTGGCCTCGGCGAAGACCCGCACGGCGAGGCCGCCCGGCACCAGCGACGCGGCCAGCGCATCGACCAGGCTGCGCACCCGCGCCCCGCGCTCGCGCTGCGGCAGCCGGGCGGGGAGCAGGCGGGCGACGCTCCACCCGTCACGCGCGAAGCTGACGCAACGCGCCGCGGCGGCGGCAGGAAGTTCCGGCGCCGGCTCGGCATAGGTGCCGAGCGGCAGCGCTTGTGCCATCCGGTCGCTCAGCGCGCGGTCGTAGATCACCACGTTGGCGCCATCGACGGCATGGTGGCGGCAAGGTCCGCTGGCCGCTTGCGGTTCGATCAGCCAGATCTGGCCCGGCTGGATCGCGGGGAATCGCGGAAGCGGCGGCGCGGAAACCGGCGCGGCGCGGGTGAGCGGGGTCGGTGAGATGAGTTCGGCGATCGACACCTACTGCCTCCTTAGCTGCATTTCTTGAAGCGCCCGCAAGCTGGCTGTCAAATCGGCGCTGTGAAATGAACCTAATTTACATATTCACTGTAGTCAATAGACCTATTAAACAATTACAAAATGTTATATTGCGGCGAAAAGAATGCGACGGGACATCGCCCGCCGCACCAACCCGGAGATCTTGAAAGCCGCTAAATGCCCGGGCGGGTAATGCCCAGCAGCAGTCCGAGAGGCACCGCCATCATCGACATCAAGAGGGCGATGGCGAGCGCGCGTTCCGCACGCGACCACTTCCGCCAGTCCGCCATACAATCACGCATCGCCCGACCCTTCCCACGCAAACAACCACGCACGACCTATGATAAGCATTGCTTCTAAAACATTGGTGAACGCACCGCCTGCGGTGCATTGACGCACGCTTTGCCGCCGCTGCCGCGGCCCGGAAACATCGCAGCCTAGGCCGGCCGCCGGACGATTGCGGCAAAACGCTGAACAGGGAGGTAGACATGCCCGCCTATATCGCGCTCGCCAACTGGACTGATCGCGGCGCCCAGCAGGTCAAGGAATCGCCCCACCGGGTCGACCTCGCGCGCAAGGCTCTGGCCGAGATGGGCGGCGAATTCCGTACGCTTTACATGACGATGGGCGATTACGACCTGGTGCTGATCTACGAGGCTCCGGACGACGCGGTCGCCGCCCGCTTCACGCTTTTGTTGGGCCAGCTCGGCACGGTGCGCACCCGGACGTTGAAGGCGTTTCCCGAGGCGGCCTATCGGGAAATCATCCATTCGCTGCGCTGACGCGGGACCGCGAGCGGCGTTTACACGCCGTTTACACCTTTTGGCTGGCAAGGGTGCGACATTTTGTCATAGGCTCCGGTCAGATGCGGAATCCCTACCCGAAGGGACTCCGCCCCGAGCATCGGAGCCCCCCATGGATGTTCAGACGATCCTGCGCTGCAAAGGACGTTCGGTCGCGACGATCCACCCCGCCGCGACGGTCGAGCGGGCCGTCGCGCTGTTGCGCGTCCGCGGCATCGGCGCGCTGGTGGTCAGCGAGGACGGCGAGAGCGTCGACGGCATCGTCTCCGAGCGCGACATCGTCGGTGCCCTCGCCCATCACGGCACCGGCCTGTTGACGCTGCGCGTCGACGAGGTGATGACCCGCCCGGTGGTGACCTGCAGCCCCGACGACAGCGTCGCCGAGCTGATGGCCGAGATGACCAACCGCCGCATCCGCCACCTCCCGGTGGTGCGCAATAAACGGCTGGTCGGCATCGTCAGCATCGGCGACGTGGTCAAGAGCCGGCTCGACGAGATCGAGTACGAAGCGCATTCGATGCGCTCGTTTATCGCCGGCGCCGCCTAGCCGGGTCCGCGCCCGCCGCTGCCCTATCGCCTGCCCCGGCGGCGTGATAGGGAAAGGCCGACGCGCGCGGGTCCGCAACCATGCCTCTTTTCGAAGCCGCCCTTCGCGGCGGCGTCATCGCGCTGATCCTGGTGCTGGGCGCCCTGGCCGCGCGCGGCGCGCGGCGTTCGGCCGGCGAGCGCTACACCGCGCTCTACACGCTCTTCGCCCTCGCCTATCTGGTCGAGTCGGCACCGGCTTTCGCCCGATCGCGCGATCTGTGGGTTTGCGCGATCCGGCTTGTCAGCATCCTCAACCCCGCGATGTTCTGGCTCTGGGTCAGGGCCCAGATCGACGATCCGTTTGTGCCGTCTTGGCGCAATTGGCTGCCGTTTCTCGGGCTCGGCGCGCTCGGTGTCTGGGCGATGGCAACCGACCTCGCTCTGCCCTGGCGCGCGGTGCAATACGCCTCGCTGCTGCTCGTCGGCCTCGGGGTATGGCGCGCGCTCTCGGGGCGCGGCGGCGACCTCGTCGAGAAACGCCGGCGGCTCCGCCTGATGCTGGCGATCGGAGCGGCAGTTTATATCGTCGCCATCGAATTCATCGCCTTCAAGACGTTCGGCACTGGCGGCCTCGGCACAACGATCGGGCTCGAGCTGGCGCTCGGCGCCTACGTCGCGTTCGCGATAGCGCTGCGGATCGCGCGCGAACCGGTTGTCGCCGCGGCCGAAATGCCCTCGCCTGCGGCGCGGCAGACGGCGCCGGCCGATCCGGACGAAGCCCGGCTGCTCGAGACGCTGCGCCAGGCGATGGAGGTGGACAAGGCCTATCGCGAAGAGCGTTGCAGCATCGCCATGCTTGCCGGCCGGCTCGGCATCCCCGAATACCGCTTGCGGCGGCTCATCAATCAGCGGCTCGGCCACCGCAACTTCACCACCTATGTCAACGGCTACCGCCTGACCGAAGCGGCAGCGGCGCTCGCCGATCCGAGCCAGGCGCGGGTGCCGATCCTCACGATCGCGCTCGATGCCGGCTTCCAGTCGCTCGGGCCGTTCAACCGCGCGTTCAAGGCGCATACCCGGATGACGCCGAGCGAATTTCGGCGCGACCGCCTCGGCGAGCCAAGCGACGCGCCGCTGCCGCTTGGCTCGCCGATTCCGAAATCGGCGGGCGTTTGAGAGAAATCGGCGAGTCCTTCGCGGAAATCGGCGAGAGCCGGCGCAAAAATGGACGGCAGGGTCGCCCGCAGAGGTGATCCCGATGCAAACGATCCTGCTGATCCTGTACTGGTCGACCGCCGGCGTCATCGCCCTCTCGGCGATCGAAGCCGGGGTGTTGTGGGCAACCCGCCGCGTCTATGACTGGCGCGCGGCGCTCGCCTCGCTCGCCGATCTGCTGGTCCGTCAATACGTCGTCCGCGCCTACCTCGCCTTCGGGCTGGCCGATCCACTGATCCGGTGGGCGATGCAGCATCGCATCGCCACCGTGCCGGTTGGCACCGCCGGCTCGATTGCCCTTGTCTTTATCGGCCAGGAGTTCTGCTATTACTGGCTGCACCGTTGCAGCCATCGCATCCGGTTCCTGTGGGCGCATCATGCGGTGCACCATTCGACCAATGGCTTCAACCTGTCGGCCGCCTACCGCTTCGGCTGGGCCGGCAGGCTGATCGGCACGACCGCGTTCTTCGCCCCGCTGATCTGGCTCGGCTTCTCGCCGCGCGCGGTGTTCATCACGCTCAGCCTCGATCTGCTCTACCAGTTTTGGATCCACACCGATTGGGTGCCCAGATTGGGGCCGCTCGAATGGGTTCTCAACACCCCCTCGCATCACCGGGTGCATCATGCCGCCAACCCCGAATACCTCGACAAAAACTACGGCGGGGTATTGATCGTCTTCGACCGGCTGTTCGGCACCTTCGCCGCCGAACGCGACGGCGTGGCGTGCCGCTACGGCCTGGTGACGCCGCTTTATTCGAACAACCCGCTGTGGATCGTCGCTCACGAATGGGTCGCGCTCGGCCGCGATTTGTGGCGGGCGCGCCGGCCCGGCGAGTGGTGGCGCGCGCTGATCGGCCTGCCTGCCGGACATGCGGCGGCGAAGGACCCTCTGCCGCTGGCCCTGCCCGCCGAGAGACCGACGGCTATGCGCCGACGTCGAAATGATGGACGAGCGCGGCGCCGGGCGGCGGAGGATTGCGGCAGCGCCGCGCTTGCGGCTCAATGCGTCCCGAAAGGATGCGGCGATGAACAACCTGCTGGCCGACCTGCGGATCGTCGAGTTCTCCGCCTTTGTCGCGGCGCCGCTGGGCGGCATGACGATGGCGCAGCTCGGCGCCGAGGTGATCCGCATCGACCCGCTGCGCGGCGGCATCGACCATAACCGCTGGCCGGTCACCGATAGCGGCGCCAGCCTCTACTGGGCCGGGCTCAACAAGGCGAAGCGCTCGGTGGCGCTGGCGCTCGACAAGCCCGAGGGCCGCGAGCTGGCCAAGGCGATCGCCACCGCGCCCGGCCCTGGCGCCGGGATCGTGCTGACCAATCTGCCGCCGCTCCCCGGCCTCGACTATGCGAGCCTCGAGGCGGCGCGCGACGACATGATCATGCTGCGCCTCATCGGCAACCGCGACGGCAGCGCGGCGGTCGACTACACGGTCAACGCGGCGAGCGGCTTCCCGCTGGTCACCGGCCCTCAGGGAGATGACGGCGGCAACCCGGTCAACAATGTGCTGCCCGCGTGGGATGTCGCGACCGGGCTCTATCTCTCGACCGCGCTGCTCGCCGCCGAGCGCCACCGCAGCCGCACCGGGGAGGGCCAGGAAGTCGTCGCCGCGCTTGCCGACGTGATGCTGGCGATGGTCGGCCACCTCGGCTATGTCGGCGACGTCCAGATCAACGGCCGCTCGCGGCCGGCGCTCGGCAACGACCTCTACGGCAGCTTCGGCCGCGACTTCGCGACCAAGGACCGCCGGCGGGTGATGGTCATCGCGCTGACCCCGCGGCAATGGCGCGCGCTCGGCCGCGCCACCGGGCTCGCCGACGCGCTGGCGGCGATCGGGCCAAGGCTCGGCATCGATCTCGATACCGAAGCCGGCCGCTTCGACGCGCGCGACGAGATCGCCGCGCTGGTCGCGCCGTGGTGCGCGGGCAAGACGCTTGCTGCGATCGAGGCCGCGTTCGCCGGCAGCGGCGTACTGTGGGGCCCGTTCCAGGACTTCGCCACCCTGGTCAATAGCGACCCGCGCTGCTCGACCGCGAACCCGCTCTTCGCCGAGGTGGAGCAGCCCGGGATCGGCCGCTACTTAGCGCCGGGTCTGCCGCTCGACTTCTCCGCCGCACCGCGCCAGCCGACCCGCCCGGCGCCGCTGCTCGGCGCCGACACCGACCGCGTGCTCGCCGAATTGCTCGGCCTCAGCGCCGCCGAGATCGGCCGGCTCCATGACGCCGGGATCGCCGCCGGCGCGGCGAAAGCCTGAGCGGGCCGTCTCGCGCGGCGAGGGGTGCGACAATCGAAGTCGCCGCCGAACGATCTGCTTGCCTCCGGACTGTCACAATCGTTACGTAGCCATGATCCGTCGCTAGAGGATCGCCGCTCCCAATGAATTTGCCGAGTTCCGGGTTCTCCGCGCCGCAGGACGATGGCGGCGCGCGCCGCCACCCCTCTCTCGCCGAGCGTTTCCTCGCGCCGCCGGGTTTCGTCTGGGGCGGGTTTCCCACCGCCGACGGCGCGGTGCTGCGCTGGGGTCATCTGGCGGCCGATAATCCGCGCGCCGAGTGCGTGCTGGTCGGCGGGTTCGGCGATTTCATCGAAAAGCAGTTCGAGACGATCCGCGACCTCGCGGCACGCGGTCTTTCGGTCTGGTGCGTCGACTGGCGCGGCCAGGGCGGCTCGACCCGGCCGAAACGCTGGCCGCACCGTCCGCGTCCCCGCCGCTTCGACCGCGATGCCGAGGAGCTGGCGCTATTCGCCGCCGACAAGCTGCAGGGCGGGCTGCCGCGCGTCCTGATCGCGCATTCGATGGGCGGCGCCATCGCGCTGCTCTGTCTGCACCGCCATCCCCGGCTGTTCGATGCGGCGATCCTCTCGGCGCCGATGCTGGGACTGTTGAACGGACGGACGCCGCCGACCCTGTTGCGCGCGTTGACCGGTCCGGTGCGCCTGACGCCGCTGCGCTTCTGCCGGCTGCCCGGCACCTACCGCTACCACCCCGACCGGCCGCCACGACCCGAGCGCAGCCGCATCTCGAGCGACCCCGAGCGCTGCCGGCTGCGCCATGCCTGGGTCGGCAGCGACCCGTCGCTGCGGCTCGATCAGCCGACCTATGGCTGGCTCGACCCGGCGCTGTCGCTGATCGCGCGGATCGGCAAGCCGCGCTTTCTCGCCGGGATCTGGACGCCGATCCTGCTCGGCAGCGCCGGGCGCGAGCATGTCGTCGCGTCGGCGGCGCATTACCGCGCCGCGCGTTGGCTGCCCGACTGCACGCTGGTCGAACTGCCAGAATCGAAGCACGAGCCGTTTCTCGAGCGCGACGCGATCCGCGATGTGTGGTTCGACCGGATCGAGCGCTTCCTCGCCGAAAGGCTCGGCGAGGCGGGCCCGGACGGGGTCAGTTCACGTTGCGCGACTGGGTCCAGTAGGCGACGGGCGACGCACCCGGCCGCTGTACCCGGATGAGGCCCTGCTCGGCGGGCACGACGATGACGACGCTCTCGCCCGGCGCGAAATAGACGCACCGGCCGTCGGCAATCGCCGTCGCCAGCTTCGTGTCGAAACTCGCGCTCATGCCCAGGAACAGCAGGTCGACCAGTTCGGCCTTGTCGCGGCAGCCCCAGGCTGTATCGCGGGCGATCTGGTGGGGTGCCTGCTCCGCCGCCGCGATCGGAGTCGCCGCCAGCAACAGGGAGGTCAGGAACGCTGCGCCAAGCTTAGACATCTGGTTCCTCGCAACTGGCTGAACCGAACGGAGGGTCGCGCCTCAGCCAAGCACGGCGAGAATAAATATGGCGTCGTTCTACCCGCTTGCTCGGGTGGAAACGCATAGCGGGAGCGGCGCAAACGCGTCCTTGACGGACAGCGTTAACATACAGGTCGCGGGAAATTTACCGTCAGCTGCGCGGCGCGTGCTTGGAGAGGATGCGCTGCAGGGTGCGGCGGTGCATCTTCAGGCGTCGCGCGGTTTCCGAGACGTTGCGCTCGCACAGCTCGAAGATGCGCTGGATATGCTCCCAGCGCACCCGGTCGGCCGACATCGGGTCTTCCGGCGGCTCGGGCGTCCCGCCTTCCAGCGCCAGCAGCGCGCGCTCGACCGCGTCGGCGTCGGCCGGCTTCGGTAGGTAATCGATCGCGCCCGCCTTCACCGCCGCGACCGCGGTCGCGATATTGCCGTACCCGGTCAGCATGACGATGCGCGCGCCCGGACGCGCCTCGCGCAGGGCGCTGACGACGTCGAGCCCGCTGCCGTCGCCCAGCCGCAGATCGACGACCGCGAAAGCCGGCGGATTGCCGGTCGCCGCCTCGGTGCCGCTGGCGACGCTGTCGGCGGTGGTGACGACAAAGCCTCGCCGTTCCATCGCCCGCGCCAGCCGTTGGCAGAGCGGCGCGTCGTCATCGACGATCAGCAGCGTGCGCTCCGACTCGGCCAGCCCCTGGAGGGGTGCCGCCAAACCTTCGGTCGTGCTCATGCGGGTTGCCTTTCCGTCCCTTCGCGCGAACCGCCCGCTATCGGTTGAGCCCGCGCCGCGGTTTCCAAATTGGCACGGTTCCACGAAATGACAACATGCGCGCCGCCGTCGATAAGGTTATCGAAGGCGAGATTGGCGCCGCTGCGCTCCAAAAGGCTCTGCGCGATAAAGATGCCGAGCCCCATGTGGTCGGTGTGGGCGGCGCGGGTCGAGAGATAGGGCTCGCCGAGCCGGCCCAGCAGATGCGGCGGGAAGCCGGGCCCGTCGTCGGCGACCTCGACCGTCACGGTATTGCGGTCCCAGAACGTCGTGACGCTGACCTCGTGGCGGGCGAACTGCACCGCGTTCTGGATGAGGTTGTTAAGCCCGTGCACGATCTCGGGGCTGCGCCGCACCTGCGGCTCGTCGGCCGAAGCCGCGGCGGTGGTCGCGAAGATAAGGCGGATGCGCGCCTCGTGATGGGCCGCGCCGGCGGCCTCGACGAGGCCCGAGATCGGCAGGCTGGTATAGGGCGAGCGCCCGTCCTCCTCGGGCTGGTGCGCCAGCTCGGCGAGGATGTGGCGGCAGCGCTCGGACTGGCTCAGCAGCAGCGCCGCGTCCTCGGCATGCGGCGAGCCGGCGGGGAGGTCGCGCGCCAGCTCCTTGGCGACGACCGCGATCGTGGCGAGCGGGCTGCCGAGCTCGTGCGCCGCCGCCGCCGCGAGCGCGCCCACCGCCGAGACGCGCTGCTCGCGCGCCAGGGCGAGCTGGGTCGCCGCCACCGCGTCGCGCAGCCGCCGCGCCTCCTGCGCCACGGAGAGCGTGTAGCCGCCGATGAACAAGGTGGCGATGACCAGCGCCACCCAGATGCCGAGCACCAGATCGGGCGGAAAAACAAACGGCTCCGTCCCGGCCCGCCACGGCAGCGGGTCATGCCACAGGCCGAGCACGGTGATGCCCATGACCGCGAGCGAGGCGAGCACGAAGACCGGGCGCCGCGACAATGCCGTCGCCGCCACCGTCACCGGCGCCAGCATCAGGATCGCGAACGGGTTTTCCAGCCCGCCGGTCAGGTACAAGAGGATCGCCAGCTGCAGCGTGTCGTAGGCCAGGTAAAAGGCGGCGGCGCGCTCGCCGAGCCGCGCCCCGGCGCGGTGATAGAGCATCGAGCCGAGATTGAGCAGCACCGAGCAGCCGACCACCGCCAGCGCCGGCAGCAGCGGCAGCCGGAAGCCCAAGAGGAAATGCACGGTAAGCAGCGTTATCGCCTGGCCCGTCACCGCAACCGAGCGGATCAGCACCAGACGCCGCAGGCTGATCCGGTCGAACGCGGTGCGCGGCTCGCCCGCCGTGGCCATGGTGGCGATCGTCATGGCGTCAGCCTTTCCTTTATCGTCATGGCCGGGCTCGTCTCGGCCATCCATGAATTTGTCGCCCCCCCGTCGGCACCACCCCGGCGCGGGCCGGGGCCCGGGGCAGAAATGGGTCCCGGCCTTCGCCGGGATGGCATCGCAATAAAGACCACGCCTAACACTTGCGCACCATACCCAGTCTGGCCGGTTGCCTAAAAACCCGCCATATAGAGCCCATGCCCGAGCCGGTCATCATCGTCGAGAATCTGGTCAAACGCTACGGCAAGACGCTGGCCGTCGGCGGCATCGGCTTTGCCGTCGAGCGCGGTACGACCGCGGCGCTCTTGGGCGGCAACGGCGCCGGCAAGACCACGACCTTGTCGATCCTCTTGGGCCTGCTGCTGCCGAGCGAGGGCAGCGTTCATGTCCTCGGCGAGGACGTGCTGCGCCATCGCTACCGCGTTCTGCCGCGGATCAATTTTTCCTCGCCCTATGTCGACCTGCCGCATCGCCTGACGGTACGGCAGAACCTGTCGGTCTTTGCCCGGCTCTACGGCTTGGCGCGGCATCGCGAGCGGATCGAGCGCCTTGCCGAAGACCTCCAGATCACCTCCTTCCTCGACCGCCCGGCCGGCAAATTGTCGTCCGGCCAGAAGACCAGGGTGGCGCTCGCCAAGGCGCTCCTCAACGAGCCCGAAGTGCTGCTGCTCGACGAGCCGACCGCCTCGCTCGACCCCGACACCGGCGACTGGGTGCGCTCCTATCTCGAGGATTACCGGGCGCGCACCGGCGCGACGATGCTGCTCGCCTCGCACAACATGGGCGAGGTCGAGCGGCTGTGCTCGCAGGTGATGATGATGAAGGCGGGGCTGATCGTCGACCGCGGCAGCCCGGACGAGCTCATCGCCCGCTATGGCCGCACCAACCTCGAAGAGGTGTTCCTGCACATCGCCCGCACCCCCGAGGCGGAGCTGGTGACATGACCGAGATATTTTCGTTCGGCCGGGTCTGGGCGATGCTGCTGCGCTATCTCTACATCCTCAAGAGCTCGTGGCCGCGCACCCTGGAGCTGCTCTACTGGCCGACCCTGCAGGTGCTGATCTGGGGGTTCATGAGCCAGTTCTTCGCCTCGAACAGCTCCTATGTCGCGCGCGCCTTCGGTGTGCTGCTGGGTGCGGTGATGCTGTGGGATCTGATGTTCCGCAGCCAGCTCGGGCTGTCGATCTCGTTCCTCGAGGAGATGTGGTCGCGCAACCTCGGGCACCTCTTCGCGACGCCGCTGCGAGCCTACGAGTGGGTGATCTCGCTGCTGCTGATGAGCGTCATCCGGGTGATGATCGGCATCGTTCCGGCGGCGCTGCTGGCGATCCCGCTGTATCACTATTCGATCTTCGCGATGGGCCTGCCGCTCCTCGCCTTCCTCGTCGTGCTGATGACGATGGGCTGGGCGCTGGGGCTGGCGATCTGCGGCCTCATCCTGCGCCACGGCATGGGCGCCGAAAGCCTCGCCTGGACGGTCATCTTCGCGCTGTCGCCGGTGAGCTGCGTCTATTATCCGGTGTCGATCCTGCCCGGCTGGCTGCAGCCGGTCGCCTGGTGCCTGCCGCAGACCTATGTGTTCGAGGGCATGCGCACGGTGTTGTTCGAGCATGTCTTCCGCACCGACTATTTCTTCGCCGCGATCGGCCTCGACATCGTCTACCTGGCGATCGGGATCGCCATCCTGTTCCTGTCGTTCCGCAACGCCCGCCACCGTGGCGCGCTGATGCAGATGGGGGAGTAATATCTCTCATCAGGCCGGGCCGCTGACCCCGGCGCTGGAAAAGGTCGCCATGCCGGTGTGGCAGGCGACGGCAGCCTTCAAGATCGCGATCGCCAGGGTCGCGCCGGACCCCTCGCCCAGCCGCATGCCGAAATCGAACAGCGCGCGCTTGCCGATCTTGTCGAGCAGGCGCCGATGCCCCGGCTCGGCCGAGACGTGGGCGACGATGCAATGATCGAGCGCATGCGGGTCGGCGGCGTAGAGCACCGCGGCCGCCGCGGTCGAGGCGAAGCCGTCGAGCACCACCGGCACCCGCCCCATCCGCGCCGCCAGCACGGCGCCGGCGATCGCCGCCAGCTCGTGCCCGCCGAGCCGGCGCAGTGTCTCGAACGGGTCGCCCTGGCCGGCGTGCCGCTCGGCCGCGGCGGCAACGACCGTGCGCTTCTTGTCGAGCGCGGCGCCGGCGACACCGGTGCCGGGGCCGGTCCAGTCCTCGGCGGTGTCGCCGAATAGGGCGAGACACAGCGCCGCCGCCGAGGTGGTGTTGGCGATGCCCATCTCGCCCAGCGCGACGACGTCGATCCCCGGCTCGATCGCCATCATCCCGTAGGCGACCGCCCTGGCGCAGTCTGCCTCGCTCATCGCCGCCGCCTCGACGATGTCGGCGGTCGGCTTGTCGAGGTTCATCTCGTAGACCCGCAGATCGGCGTCGACGATTTTGCAGAGCTGGTTCACCGCGGCACCGCCGGCGACGAAGTTCTGCACCATCTGCGCCGTCACCGCCGCCGGATAGGCCGAGACGCCGCGCGCAGCGACCCCGTGATTGCCGGCGAAGACGCAGGTCCGCGGGTGGTCGACGCGCGGCGGATGCCTGCCCTGCCAGGTCGCCAGCCAATGCGACAATTCCTCGAGCCGGCCGAGCGCGCCGGCGGGTTTGGTCAGCTCCTTCTCGTGCAACATCGCCGCGGTGCCGGCCGCGCGATCGGGGCCCGGCAGGTGTGCCATCAGGCTGCGGATTTCGTCCAGGCTCGCCGGAACTTCCGGCATGTTCGCGCTCCCTTCGATCCCGCCACACATCTACCAAGAAAACCCGTTAAGGTCGCGCCGATGTCGCTCTTCGCGCAGTTTCTCACCGCGACCGCGGTGCTGACCCGGCTGCCGGTCGGCAACAAGGTTCCGCCGCAGGAGGGCGCCGTCGCCGCGAGCTGCTGGGCGTTTCCGGCGGTCGGCGCCGGCATCGGCTTTATCGCCGGCGCGGTGATGATGCTGGCGTCGATGTTCGGGCTCGGCAACGCGCCGTCGGCGCTCCTGGCGCTGGTCGCCGGCGGCCTCGTCACCGGGGCTCTGCACGAGGACGGGCTCGCCGACACCGCCGACGGCTTCGGCGGCGGCCACGACCGCGCGGAAAAACTCGCGATCATGCGCGACAGCCGGCAGGGCAGCTACGGCATCATCGCGCTGATCGCAACGATCGGGCTGCGCGCGGTGGCGCTGGCGACGATCCCCGGCCCGATCGAGGGCGCGCTGGCGCTGATCGCGGCGCACACGACGGCGCGCGCCGCGCTGGCGCCGGCGCTCTATCTGATGCAGCCGGCGCGCGAGGACGGGCTCGGCGCCACGGCCGGCAGACCGAGCCTCGCCGCGACCCTGGTCGCCGTCGCGATCGGCGCCTTCGTCGCCCTCCTCATGCTCGGCCCGGTGCGCGGCCTCCTCGCACTGATCTTGGTGACGGTTGCGGTCGGCGGCGCGGCGATGCTTGCGCGGCGCCAGATCGGCGGCTACACCGGCGACGTCCTTGGCGCCTTCGAGCAAGTGGGGGAGATCGTCATGCTGCTGGTGGCGGCGGCGAGATGAGCGGCGGCCCGCAGAACCAGGCCTCGCCGTTCAATCCGGGAGCGGTCGGCGCGGGCGACACCGGAACCGATTCGGTGACGACGCGCTTCTGGTGGGTGCGTCACGCCCCGGTCGCGCATGACGGCCGCATCTACGGCCAGAAGGACATGCCGTGCGACTGCACCGACGAGGCGGTGTTCGCCGGCCTCGCCCGCCAGCTGCCGCGACAGGCGGTGTGGGTGGTCAGCAACCTCCGCCGCACCCACGAGACGGCGCAGGCGATCGTCCGCGCCGGCTTGCCCGGCCCCGACAAAATCCCCGGGCCGCAGGCCGAGGCGATCCCCGACCTCGCCGAGCAGAATTTCGGCGACTGGCAGGGCCTGACCTACGAGGAATTGCGCCTGTCGCGCGGCGGCGAGTTCCACCGCTTCTGGCATGCCCCGGCGCATCAGCGCGTGCCGGGCGGCGAAAGCTTTGTCGAGATGATGGCGCGGGTCGCGCGAGCGATCCTCGCGCTGATCGAAGCGCATCGCGGCCGCGACATTATCGCGGTGGCGCATGGCGGGACGATCCGCTCGGCCCTCGGCCTGGCGCTCGGCCTCGAGCCCGAGCACTGCCTGGCCTTCACGATGGAGAACTGCTCGCTGACCCGCCTCGACCATATCGAGGGGCCGGGCATGGGTCACAACTGGCGGGTCATCACCGTCAACCGCCCGCCGAAGTAGCAGGTTCCGACGTGGGGGTTTGGAGACTTTCGGTCGCGTGACCCGAATTGAAAGGGATCGCTTGAGATTCGGCCGCAAGCTTCGGGATTACTTGAGCGATCTGCGCGATAAGTTCCCTTTCCTCGCGATCCAGATCATCAGCGTATCGTCCTCGATTTGGTGCTTTTCGAAGGTCAACAAGGAGGCCAGCGTATTGGCCTTGAGATCGCCTAAACCGAGAAATGTTAAAATAACAGTATACTAGATTATAAGATGTATTTATCTCGAAAAGCCCAATGTTTGAAATCTCCTTGTCGAATATCGGGACCTCAATACTAATGGATCTGTAATCTACCGCTCCCGGCCTGTCGAGAGAGCTCCATACCTCCGACGCATGGTTGTAGAGGTATCGATTGTGCTCGGACAGCGTTTCATAGAGTTGGATGAGCTCAGCTTGAAACAATACTCCGGTCGCACGCCGAGCTCGCTTGCCCTTTTCGATTTCTAGGCGACGAAGACTCCACCAGCCGAGGAGGGCGGTTAGAGCCGCGCTGCCAATGCCAATTAGCGATGGGACGACGAGGTCCATGGGGTATCACCTAGGGTCTTGCCGAAATCAGGTTATCGAAATTCGTGGCATTTACACCCAGGCGCGATTCAGCAGTAGCCGTCAGAGAAGAGTGACTGGATTAGCTCGCGCGTGCTAGCGTCGCCCTCGCGATGCGACAGGGAAGTCCGGTGCAAGACCGGCGCTGCCCCCGCAACTGTTAGGGCGAGCTTAGCGGCATCGGCCACTGGGATGTTCCCGGGAAGGCGCCGCCGGCGAAGACCCCGAGCCAGGAGACCTCCGCATCGCCGCTGAAACGGCACGATTCCTCGGGCGGAGGAGGAGCCTTTGTCACGATTGCACGCGGGCGGTTTGCCGGCGGTTACCCTGATCCTCGGCGGCGCGCGCTCGGGCAAGAGCCGCCATGCCGAAGCGCTCGTTACCGGCGCGGCCGAAGCCGGCACCTATATCGCCACCGCCGAACCCGGCGACCCGGAGATGGCGGCGCGCATCGCCCATCACCGGGCAGGCCGCGGCGAGTTCTGGCGCACCGTCGAAGAGCCGCTCGAATTGCCGGCGGCGATCCTCACTCACGCCGATCCGGACCGGCCGATCCTCGTCGATTGCCTGACCTTGTGGCTGTCCAACCTGCTCGGCGCCGGGCGCGTCGTCGAGCATGAGGCGGAGGCGCTGTGCGGCGCGCTGCGCGACGCGGCCGGCCCGGCGGTCCTCGTCGCCAACGAGATCGGGCTGGGCCTTGTCCCCGAGACGCCGCTCGGCCGCGAGTTCCGCGACGCCGCGGGGCGGCTCAACCAGCAGGTCGCCGCGCAGGCCCAGCGCGTCGTCTTCGTCGCCGCCGGGCTGCCGCTGGTGTTGAAGGGAGCGGCTTGATGCGCCGCATCCCCGCGACCATCGTCACCGGCTTTCTCGGCGCCGGCAAGACCAGCTTGGTGCGCCATTTGATCGGCGCCGCCGCCGGCTACCGGCTGGCGATCATCGTCAACGAGTTCGGCGAGCTCGGCATCGACCGCGAGCTGCTCCTTGGGTGCGGGAATGAAACTTGTGATGACGACGACATCGTCGAGCTGGCCAACGGGTGCCTGTGCTGCACCGTCGCCGACGATTTCCTGCCGACTCTGACCAAGCTGATCGAGCGCGCGGCGCCGCCCGACCACATCCTGATCGAGACCTCCGGCCTGGCGCTACCGAAGCCCCTGGTGCAGGCCTTTGCCTGGCCCGAGATACGCACGGCGACGACGGTCGACGGCGTGCTGACGGTGATCGACGCCGCCGCGCTCGCCGCCGGCCGCTTCGCCGACGACCCGGCGGCAGTCGCCGCGCGTGGGCCTTCAGCCCACGGGCTTGACCCGTGGGGGGCGGCCGATCCCACGATCGAGCACGACAACCCCTTGGAAGAAGTGTTCGGCGACCAGCTCGCCTGCGCCGATCTGGTGATCCTCAACAAGACCGACCTGGTCGCCCCCGGCGTGCTGGCACGGCTCAAATCCGAGATCGCGGCGCGGCTGCGGCTCGGGGTGCGGCTCGTCGAGACCCGCGACGGCAGGATCGCGCCGGGCATCGCGCTCGGGCTCGACGCCGCGGCCGAGGACGACCTCGCCGCGCGGCCCTCGGTGCACGAGCTCGACGGCGAGCACGACCACGACGATTTCGACAGCTTCGTCGTGACCATCGGCCCGGTGGCCGACGGCGGCGGCTTTCGCGACCGGCTTGCGGCGGCGATCCGCGCCCACGACATCTTGCGGGTGAAAGGCTTTGTCGACGTGCCCGGCCGCGACCGGCGCCAGATCGTCCAGGCGGTCGGCGACCGGGTGCAGCACTATTTCGACCGGCCGTGGGAGCCGGGCGAAACGCGCGCGACCCGGCTGGTGGTGATCGGCAAGAAGGGCCTCGACCGCGCCGCGATCGAAGCGGCGTTGGAAGGCTAGGCAATGGCGTTTTTATTCGTCATTCCCGCGAAGGCGGGAATCCAGGACCGTTCTATCGCTTGCTCCTGGACCCCCGCCTGCGCGGGGGCGACGAGAGGAAAGTAAATGCACCTCCTCGCCACCGAGCCCGGCGCCATCGCCGACGGATCGGCGGCGGTCGATCTCGCCCAAACCCCGGGCGACATCGTGGTGCTGGCGAGCGCCGACACCGAGATCGCGCTGCTCGCCGCGGCGCAGAAAGCGCGGCGAGCCGCCGACCCGGGTGCACCGAACCTGCGCCTCGCCCCGATCCTGCGGCTCGGCCACAACCTGTCGGTCGATCTCTATATGGACGTCGTCGCCAAGGCGCGGCTGGTGATCGCCCGCGTGCTCGGCGGCAGCTCCTATTGGCCCTACGGGGTCGAGCGCCTGGCCGAGATCTGCCGCGCCCAGCGCATTCCGCTGGCGCTGCTCCCCGGCGACGACAAGCCCGATACCGAACTGGCCGAGCACTCGACCCTCCCTCCCGAAGCATGCCACCGCTTGTGGCGCTATCTTGCCGAAGGCGGACCGGCCAACGCCGACAATTTCCTGCGCTATGCCGCGTCACTGATCGGCGGCGACGCCGACTGGGCCGAACCGGCGCCGCTGCTCCGCGCCGGGCTGTACTGGCCCGGCCGCGCCACGCCGAGCCTCGCCGACATCGCCGCCGAGTGGCGCGGTGCCGCCGGCGTGATCCCCGTCGTCTTCTACCGGGCGCTGGTGCAGTCGGGCAACACCGCTCCGGTCGATGCGCTGGTCGCGGCGCTCGCCGCGCGACGGCTGCGGCCGCTGCCGATCTTTGTCTCGAGCCTCAAGGACGGCGAGGCCGCCGCGCTCATCGCCGAGTGCTTTGCCGCACACCCGCCCGCGGCAATCCTCAACGCCACCGGGTTCTCGGTCGCCGCGTCGGTGGGCCGTCAGCCCGCGGGCTTGACCCGCGGGGGGGCCGACCCGCTGCGCGCCGATTGCCCGATCCTGCAGGTGGTGTTCTCCGGCGGCGACGAGGACAGCTGGCGCGCCGGCACGCAGGGTCTGGGACCGCGCGACCTGGCGATGAATGTCGCGCTGCCCGAGATCGACGGCCGCATCCTCAGCCGCGCGGTGTCGTTCAAGGCGCCGCTCGGTCGGGACCCGGAAACCGAAGCCGACCTCGTTGGGTACAAGCCGGTCGCCGACCGCGTCGCCTTTGTCGCCGACCTCGCGCGCAACTGGGCGCGGCTTCGCGCCAAGCCGCCGGGCGAGCGCCATATCGCCATCGTCCTCGCCAACTACCCGAACAAGGACGGCCGCATCGGCAATGGGGTCGGGCTCGACACGCCGGCATCGGCGGTGGTTGTCCTCCGGGCGCTGGCGGCGGCCGGGTACCGGGTGACCGACAGGCCCGAGACCGGCGCCGAGTTGATGGAGCGCCTGCTCGCCGGGCCGAGCAATGCCCGCCCCGGCGCGCCGGCCGACGAGCGGCTGCAGCTCAATGCCTATTCCGCCGTGTTCGCGACCCTGCCGCTGTCGGTGCAGCGCCGGGTCGGTGCGCAATGGGGCTCAGCCGAGCGCGACCCGTTCTTCCATCCGAGTCGGCTCGATTGCGGGCATTTCGGCATCCCGGCGCTGCGCTGCGGCAACGTCGCGGTGCTGATCCAGCCGGCGCGCGGCTACGGCCGCGACCCCAAGGCGACCTATCACGATCCGGCGCTGGCCCCGCCGCACGCCTATCTCGCCGCCTATGCCTGGCTCGCCGACGAGTTCCGCGCCGATGCGGTGATCGACCTCGGCAAGCACGGTACCCTGGAATGGCTGCCGGGGAAGGCGCTGGCCTTGTCGGCCGAGTGCTTTCCCGAGGCGGTGCTGGGGCCGCTGCCGCATCTCTACCCGTTCATCGTCAACGACCCCGGCGAAGGCACCCAGGCCAAGCGGCGCGCGCAGGCGGTCATCGTCGACCACCTGACCCCGCCGCTGGCCCGCGCCGGCAGCTACGGCGAACCGGCCGAACTCGAACGGCTGATCGACGAATATTACGACGCCGCGCGCGGCGACCCGCGCCGCCTCGCCCCGCTCGCCGCCGATATTCTGGAGCGCGCCCGCGCCGCCGGCATCGACCGCGATTGCGGCATCGCGCCGGGCGACGAGCGCGTCGATGCTTTGAGGAAACTCGACGGATTTCTCTGCGAGCTCAAGGAACTGCAAATCCGCGACGGGCTGCACGTGTTCGGCGCGAGCCCGGACGGCGGCCTGCTCGATTCCCTGCTGCTCGCCATCGCCCGCGCACGCCGTGGCGGCCGCCCCGAGGACGAGTCGTTGTTGCGGGCGCTCGCCGCCGATCTCGGGCTCGGCATCGACCCGCTGAGCGCAGATCTCGCGGCGCCGTGGACGGGGCCAAGGCCGGCGGCGCTTAAGCCCCCACCCCAACCCTCCCCCGCTTGCGGAGGAGAGAAGCTCGCGAAGCGAGCGGTTGGCGGCTGGCGCACCGTGGGAGACACGGTCGAGCGGCTGGAAGGGCTGGCGCTGCGGCTGATTTCGGACGAGGCAAAAGCTCACCCGGAGTGGGCGGGGACGATAGTGGTCCTCGGCTGGATCGAGCAGACCCTGCGTCCCTCGGTCGCCGCCTGCGGCGCGGCGGAGATTGCCGGCATCCTTGCCGGTCTCGACGGCCGGTTCGTCGCGCCCGGACCCTCCGGTGCGCCGAGCCGCGGCCGGCCCGAGGTGCTGCCGACAGGGCGCAATTTCTTCTCGCTCGACACCCGCGCCGTGCCGACCCCGGCGGCGTGGCAGCTCGGCTGGCATTCGGCCGGGCTGCTGGTCGAACGCCACGCGCAGAAACATGGCAATTACCCGGCGCGGGTCGTGCTTTCGGCCTGGGGCACCGCCAACATGCGCACCGGCGGCGACGACATCGCCCAGGCGCTGGCCCTCATTGGCGCGCGCCCGGTCTGGGAGCCGGCGAGCGGAAGGGTCACCGGGTTCGAGATCCTGCCGGCGGGCGTGCTCGACCGCCCGCGCGTCGATGTCACCCTGCGCATCTCCGGCTTCTTCCGCGACGCCTTCCCCGGCCTCATCGACCTCTTCGACGGTGCGGTGCGTGCCGTCGCCGCGCTCGACGAGCCGGAGGACGTCAATCCCTTGGCCGCGCGCTGCGCCGCCGACCGCGACAAGCTCGAAGCGCAAGGCGCATCGCCCGAGGAATCCGCCCACCGCGCCGGCTACCGCATTTTCGGCGCCAAACCGGGCGCGTACGGCGCCGGGCTCCAGGCGCCGATCGACGAAGGCTGTTGGACCGACGACGGCGACCTCGCCGAGGCCTGGCTGCAATGGGGGCAGTACGCCTATGCCGCCGGCGGCGAGGGCAAGGCCGAGCGCGGCCTGCTCGAAACCCGGCTGGGCGCGGTCGACGCCGTGCTGCACAACCAGGATAACCGCGAGCACGATCTGCTCGACAGCGACGATTACTACCAGTTCGAAGGCGGGCTCGCGCTCGTCGTGCGGCATCTGTCGGGACGAGCGCCCGCGGTCTACCACAACGACCATTCGGTGCCCGACCGCCCGCGCATCCGCACCCTGCGCGAGGAGCTGGGCCGCGTTGTGCGCGGGCGCGCCGCCAACCCGCGCTGGATCGAAGGGGTGATGCGCCACGGCTACAAGGGCGCCGCCGAGATCGCCGCGACGGTCGATTACCTCTTCGCCTTCGCCGCGACCGCCCGCGCCGTCGACGATGCGCATTTCGAGGCGCTTTACGACGCCTATCTCGGCGACGAGCGGGTGCGCGATTTCATCGAGCAGGCGAACCCCGCCGCGCTCGCCGAAATCCGCCGGCGCTTCGCGGAAGCCATCGAGCGCGGGTTGTGGCGGCCCACGCGCAACAGCATCCGCGAGGCGCTGTCGTGACCGCCACGGACATCAACGCGCTGCATCGCGAGAAGATGGCCCGCCGCAAGGCGGCGCGCGACCGCGTGCTGGCGACCAAGACCGAGGAACGCGGACTGCTGATCGTCCACACCGGCGCCGGCAAGGGCAAATCCACCGCCGCGTTTGGCATGGTGCTGCGCTGCATTGGTCACGGCATGCGGGTGGGAGTGGTCCAGTTCGTCAAGGGCGCCTGGGGTACCGGCGAGCGCGATGTGCTGGCGAAGTTCCCCGAGCTCGTCACCTGCCGGGCGATGGGCGAGGGCTTCACCTGGGACACCCAAGACCGCGAGCGCGACATTGCCGCCGCCCGCGCCGCCTGGGAGATGGCGAAATCGATGATCGCCGACCCCGGCTACGGCATGGTGCTGCTCGATGAGCTCAGCATCGTGCTGCGCTACGACTACCTGCCGCTCGACGAGGTGCTGGCGGTGCTCAAGGCGAAGCCGCGCGACCTCCACGTCGTCGTCACCGGCCGCAACGCCAAGCCCGAGCTGATCGAACTGGCCGACCTCGTCACCGAGATGACCCTGGTCAAGCACCCGTTCCGCAGCGGGGTCAAGGCGCAGAAGGGGATCGAGTTTTGACCCGCGCGCTCACCCGTCCTGCTTTCTTCCCCTCCCCCGGGCTTGACCCGGAGGTCCACGTCTTTTCAGGAACCGGCCGAGACAGACGACGTGGATGGCCGGATCAAGTGCGGCCACGGAGAATTTTATGGGGACGGGAACGTCCATGACCCGCGCCTTGATGTTCCAGGGCACCGGGTCGGATGTCGGCAAGTCGTTGATCGTCGCCGGGTTGTGCCGCGCCTTCACCGGGCGCGGGCTCACGGTGCGCCCGTTCAAGCCGCAGAACATGTCGAACAACGCCGCCGTCACCGCGGATGGCGGCGAGATCGGCCGCGCCCAGGCCTTGCAGGCGCGCGCCTGCGGCATCGCCCCGACAACCGACATGAACCCGGTCCTGCTGAAGCCGCAGGCCGGCGGCACGGCGCAGATCGTCGTCTGCGGCAAGGTGCTGCGGTCGGCCTCCGCGCGCGAATACCGGGCGCTGGCGCCGTCGCTGCTGCCCGCGGTGCTGGGCGCGTTCGAGGGCAACGCCGCCGGCGCCGATCTCGTCCTCGTCGAAGGCGCCGGCAGCCCGGCCGAGATCAATCTGCGCCCGGGCGACATCGCCAATATGGGTTTCGCCGAGGCCGCCGATGTGCCGGTGGCGCTGGTCGGCGACATCGATCGCGGCGGGGTCATCGCCCAGCTCGTCGGCACCCACGCGCTGCTCTCCGCCGCCGAGCGCGCGCGGCTCGTGGGCTACATCGTCAACAAGTTCCGCGGCGACCCTCGCCTCTTCGACGGCGGCATCGCCGCGATCGAGGAGCGCACCGGGCTTGCGTGCTTCGGCGTCGTCCCGTGGTTCACGCAAGCGCATTTGCTGCCGGCGGAGGATAGCATGGCGCTGGTCGCCCCTCACCCGCCCTCCGCGTCGCGTCGGGCACCCTCTCCCCGTAAACGGGGCGAGGGAAAGAGTACTGGCGCGCTCCCTCTCCCCGCGCGCGGGGAGAGGGTCGGGGTGAGGGGCAGGATCACGATCGCCGTACCGCTGCTGCCGCATATCGCCAATTTCGACGATCTCGACCCGCTGCGCGCCGAGCCGGCGGTCGAGCTGGTGTTCGTGCGCCCCGGCAACGCGTTGCCCGGCGACGCGGCGCTGGTGATCCTGCCGGGGTCGAAGGCGACGCTCGCCGATCTGGCCGCGCTGCGCCGCGAGGGCTGGGACATCGACATAATCGCGCATCGCCGGCGCGGCGGCCACGTGCTCGGGATTTGCGGCGGCTACCAGATACTCGGGCGCACCGTCGCCGATCCCAACGGCAGCGAAGGGCCGGCCGGCACCGGCGACGGCCTCGGGCTGCTCGACACCGACACGGTGCTCGGCGGCGACAAGCGGCTCGCCGAAGCGTCGGGGGTCGAGCTTGCCGGCGGCGCCCCGGTCCGCGGCTACGAGATGCATCTCGGCGTTACCGCCGGCGCCGGTCTCGCCCGGCCGATGCTGCGGCTCGGCGAGCGCCCCGACGGCGCGATCAGCGCCGACGGCAGGGTCGCCGGCTGCTATCTGCACGGTCTCTTCGCCAGCGACGCGTTCCGCCGCGCCTATCTCGCCCGGCTCGGTGCCGCACGGGGCACGCTTGCCTACGAAGCCTCGATCGACACGACGCTCGACCGCCTCGCCGGCCATCTGGAGGCAAGCCTCGATCTCGACCGAATCCTCGCCGCCGCGCGGCTGCCGCGTCTCATCCGGGCCGCATGAGATGGCGCACGAGAAACGCGCCGAGCACGAGCGCCGAGAGCATCGCGCAGGCGCGAAAATACAGGTTCAGCGCCCGGTTGATGTCTTGCGGCGTGGCGATCGGCGAGCCGTCGCCGAGATACGGATCGCCGACCGTGCCTTCGTGGTAGTGCCGCGGCCCGGCCAGCGCGATGCCGAGCGCCCCGGCCATCGCAGCCTCGGGCCAGCCGGCATTGGGCGAAGCGTGCTTGCGGCCGTCGCGCAGCATGATCCGCAGCGCACCCGCCCCCGAATGCTCGCGGTCGAAGATCGCGGCGACGGCGAGCAGCAGCCCGGTGATCGGCGCCGGCACCAGGTTCAACAGATCGTCGAGCCGCGCCGCCGCCCAGCCATAGGCGCGGTAGCGCTCGCTCCGGTGCCCGATCATGCTGTCGAGCGTGTTCGCCATCTTGTAGGCGAAGAGCCCCGGCAGCCCGGCGACCAGATACCAGAAGACCGGCGCCACCACGCCATCGCTGAAATTCTCGGCGAGGCTTTCGATCGCGGCGCGCGCGATCCCCGCCCCATCCAGGCTTTCGGGATCGCGGCCGACGATCTGGCTGACCGCGAGCCGCCCCGAAACGACCCCGCCGTAAATCAGCGCCGTGCCGACGGCCGCGACGTGGTTGTAGAGGCTGCGCTGCGCCAGCAGCACGCCGATGATGACGGCCTCGGCCACCGCCCCCGCGAGACTGATACGGCACACCCATTGGATCGACCAGCCCAGCCCCGCCGCCGCGCCGACCAGCACGAAGACGGTTACGATTCCGCGCAACCGGCGCGCCCGTTCGCCGCGCACCGGGCGGTTGAGCCGCGTCTCGAAGAAGCCGATGGCGCGGCCGGCCAGCACGACGGGGTGCGGCACATGGCGGAACAACGGCCTCATCTCGCCGAACATCGCGTCGAGCGCGAGGCCGAGGTAAAGCAGCAGCAGCGGATCGTGCAGGCCGGACAGGTTCATCGCCCGGCAACATACTGGAAGGATGGGGGATGACCGAAACGGCGGTGCTGATCTGCGGCCACGGCAGCCGCGACGCGGAGGCGGTCGGGGAGTTCGAGCTGCTTGCCCGGGCCTTGCGGCCGCGCTTCCCGGACTACGATTTCGCCACCGGCTATCTCGAATTCGCCACCCCGACGATCCGCGACGGCCTCGCCGCGCTCGCCTCGCGCGGCGCCAAGCGCATCTACGCGGTGCCGGGGATGCTGTTCGCCGCCAGCCACGTCAAAAACGATCTGCCCTGGGAGATGAACAGCTTCATCGCCGAGAATCCCGGCATCGACGTGCGCCTCGGCCGCGACCTCGGCGTCGAGGCCAAGCTGGTCAACGCCGCCGCCGAGCGCATCGCCGAGGCGGCACCGGGCGACCGTTCCGGCACGCTGCTGGTCGTGGTCGGCCGCGGCACCAACGACCCCGACGCCAATTCGAACATCTCCAAGATCGCCCGCATGCTGTGGGAGGGGCTGGGCTTCGGCTGGGCCGAGGTCGCCTATAGCGGCGTCGCGCATCCGCACGTCGACGCGGCGCTCGACCGCGCCGCGAGGCTCGGCTTTCGCCGCATCGTCGTATTTCCCTATTTCCTCTTCACCGGCGTGCTGGTGAAGCGCATCTACGCCCAGACCGACGAAGCGGCGGCGCGCTTTCCCGATATCGAGTTCGTCAAGGCTTCCTACCTGCGCGACCACCCGCTGCTGCTCGACGCCTTTGTCGAGCGCGTCGGCGAGATCGCCGAGGGCAGCCCGGCGATGAACTGCCAGCTGTGCAAATACCGCGCGCAGATCGTCGGCTACGAGAATGAGGCCGGCGCGCCGCAGGAGGCGCACCACCATCACGTCCGCGGCGCCGACGGGCAGCACCATCACCCCGACCACGACGGCCATCGTCACGCCCACGACCACTCGCATCCGCATCGCTGAGGCGCGGCCTTGAGGCTCTTCGACACCTACATCATCGTCGATTGGAGCGCGGCGCGGACGCCGAAGACCGGGCGCGACAGCATCTGGATCTGCCGCCTCGGCATAGACGGCGAAACCGCGCTCAACCCGCCGACGCGGCACGCGGCGCGCGAAATCCTCGCCGGGATGCTGGCGGACGCCATCGCCAACGGCGAGCGGGTGGTCGCCGGGTTCGACTTTCCGTTCGGCTACCCGGCCGGGTTTGCCGTCCGCCTCGGCCTCGAGGGCGCGCCATGGCGCGCGCTCTGGGATGAGATCGCCCGCCTCGTCGAGGACCGCGACGACAACCATAACAACCGCTTCGATGTCGCCGCGGCGCTGAACGAGCGGGTCTGCGGCGGCGCGTTTCCGTTCTGGGGCCGGCCGGTGCGGATGGAGAGCCAATTCCTCGGCGCCCGGCACCACCGGCGTCACGATACCGACGGTCTCCTGGAGAAGCGCCTGATCGACACCTGGATGGTCGGAGCCCAGCCGTGCTGGAAGCTGATCGGCGCCGGCTCGGTCGGCGGCCAGGTGCTGACCGGCCTGCCCGTCGTGCGGGCGCTGCGCGACGACCCGCGCTGGGCCGATCGGGCGCGAGTCTGGCCGTTCGAGACCGGGCTCGGCCTTCCCGACGACGCCCGCATCGTCTTCGCCGAAATGTGGCCGTCATGGTGGAAGGTCTGCCCCAAGCTCGGCCCGCCCAACGACAAGGCCCAGGTGCGCACCGTCGCCCGCATCTTCGCGTCGGCGGACCGCGCCGGCGAGATCGCATCCTGGTTCACCCCGGCGATTTCGGACGCCGAGGCGAAGCAGGTCGTGGCCGAAGAGGCGTGGACGCTAGGGGTAACGGCGCCGCGGCTGCGGGCAACGCAGCGCCGAGGCGCGTTGGCCGCCCCTCACCCCGGCCCTCTCCCCGCCGGCGGGGAGAGGGAGTGCGCCAATACCCCCAATACCTCTCCCCGCGTGCGGGGAGAGGGTGGCCGTCGCGAAGCGACGGACGGGTGAGGGGCCGATGTCGCGCTACACCTATCTCCGCGATCCGGACGAAATCTATCGCCGTTCCTTCGCGCTGATCGAGGCAGAAGCCGATCTTTCCCGCTTTCCCCCCGACCTGCGGCCGGTGGCGCTTCGGCTCGCGCATGCCGCGGGCGATACCGCCATCCTCGACAATCTCGCCTGGTCCGAAAACGCGGTTGCCGAGGGGAAGCGCGCGCTCGCGGCCGGCGCCCCGATCCTCGTCGATAGCCGCATGGTGGCCGCCGGGGTCATCGGCGGGCGGCTGCCGGGCAAATCCGACACCGTCTGCACCCTCGGCGACCCCAAAACCGCCGAACTCGCCGAAAGCCTGAAAACCACGCGCTCCGCCGCCGCGGTCGAGTTGTGGCGGCCGCGTCTGGCGGGCGCCGTCGTCGCCATTGGCAACGCGCCGACCGCGCTGTTCCATCTCTTGGAGATGATCGCGGACGGCGCGCCAAAGCCGGCGCTGGTGCTCGGCTTCCCGGTCGGCTTTGTCGGCGCCGCCGAGGCCAAGGTGGCGCTCGCCGAATTCGGCGGCGTCGAGTTCATCGCGCTCTTGGGCCAGCGTGGCGGCAGCGCGCTCGCCGCCGCCGCGGTTAACGCGCTGGCCGGCGGGGTTGCGGTATGACCGCCTGGCTCACCGTCATCGGCATCGGCGACGACGGGGTCGCCGGCCTTACCCTGGCGGCGCGCGCGCTGGTCGAGAGCGCGGAGATCATCGTCGGCGGCGCACGGCATCTGGCGATGGCTCCCGAGGGTGCCGCCGAGCGCCTGCCGTGGCGGCAGCCCTTCGCCGACTCGATCGCCGCCATCGCGGCGCGGCGCGGGCGGCGGGTGGTGGTGCTCGCCAGCGGCGACCCGATGTGGTTCGGCGCCGGCGCGCTGCTCTCCGGCCATTTTACCCGGGAGGAGATGCTGGTGCTGCCGCACCCGGGCGCGTTCAGCCTGGTCGCCGCCCGGCTCGGCTGGGCGATCGCCGATTGCGCGCTGTTGAGCCTGCACGGCCGCCCGCTCGACAGCCTTCGCCTTCATCTGGCGGAAGGCCGGCGCGCGCTGATCCTTGCCGAAGACGGCACGACGCCGCTCAAGATGGCGCGGCTGCTGACCGGGCTTGGCTGGGGCCCGAGCCGGCTCGCCGTCTTCGAGCATCTCGGCGGTGCGGCCGAGGCATCGCACACTGCCGCCGCGCAGGACTGGGGCAAGCGGCGCGCCGCCGACCTCAACACCGTCGCGCTCGAATGCCGGGCCGCGCCCGGCGTGCGGGGACTATCGCGGCTCGCCGGCCTGCCCGACGAGGCGTTCGAGCATGACGGCCAGCTTACCAAGCGCGAAATCCGCGCCGCGACGCTCGCCCGGTTGGCCCCCGTGCCGGGCGAACTTTTATGGGATGTCGGCGCCGGCAGCGGCTCGATCGCGATCGAATGGCTGCGCGCCGACACGGGTCTGTCGGCGGTTGCGGTCGAGCGCGACCCGGCGCGGGCGGCTTCCATCGCGCGCAACGCCGCCTTGCTCGGCGTGCCCGGGCTGCGGATCGTCGCCGGCGCGGCGCCGCAAGCGCTTGCCGGCCTCGACACCCCCGACGCGATCTTTGCCGGCGGCGGCATCGCCGAGCCGGAGCTGCTGCCGGCGCTGTGGCGGGCGCTGCGTCCGGGAGGCCGCCTTGTCGCCAATGCCGTCAGCACCGAAGGCGAGCGCGTCCTGCTCGAATGGCAGGCAAGGCAGGGCGGCGACCTGACCCGCCTCGCCGTCAGCCGGGTCGAGACGCTGGGCGGCCGTCACGCCTGGCGGCCGGCGCTGGCGGTGACCCAATGGGTTGCGGTGAAGCCGGGTTAGGGCGACCGCCGGGATGGACGACATGATGCCAATCGACTATTCGTCATCCCCCGCCCGCGCCGATTTCGGCGGGTGCGCCGCCCCTGCCAAGCACGTTGCGCCGACGGTGCGCGGAACCACAAAAAAGGTGCGTCACGGTTTTGAAACCCCACCGTTCATCGTCGGTCGAGGGCTGAGATGCCACGGAGTGCGCCATGGCTGGCGGGTTGGCGGCCTTACGCGGTGCTCGCCGCGCTCTGCCTTGCGCTGTACCTGCCGGGGATGACGACGATCCCGGTGCTCGACCGCGACGAGGCGCGCTTCGCCCAGGCGACGCGCCAGATGCTAGAAACCGGCGACTTCCTGCACATCAGCTTTCGCGACGAGGCGCGCAACCAGAAGCCGGCGGGCATCTACTGGCTGCAGGCGGCGGCGGTCAAAGCGTTCAGCGACCCCGAATCGACGGCGATCTGGCCCTATCGCCTGCCTTCGCTGATCGGCGCCAGCCTGGCGGCGCTGCTGACCTTCGGGCTCGGGCACAGATTGCTGCGCGACAGCGGCACGCCCGACGAGTCGGCGCGGCGCACCGCGATGGTCGCCGCGGTGCTGCTCGCCGCCTCGCTCGGCATCGGCGCCGAGGCGCATATCGCCAAGACCGACGCGGCCTTGCTGGCGGCGATCGTCGCCGGCCAGGGGGCACTCGGCATCGCCTATATCCGCGCCCGCGCCGGCGTGCCGGCCGGGATCGGCGTCGCGACGCTGTTCTGGCTGGCCGAGATCGTCGCCATCCTGCTCAAGGGTCCGATCGCGCCGGCCCTGGCGATCGCGACAGCGACGGCGCTGTGCATCGCCGACCGCGACGCCGCCTGGCTGCGGGGGCTGCGGCCGCTCGCCGGGCTGATCGCCGCGGCGATCGTGCTCGCGCCCTGGCTCTACGCGATCCAGCAGGCGACCCACGGGAGGTTCATCCCCCAGTCGCTCGGGCACGACTTCCTCGCCAAATTGGTCGGAGCGCAGGAATCGCACGGCGCCCCGCCCTTCTACTATCTGCTGCTGGCGATGATCTCGTTCTGGCCGGGTTCGCTCTATCTGGCCCCGACCCTGATCCGCGGCTGGCAGCGTCACGAGCTGCCGATCGTCCGCTTCCTGCTGGCCTGGCTCGTTCCGGCCTGGGTCTTCATCGAGCTGGTGCCGACCAAGCTGCCGCATTACGTGCTGCCGCTCTACCCGGCGCTGGCGCTGCTCGCCGCCGGGGCGCTGGTGGAGGGCTCCGGCGACGGCGAGCCCTCATGGGCACGCTGGGCGAAGATCGCGGTCGGAGCGCTGTGGGCCCTGGCCACCCTCGTCATCGCCGCCGGCGCAGTCTGGCTGCCGGTGCGGTTCGGCAACGGCATCGTCCCCGCGGGCGCGGCCGCCGCGGTTCTGCTGGTGGGACTGATGGTGGCGCTCCTCTTCCGCCGGCCGAGCCCGGCCGCGGCGGCCGGGATGGCGGCGGCCCTGTCGTTGAGCCTCGTCATCCCCGTGGCGATCTGGGTGCTGCCGAGCCTCGACCACCTTTGGCTCAGTCGCGACGCCGCCGCCATGATCCGCGCCAACCCGGCGCCCGCCGGAACGCCGGTCGTCGTCATCGGCTACAACGAGCCGAGCCTCGTCTTCCTGCTCGACAACAAGCTCGAGATCAGCCCGATGCCGGGCGCCGCCGCGGCGCTCAGCGAGGGCGGCGAAGCCCTCGTCTCCGGCCGCGAAGACGCCCAGTTCAAGCAGGGGCTGGCGGCGCGCGGCCTGGGCGCCCGGGAGATCGACAGCATCCACGGCACCGACTACTCGAACGGGCAGCGCATGGTGCTGACGCTCTACCGGGTCGAGCCCAAGTGAGATGAGCGCCGGCGAGCTCTATGGGCTGGGGCTCGGGCCGGGCGATCCCGAGCTGGTGACCCTCAAGGCGCTGCGCCTGCTGCGCGCCGCACCGGTCGTCGCCTATCCGGCGCCGCAGAGCGGCGAGAGCTTTGTACGCGGCATCGCCGCGCAATGGCTGACCGCCGGCCAGCGCGAGATCCGCATCGCTTTTCCGATGCGGCCCGGCCCGCTGCCGAACGAGATCTACGACGACGCCGCGGCGCGGCTCGCCGCCGAGCTCGACCAGGGCAACGACGTCGCCTTCCTGTGCCAGGGCGACCCGTTTTTCTATGGTACCTTCGCCGCGATTTTCACCCGGCTCGCGCCGCGCTACCGGGTGAGCGTGGTGCCCGGTATCTCGTCGCTGACCGCCTGTGCCGCCGCCGCGTCGATGCCGCTCGCCCAGCGCGACGAGACCGTGACGGTGATCCCGGCGACGCTCGCCGAGGGCGAGCTTACCCGCCGCCTCGCCGGCGCCGACACCGCCGCGATCATCAAGCTCGGCCGCCATGCCGGCAAACTGCGCCGCGTGCTTGCCGGGCTCGGGCGGCTCGACGACGCCCTCTACATCGAGCGCGCGACCCAGGAGTGCCAGCGCGTCGCCCGCTTCGCCGAGATCGATGCCGAGAGCGTCCCCTATTTCGCGATGGCGCTGGTGCGCCGGCGGCCATGACGGCGGGGCTGCCCCAGGGCGCCGCGATCGTCGTGCTCGGCGCGAGCGGGGCGGCGCTCGGCCGGCGTGCGCGGGACCTGCTGCCGGGCGCCGAACTGCATGGACCGCGCACGGTCGAAGGCGATTGGGATCACGCCTATGACCGCGCCGTGCCGCATCTCGCCGCGCTGTTCGCCGCCGGGCGGCCGATCGTCGGACTCTGCGCCAGCGGCATTCTCGTCCGCGCCCTGGCGCCGCTGGTCGACGACAAGGGCGTCGAGCCGCCGGTGGTGGCGCTCGCCGAGGACGGCTCGGTCGCGGTGCCGCTGCTCGGCGGCCATCACGGCGCCAACGCCATCGCCCGCGCGCTCGCCGAAGCCTTGGGCGGGGTCGCCGCGATCACCACCGCGGGCGATCTGCGGCTCGGCCTCGCGCTCGACGAACCGCCGCCCGGCTGGAGGATCGCCAGCGCCGAGCGAGTAAAGCCGGTCGCCGCCGCGCTGCTGGCCGGGACACAGGTTGCGCTCCATGACGATCTCGGCTGCGCCGAGTGGCTGCGCGGAGGCGGGATCGCCTGGGCCGAAGACGCCGATCTGGCGGTCCGCGTCACCGACCGCGCCATTGCCGAAGGCGAAACCGCCCTCATCGTCCATCCGCCGGTACTGGCTTTGGGGATCGGCTGCGAGCGCGGCTGCGACCCCGGTGAGATCGCCGCACTCGCCGAGGAGAGCCTTGCCGCCGCCGGCCTCGCCGCGGCTTCGGTCGCCGCCGTGGTCTCGGTCGAGTTGAAGCTAGCCGAGCCGGGCATCCACGCGCTCGCCGGCAGGCTCGGCGTGCCGGCGCGCTTCTTCTCGTCCGAGCGCCTGCTCGCCGAGACGCCGCGCCTCACCGAGCGCTCCCAGGCGGTGTTTCGCGCCACCGGCTGCTGGGGCGTCGCCGAGGGTGCCGCATTGGCGGCGGCCGGGCCCGGCGGCGCGCTCGTCGTGCCGAAGCGCAAGTCGAAGCACGCGACCTGCGCCGTCGCCCGCGCGGCGTCACCGATCGAGGCGGCGGGCATCGGCCGCAAGCGCGGCCGCCTGGCGATCGTCGGCATCGGCCCCGGCGGCGCTGCCTGGCGCACGCCGGAGGCCAGCGCGCTGCTCGCCGCGTCGAGCGACATCGTCGGCTACGGCCTTTATCTCGACCTGCTCGGCCGCGCCGCCGCGGGCAAGACACTGCATGCCGGCACGCTCGGCGCCGAGGAAGACCGCGCCCGGCTCGCGCTCGACCTCGCCGCCGCCGGCAAGGATGTCGCCTTGGTCTCGTCGGGCGACGCCGGCATCTACGGCATCGCCGCCGCGGTCTTCGAGCAGCTCGACTGGAACGAGCGGCCCGATTGGGCTGCCGTCGAGATCGCGGTGGCGCCCGGGGTCAGCGCGATGCAGGCCGCCGCCGCCCGCGCGGGAGCCGTGCTCGGGCACGATTTCTGCGCGATATCGCTCTCCGACCTCTTGACCCCGTGGCCGAAGATCCGCGCCCGGATCGAAGCCGCCGCCGCCGCCGACTTCGTCGTCGCGCTCTACAACCCGCGCTCGGGACGGCGGACGGCGCAGCTCGCCGAGGCGGCGGAGATCCTGCTCGCCCACCGCCGCCCCACGACGCCGGTACTGGTCGCGCGCAATCTCGGCCGCAGCGGCGAGAGCTGGAAGGTCGCGGCGCTCGGCTGGCTCCCCGAGGACGAGATCGACATGCTGACGATCCTCATCGTCGGCAACAGCGCCACCCGCCTCATGGGAGGCGATACGCCGTATCTCTACACGCCGCGCGGTTACGGTCAGAAGTGACCGTGCACTTCATTGGCGCCGGCCCCGGCGCCGCCGACCTGATCACGGTGCGCGGCCTCAACCTGATCCGCCGATGCCGGGTCTGCCTCTACGCCGGCTCGCTGGTCCCGGTGGCGGTCGTCGCCGCGGCGCCGGAGGGCGCGCGGGTCGTCGACACCGCGTCCCTCACCCTCGACGAGATCGTCGCCGAGATCGAAAGCGCGCATCGCGCCGGGCTCGACGTGGCGCGGGTGCATTCGGGCGACCCCTCGCTCTACGGCGCGATCGCCGAGCAGATGCGCCGCCTCGACGCGCTCGGCATCGCTTACGACGTCACCCCTGGGGTGCCCGCCTTCGCCGCCGCCGCCGCCGCGCTCAAGCGCGAGCTGACCTTGCCGGGGGTCGCCCAGACCGTGATCCTCACCCGCACCGCGACGCGCGCCTCGGCGATGCCGCCGGGCGAAGAGCTCGACCGCCTCGCCGCCGGCGGCGCGACCCTGGCGATCCATTTGTCGATCGCCAACTTGGCGAGCGTGGTGCGCGCGCTCACCCCGCATTACGGCGCCGAGTGCCCGGCAGCAATCGCCTATCGCGTCAGTTGGCCCGACGAGCTGTTGATCCGCGGCACGCTGGCGACGATCCGCGCCGAGGTGAAGGCGGCCGGCCTCACCCGCACCGCGCTGATCCTGGTCGGCCCGGCGCTTGCCGGCGAGGGCGACGACAGCCGGCTCTACGCCCCCGACCACCGCCACCTGATGCGCAAGAACTAGGCACGATCTGCTTAAGCTGAAGCATCAGAAATCCCCTCCCCCGGGCTTGACCCGGGGGCCCACGTCTTCAGTGGCGAACGCCCGCGCCCGAAGACGTAGATGGCCGGGTCAAGCCCGGCCAAGGGCAATAAATGAGGTGATTCAACCTGACTCGACGATGCTCTAGCGCTTGCGGGCGGCGGCGTCCTTGAGCAGCTCGATCACGGCCGGCCGGTGGCTGTCGAGCGACCAGCCGATCGCGTCGCGGCCGGTGAAGTCGGACTTGGTCGGATTGGCGCCGTGGGCAAGCAAGATGCGCACGATCTCGACCTCGCCGTTCTTGGCCGCGACCATCAGCGCGGTCATGCCGCCGCGGTTCTGGCCGTCGACTTGCGCGCCGACATCGAGCAGCAGTTTGAGCAGCTCGCCGTGGTCGTGCTCGGCGGCGTAGATCAGCGGCGTATTGCCCAGCTTGTCGCGAATGTCGATCTGGGCGCCGGCCTTGATAAGGATCGCGGCGATCTGAATGTTGCCGTTCATCGCGACCTCGTGCAGACCGGTCCGCTGGTTGTCCTCGTCGATCTGGTTGGGGCTGTTGCCGTCCGACAGCAGGGTGCGGACCTTCGCGACGTTGTTGGCGGCGGCGGCGCGCGAAATATTGTTCGCGTAGTTGGTGAACGGATTGAGGTCGGCGCGGGCGCCGGGCGCCACCGCCATCAAAGCCATCGCGACGAAAACGCAGAATCCCCCGACACGCCCCCTCATGACGTCCTCCTCGCCTCGGGCCGCTCGTCGAGCCCGGCAAGCCAGTCGATCGCGGCCTCGACCGTATCGACCGACAAGCCGCGCTCGACCGGCGGCCGCCGCACCATGATGACCGGTAGGCTCAATTCCCGCGCCGCGACCAGCTTCGCCTCGGTCGCCGCCCCGCCGCTTGCCTTGCAGACGACGATGTCGATCGCCCTCTTCTGCAGCAACTGGCGCTCTTCGGTGAGTGCAAAGGGGCCGCGGCCGAGCACCACCTCGTGAAAGCGCAGCGGCAAGGGGGCGCGCGGCGGGTCGATCATGCGGACGGTGAAGCGCACCCCGGTCGCCGGCGCGAACGCGTCGATCTCGCCGGCGCCGACGGTGAGGAAGGCCCGCCTGCCGACCCGGCCGACGATCTGCGCGGCTGCCTCGACGGTATCGACCTCGATCCAGCGGTCGAGCGGGTGACGCCGCCAGGCCGGACGCGCTAGCAGAAGGCGCGGAACCCGCACCTGGTCGCAAGCGAGGCGCGCGGCGCGCGAAATCTCGGCGGCGAAGGGATGGGTCGCGTCGATCAGCCGGTCGATGTCTTCCGCGGCGAGGTATTCGGCGAGCCCGGCGACGCCGCCAAATCCGCCGATGCGGACCTGGCCGGCAATCGGCCCGGGATGCCGCGTCCGCCCGGCCAAGGCCGTCATCACCGCGATCCGGTCGCCGAAGCGGGCCAGCACCGCGCGGGCCAGCGCCGCCGCCTCGCCGGTGCCGCCGAGGATCAGGAGCCGCGTCGCGTTCATGTCCCGGCCCGGGCGAGGAATTCGCCGCCGCGATCGACGATCGCCACGTCGACCGCGACGGCGCCGGAGAGGGTAGCGAGGGCAATCTCGCGCGCCCGTCTCGCAACACCGTCGGCGAGGGAGGCGCGCCATCTTCCCGCGACATCGAGCACCGCACCGGCGCTTTCGGCGTTGCCGGCGGCGGCCACGACATCGTCATCCGCCCCGGCCGTCCGCAGAATCCCGGCGAGCAGCGCCGGCTCGACCTGGCTCTTGCTCGAATGGAGGTCGAGATGCCCGGCGGCGAGCTTTGCCATCTTGGCGAAACCGCCGGCGAGGGTCAGCCGCCCGACCGGGTGCCGGCGCAAATATTTGAGCGTGCCGCCGACGAAATCGCCCATGTCGATCAGCGCGTGATCGGGCAGCGCGTAGAGCATCTGCACCGCGCGCTCGGAGGTCGTTCCGGTCGCCGCGGCGATGTGGTCGAGCCCCGCGGCGCGGGCGACGTCGATGCCGCGCTGGATCGAGTGGATCCACGAGGCGCAGGAATACGGCACGACGATGCCGGTGGTGCCGAGGATCGACAGCCCGCCGGCGATGCCGAGCCGCCGGTTCATCGTCTTCTCGGCGAGAAGCTCGCCGCCGGGGATCGCCACCGTCACCCGCAGATCGGGCGGCGGCGCGCCGTTGGCCTCGGCAAGATCGTTGAGCGTCTCGCAAATCATCGCGCGCGGCGCCGGGTTGATCGCCGGCTCGCCGACCGCGAGCGGCAAGCCGGGCCGGGTCACCGTGCCGACCCCCTCGCCGGCGGCGAAGGAAATGCCGCTGCCCGGTGCGGCCCAGGCGATCTCGGCGACGATCGTCGCGCCGTGGGTGACGTCGGGATCGTCGCCCGCATCCTTGACGATCCCGGCGCGGGCGCTGCCGCAATTCAGCTCCGCCAGCGCCAGCGCAAAGCTCGGCTTCTGCCCGCGCGGCAGACGGATCGTCACCGGGTCGGGGAACTCGCCGGTCAACAGCGCGGCGAACGCGGCGCGAGCAGCGGCCGCGGCGCAGGCGCCGGTCGTCCAACCCCGGCGCAATGGACTGGCTTCCTGCCGTGCCATTTTTCGATCTTAGCAAAACCCGCGCGGCTGACTACCTTGCGACGAATGATCGACAACGAACTCCTACGGCTCCCGGCGATGATGCCCGGCAGCGTCTGGCTGGTGGGCGCCGGGCCGGGCGATCCCGGCCTCCTGTCGGTGCTGGCGCTGCATGCGCTGGAACAGGCCGACGCCATCGTCTACGACGCGCTCGTCGACCCGCGCATCCTCGCGCTCGCGCAAGCGGGCGCGACGCGCGAGGATGCCGGCAAGCGCGGCGGCCGGCCGTCGCCGCGCCAGCCCGACATCACCGCGCGGCTGGTCGCGCTCGCCCGCGAGGGCAGGCGCGTGTTGCGGCTGAAGGGCGGCGACCCCTGCGTCTTCGGCCGCGGCGGCGAGGAAGCGCTGGCGCTGGCCGATTCCGGCATCCCGTTCCGCATCGTCCCCGGCATCACCGCCGCGATCGGCGGTCTTGCCTATGCCGGCATCCCCTTGACCCACCGCGGCATCAACTCCGCGGTGACGTTGATCACCGGCCACAACAGCGACGGCGCGGTACCGGGCGAGGAGAACAGCGCCCCTGACTGGGCGGCGATCGCCCGCGGCTCGCCGGTCATCGTGCTCTACATGGCGCTGCACCATCTCGGCGACATTACGCGGCGCCTGATCGCCGTCGGCCGCCCGCCCGGCGAAGCGGTGGCGATCGTCAGCAAGGCGACGACCGCGGTGCAGCGCGTGGTGATGACGACGCTCGGCGAGGCCGCTGCCGCCGCGTCGGGCGTCGAAGGACCGGCTATCATCGTCATCGGCGAGGTCGCCCGGCTGCACGAGAGGCTTGATTGGTTCCACCCATAACACCGTCATTCCGGGGCGCGCCACAGGCGCGAGCCCGGAACCCATGAACACCTGCGCGTGCTCGGTAACGCACCGCCTCGCGACAGCGATCCAGTCCCATGTTCATGGGTTCCGGGCCCGGTGCTGCGCACCGTCCCGGAATGACGGCAAAAGATGGGTTGCGCTAAAGTCGGCAATGCTCTTCTACGTCTACCTGCTGGCCAGCCGGAAACACGGCACGCTCTATCTCGGCGTAACCAACAATCTCGTCCGCCGAGTCTATGAACATCGAGAGGGGCTGACCCCCGGCTTCACGTCGCGATACGGGATCAAACGGTTGGTTTGGTTTGAAACATTCGCCGACGCCCTATCCGCGATCGCCCGCGAAAAAGAAACCAAAAAGTGGCGGCGGGACTGGGAAATCCGGCTAATCGAAGAAAACAACCCGGATTGGACGGACCTATACGATGGAGTGGCTTCTCCGTGAGGGGCCGCGGCCTCATCCTCGCCGCACCGCAATCGGGCAGCGGCAAGACGCTGATCGCCGCCGGACTGATGCGCCATCTGGTGCAGCGCGGAATCGTGGTGGCCTCGGCCAAGGCCGGCCCCGATTACATCGATCCGACCTTTCACGTCCTAGCCGGTGTCCCTGTCGGCTGCAACCTCGACACCTGGGCGATGCGGCCGGGGACGCTTACAAGTCTGATCAACGAGTTGGAGCGACAGGCCGAGATCGTCGTGTGCGAAGGGGTGATGGGCCTCTTCGACGGCGGCGGCCCGACCGGTGAGGCGGGATCGACCGCCGAGCTGGCGCGGATGACCGGCTGGCCGGTGGTGCTGGTGGTCGACGCCGGTGGCCAGGGCGCTTCTGTCGCGGCGCTCGTTGCCGGGTTCGCGCGTCACGATCCGCTGGTCCCGCTCGCCGGGGTGATCCTCAACCGGGTGGCCAGCGAGCGGCACCGGGCATTGCTGATCGACGCGCTGGCCCGGCATCTGCCGGGCCAGCCGGTGCTCGGCGTGCTGCGGCGCGACACGGCGCTGATCCTCCCGTCCCGCCATCTCGGCCTGGTGCCGGCGGGCGAAGAAGCCGACCGCGCCAAAGCGGCGATCGACCGCGCCGCGGCGCGCATCGCCGCCGATTTCGACGTCGACCGGCTGCTCGCGCTGGCCCGGACGTCGCACGGCGACGCACCGCCGGCCGCCCCCCCCGGCTTTCCGCGGTTCGGCCGCCACATCGCCATCGCCTTGGATGATTGTTTTCTCTTCGCCTACGAGGCCGTGGCGATGGGCTGGCGCGCCCAGGGCGTCGAAACATCGAGCTTCTCCCCGCTCGCCGACGAGGCGCCCAACCCGGGCGCCGATGCGATCTACCTGCCGGGAGGCTATCCCGAGCTGCATGCCGGACGGCTGGCGTCGGCGTCGCGCTTCCTCGGCTCCTTGCGCGCGGCCGCCGCTACCGGCAAAGCCATCTACGGCGAGTGCGGCGGCTACATGGCGATGGGCGAGACGCTGACCGACGCCAACGGGGCGGCGTACCGCATGGCGGGGCTCCTGCCGCTCCACACCAGCTTCGCCGAGCCGCGCCGCCAGCTTGGCTACCGGGTCGCCGCGCTGCTGGAGCCGGGCCGCTTCTTCTGGGGTGACGCGACGCGCTTTCGCGGCCACGAATTCCACTACGCGAGCATCGTCGGGGAGGGCGACGCCGACCCGCTCTTCGCGGTCGCCGACGCCAGCGGCAACGATCTCGGACATGCCGGGCTGCGGCGCGGCCGGATCGCCGGCTCGTTCATCCATTTGATCGACCGCGAGGATTAAAGCCGCACCCCCGTCTCCGCGTCGAAGAGGTGGATGTGCTCCGGCCGCACCGCGAAGCGCAAGGTCTGGCCGAGCGGCGGGTTGATCGTGCCGGCGGCGCGCGCGGTCAACAGGATGCCGTCGCCGCCGAGCCTGCCGTGGAGGATCGTATCGGCGCCCAATCGCTCCAGCAACTCGACCGCAAGCGGCAAGGGCCCGTCGCCCGTCTGTTCGAGGTGCTCGGGGCGCAATCCGACCAGCACCGCGCGCCCGGCTTCCGCCCGCGGATGCGTCACCGGCAGGGTGCAATTGCCGACAACGACTCCGCCGCCATCGAACCCTCCCTCGACCAAATTCATCGCCGGCGAGCCGATGAACCCGGCGACGAACGCGGTCGCCGGCCGCTCGTAAAGATCGAGCGGCGGGCCGATCTGGTCGGCATTGCCGGCGTTCATCACGATGAGCCGGTCGGCCAGGGTCATCGCCTCGACCTGGTCGTGGGTCACGTAAAGCGAAGTGGTGCCGAGGTCCTGCTGCAGCCGCTTGATCTCGACCCGCATCTGCACGCGCAGCTTGGCGTCGAGGTTGGACAGCGGCTCGTCGAACAGAAAGACCTTGGGATTGCGCACGATGGCGCGGCCCATCGCGACGCGCTGGCGCTGGCCGCCCGAAAGCTGGCGAGGCTTGCGATCCAAGAGCCCGTCGAGCTGGAGGATGCCGGCGGCGCGATCGACCCGCGCGCGGATTTCCTCGCGCTCCATCCCGCGCATGCGAAGGCCGTAGGCCATGTTGTCGAAGCAGGTCATGTGCGGGTAGAGCGCGTAGTTCTGGAACACCATCGCGATGTCGCGGTCCTTGGGTGCGACCCCGTTGACAATTTTTCCATCGATCGCGACAAAGCCCGAACTGATGTCTTCGAGCCCGGCGACCATGCGCAGCAGGGTCGATTTACCGCAACCCGACGGCCCGACCATGACGACGAGCTCGCCGTCCGCGACATCGCAGCTGATGCCGTGCACGACCTCGCGCTCGCCATAGGATTTCTTCAGGTTTTCGAGGGTGACGGTAGCCATCAGACGCCCCCGCCCGCCTCGCGGCGGAAATGCCGCTCGCCGCGCCGGGTCTCGGCAAGGCGGAACCCGGCGTTTTCGAGCCGTGCCGTCAGGCGGTTGCGATTGGCGTCCTTGACCGAGGCCTCGATCGGCGCGGTCCGCTCGAGCAGCCTGGCGATCAACGCATCGAGAACCGGGTCGGCGAGCGCCGTTTCGGCCCCGGCGTAGCGCAGCACCAGCATCTCGTTCTCGCCCCAGTGCCGGCCGGTCTCGACATTCTCGACCAGCACGAAGCCGGCGATGCCGCCGCCCGCGACCGCGACCCAGGATTCGCCGAACGCGAGCAGTTTCCTGACCTGCGCGTAAAGCGCCTCCTCCTGCTCCAATGTCTCGATCGCGAGCGGGATGTCGCCGGCGGTCTTGAGCAGCAGCGCGTGGATGTCGGCCGCGTCGGCGACGGTGGCGGGGCGATAGGCCGGGCCGGTCATTTCTCGCTCTCGACCAGGCCCTTGACGAACCAGCGCTGCATCAGCAGCACCACCGCGACCGGCGGCCCCATCGCCAGGAGCGCCGTCGCCATGACGATCTGCCATTCGGTCTGGGTGTCGCCGTTGCCGATCATCTGCCGCATACCGATGACGATCGTCACCATCGAGCGTGAGTTGGTCACCAGCAGCGGCCACAGATACTGGTTCCAGCCATAGATGAACAGGATCACGAACAGCGCCGCGATATTGGTCAGCGACAGCGGGATCACGGTGTCGATCAGGAAGCGCCAGGGGCCGGCGCCGTCGATCTTGGCGGCCTCGACCAGCTCGTCCGGGATGGTCAGGAAGAACTGCCGGAAGAGCAGGGTCGCGGTCGCCGAGGCGATCAGCGGCAGGGTCAGCCCGGCATAGCTGTCGATGAGGTGAAGATCGGCGGCGATGTCGTAGGTCGGGGTGATGCGCACCTCGACCGGCAGCATCAGGGTGACGAAGATCGCCCAGAAGCAGAGTTTGCGCAGCGGAAAGCGGAAGAACACGACGGCGTAAGCCGAGGGCAGCGAGATCGCGATCTTGCCGGCGGCGATGACCAGCGCCATCACCAGGCTGTTGAGCATCATCGTGCCGACCGCGACGCCGCTGGTCTTGGCGGTTCCCGCGGTCAAGGCTTCGGCGAAATTGGTCAGCAGGTAGCGACCCGGCAGCAACCGCATCGGCGCTTCGAGGATCGAGGGCAAGTCGAGGCTCGACGCGACGACGATGACGTAGACCGGGAACAGCACCACCGCGATCCCGGCGATCAGGATCGCATGCGGGATCCACGCGCGCGATCTGGCGGTGACCATCATGGGTACGACGTTCCGGGTTGCTGTCCGCCCAAGCGGCGCCGCTTCTCTAATTCCCCTGGCCGGGCTTGACCCGGCCATCCACGTCTTTTGTTGCCGACACCCGCAGATAAAGACGTGGACCCCCGGGTCAAGCCCGGGGGAGGGAGGCCTTTTTCCGTTCGGATGAGATTGGATGCGGTCTTAAGCATAGTGCACCCTGCGTTCGATAAAGCGGAACTGCACCGCGGTCAGCGCGATGACGATCGCCATTAGGATCACCGATTGCGCCGATGAGCTGCCGTAATCGTGGGCGACGAAACCGTCGTAATAGACCTTGTAGACGAGGATCTCGGTCGCCTTGTCGGGTCCGCCCTGGGTGATGCGCTCGATCACCCCGAACGTGTCGAAGAAAGCGTAGACGATGTTGACGACGATGAGGAAGAACCCGGTCGGCGCCAGCAGCGGGAAGACGATGGTCCAAAAGCGCCGCCGCGGCGTCGCGCCGTCGATCGCCGAGGCCTCGAGCAGCGATGCCGGGATCGCCTGCAGCCCGGCGAGGAAGAAGAGGAAATTGTAGCTGATCTGCTTCCACGCCGCGGCGATGACGACGAGCAGCATCGCCTGCGGCCCGTTGAGCAAATGGTTCCAGTCGATCCCCGCCCAGCGCAGCCAATGGGCGACGACGCCGATGCTGGGGTTGAAGAGGAACATCCACAGCACGCCGGCGATCGCCGGGGCGATGGCGTAAGGCAGGAGCAGGACGGTCTTATAGAACGTCGCGCCGCGCACGACCCGGTCGGCCATCACCGCGAACAAGAGGCCCGGCGCCAGCGCCAGCACCGCCACCGCCAGGCTGAAGACCGCGGTCACGCCGAACGAGGAGAGGTAGTTGGGGTCGGCGAAGAGAGCGGCGAAATTCTCGGCGCCGACGAACCGGGTGGAGAGGCCGAACGCGTCGCTGCCCTGCACCGACTGGACGATCGCCTCTCCCGCCGGCAGGAAGAAGAAGACGATCGTCACCGCCAGCTGCGGCAGCAGCAGCGCGACCGGAAACAGCCAACCCGAAAAGACGACGCGACGGTCCATATCGGGGGCCTAAACGACCCTCACCCTCCCACGCCTTCGGCGCGGGCCCCTTCCCTCTCCCGCATTGCGGGAGAGGGTGTCTCGCGCAGCGAGGCGGGTGAGGGCGCACACGCACGGTGCACGCTACTGATTGTCCTTCTGGAACTGGCGCAGGATCGCGTTGCCGCGGGCGACCGCGTCGTCGAGCGCCGCCTTGGCGTCCATCTTGCCGGAGAACGCGGCCTCCAGATCCTCGGCGATGACGTCGCGGATCTTCACCATGTTGCCAAAGCGCAGGCCCCGCGAGTTCTCGGTCGGCGGCTTGGCGGTCATCTGCAGGATCGCGACCTCGGTGCCCGGGTTCTTGTCGTAGAAGCCCGACGCCTTGGTCGCCTCGTAGGCCGCCTTGGTGATCGGCAGATAGCCGGTCTGCTCGTGCCAGGCTTCCTGCACCGGGACCCCCGAGAGATAGGTGAAGAACCTGGCGATGCCCTTGTACTGATCGGGCTTCTTGCCGCCCATCACCCACAGGCTGGCGCCGCCGATGATCGAGTTCTGCGGCGCCCCGGCGACATCGGGGTAGTAGGGCAGCTGAGCCACGCCCCAGTCGAACTTGGCGCTGCTCTTGAACATGCCGTAGGCGGCCGAGGAATCCATGATCATCCCGCAATCGCCGCTGATGAATTTGGGTTCGGGCTCGGTGGTGCGGCCGCCGTAGTCGAAACTCTTGTCCTTTTCCGCCTCGGCGAGGTTGGCGATGTGGCGGGTGACGGTCGGGTTGTTGAATTCGAGCACCGCGTCGGGGCCGTCGAGCCCGTTCGCCTTGGTCGCCAGCGGGATGTTGTGCCAGGCGCTGAAATTCTCGACCTGCACCCAGCTCACCCAGGCCGAGGTGAAGCCGCAGGGCTGTCCGGCGGCGCGCAGCTTTTTCGCCGCGTCGAACATCTCGGGCCAGGTCTTGGGCGGCTTGTCGGGATCGAGCCCGGCCTTCTTGAACGCGTCCTTGTTCCAGTAGACGACCGGGGTCGAGCTGTTGAACGGGAAGGACAGCATCTTGCCGTCGACGGTGCTGTAATAGGCGGTGATCGCCGCGAGGTAGGTCGCGGGATCGAACGGCTCGCCGGCATCGGCCATCAGCTGGTAGACCGGCTTGATCGCGCCCTTGGCGGCCATCATCGTCGCCGTGCCGACCTCGAAGACCTGGACGATGTCGGGCGGGTTGCCGGCGCGGTAGGCGGCGATCGCCGCGGTTATGGTCTCGGCATAAGAGCCCTTGAACACCGGCACGACCTTGTAGTCGCTCTGCATCTTGTTGAAGTCGTCGGCGATCTTGTTGATCCTGTCGCCGTTGACCGAAGTCATCGCGTGCCACCATTGCAGCTCGATCGGGTCGGCCCGGGCAAAGCCCAGAGCCGCCACGACGAAGGCAACCGCAAGCGCTAGCGTTTTCATGAAATCCGTCCCCCCCTGTGCGTTCCCGCTTTTTCTGCGGAGCACAGCTTGCCAAATCGTGACCGGCCCAGGAAGCTTTTGTGACATGGCGCTGCTCGACAGTCTCGAAAGCCGCATTCGCGCGCTAAATCTGGGCGCGCCGGTGGCGATTCGCGTCAGCCCCCGCGCGCGGCGCCTGTCGTTGCGCGTCGATGCGGCGGCGCGCGGGGTCGAGCTGGTGCTGCCGCGGCGATTCGCGGCGGATGTCGCGCTCGGCTTTGTCGCCAAGCATCGCGGCTGGATCGCCGCCCGGGTCGCCGCCTTGCCGCAGCCGACCCGGCTCGGCGACGGCGCGGTCGTCCCGCTGTTCGGGACGCCGCACCGCATCTGCCGGATCGTCGGCCCCGGGCCGTCCCCGGTGACGGTCGCCGACGGCGAGATCCGCGTGCGCGGCGACCCCACCCATCTGCCGCGCCGGGTGCGCGACCATCTGGTCGCGCTGGCGAAGCGCGACTTCGCCGCCCGCGCCCGGGCGGCGGCCGCCCGCATCGGCAAGAGCGTCGGCCGGGTCGGCGTGCGCGACCCGAAGAGCCGGTGGGGCAGCTGCTCCGCCAAGGGGTCGCTGTCGTTCAGCTGGCGGCTCGTCTTCGCGCCCGAGGCGGTGATCGACTACGTCGTGGCGCACGAGGTCGCGCATCTCGTCGAGATGAACCACGGCCCGTGCTTCTGGCGGCTGGTGGCGAGCCTCGTCCCCGACATCGACAAGCCGCGCAAATGGCTGCGGCGGCACCGCAACGAGCTGCTGTCGTATGGCTAGGTCTAGTTCGGTTCCGCATCACGCGTTCGCGTGATCTGAAGCTGACCGCCGCATGATCCAGATCAGCAGCAGCAGGCCCGGCAGGCAGGCGAGCGTGCTGACGACGAAGAACGGGACCCAACCGATCGTCTGTGCGAGGTAGCCGCCCGACGCCGCGAGCACGTTGAGCCCGACCGTGGCGAGCGACGACAACAGCGCGTACTGGGTCGCGGTGAACTCGCGGTTGCACAGATCCGAGAGGTAGGCGACGAACGCCGCCGAGGCCATGCCGCCGGTCAGGTTCTCGGCGCCAATGGTGAGCGCCAGCATCGCCACATCGTGCCCGGCCCAGACCTGCACCGCGTAGAGCAGGTTCGACAGGGCCTGGGCGGCGCCGCAGGCGAGCAGCGCGGCGAAAACGCCGATCCGCGCCACCAGCAGCCCGCCCAGCGCGACCCCGGCCAGGGTGGCGACGACACCGTAGATCTTGGCCACGGTCGCCACCTCGACCTTGGAAAAGCCGAGATGGACGTAGAGCGGGTTTGACATCGAGCCGGCGAGCGCGTCGCCGAACTTGTAGAGCACGACGAAAAGGACGATCACCGCAAGCTGCGCCGCGCCGTTGCGCCGGAACATGTCGAGGAACGGCGCGGCGACGGCGCGTTCCAGCCAGACCGCGAGCCGCGCCGCCCGGCTTGCGCCCGGCAGCCGCTCCGGCGGCGCGATCCCGCCCGGCTCCGGGGTCAGCCATACCGTGACCATGCCGACCAGCATCAGCCCGGCCATCGCGGCGTAGGCGAAGCGCCAGCCGCCGAAGCTCGCCGCATAGAGCGCGCCGGCGCCCGAGGCGAGCATGCCGAAGCGGTATCCCCATTGCGTCGCCGCGGCGCCGGCGCCCTGCTCCTCGGGCAGCAGCAGCTCGATGCGATAGGCGTCGATGACGATGTCCTGGCTCGCCGACAGGAAGGCGACGACCACCGCCGCCAGCACCGTCGCCGCCGGGTCGATCTTCGGATCGGTCATGCCGAGCGCGACGATCGCCAGCGCGAGCAGCGCCTGGATCGTCAGCGCCCAGCTGCGCCGCCGGCCGAGCCGGCGGGTGAGGAACGGGATCGGCAGCCGGTCGATCAGCGGCGACCACAGGAACTTGAAGCTGTAGGAGGCGCGCACCAGGCCGAAGAGCCCGATCGCGGTCAGCGACACGCCGAGCTCGGCCAGCCAGTAGCTGAGCGTGCCGAAGGTCAGGGCCAGCGGCAGGCCGCTGGAAAATCCCATCAGCAGGACGGCGATGAGCCGCGGCTGCCGGTAGACCGCGAGCGCCCTCAGCCAGTTTCTGGACCCGCGAGATGCCGCTGCGGTAGTCGCGTTGTCCACGAGCCCGCCGCGAGCTCCCTATCGCGTTTCGATGCCGTGGGGCGTCACCCGTTCCTCGGGCTCTTCCTTCTTCTCCTTCGGCAGCTTCTCCTTCTCGCCGGCGGCGATGGCGTCGGCGACGACCTGCATCTTGATGATCTTGTCGGGGTTGGTGACCTTGCCGTTGTTGTTGGGGTCGCCCTTCTTGATCTTGTCGACGTATTCCATCCCCGACCTGACATGGCCGAAGATCGTATATTTGCCGTCGAGCCCCGGGGCGGCGGCGAGCATGATGAAGAACTGGCTGTCGGCGCTGTTGGGGTCCGAGGTGCGCGCCATCGCGACGACGCCGCGCACGAACGGCTCGGCCGAGAATTCGGCCTTGAGCGGATGGCCCGAGCCGCCGCCGCCGGTGCCGGTCGGGTCGCCGGTCTGCGCCATGAAGCCGTCGATGACGCGATGGAAGACGATGCCGTTGTAGAACCCGGCGCGCACCAGCCGCTTGATCTGCTCGCAGGTCTTGGGCGCGACGGTCGGCTGCAGCTCGATGACCACCCGGCCGAAGGCGAGGTCGAGATAGAGCAGGTTCTCGGTCTCGTCGGCCTTCGCCACGCCGCCGCCGAGAGCCAGGGCAACGGCGAACACTAAAGTCCGAACAAGCGTCTTCATTTGTCGGCGTCGGCGGCGACTTGCATCTTTACGATCTTGTCGGGGTTCGAGACCGTGCCGTTGCGCGCCGAATCGCCCTTCTTGATCGCGTCGACATGCTCCATGCCGGACACCACCCGGCCCCATACCGTGTATTGGCGGTCGAGGAAGCCGGCGTCGCCGAAGACGATGAAGAACTGGCTGTCGGCGCTGTTGGGATCGGAGGCGCGGGCCATCGACAAGGTGCCGCGCACATGCGGCTCGGCCGAAAACTCGGCCCGCAGGCGGTGGCCGGAGCCGCCGGTGCCGGTGCCGGTCGGATCGCCGGTCTGCGCCATGAAACCCTCGATCACGCGGTGAAAGACGATCCCGTCGTAAAACCCGGCGCGCGTCAGGGTCTTGATATGGGCGCAGTGGTCGGGCGCCAGATCGGGGCGCATTTCGATAACGACGCGGCCGGCGGGCACGTCGAGATAGAACGTGTTTTCGAGATCGGCAGCCATGATAAATCCGTTCCTTGTTGGGCGCCCGACCTTACCAGAAGCGCCAAACCCAAGGCCAGCGGTCAGGGCAGGGCGACGGTAAAGGTCTGTTCGGCGAGCTTCCGGTCGCCGTACCAATATTCGAACGTCCAGGGCCCGGGAACCAGCTCCCAATCGTAGTCGAACCCGTAGGTGCTGAAAGCGCCTCCGCCGATCTTGGTGACGCGGTCGTATTCGAACGACGCGAAGCTCTTGCCGCTCGCCGGATCGTACAGCCCCGGCGGTGGGAAACGGACGATCTCGCGGATCGTGACCTCGCCGCCGGCGGGCTCGCCGCGCACTCTGTAGACGAGACCGAACGAGGTGCCGCTCTGCGCCGGGACCGCCGTTGTCTGCCGAGTCAACCGGTATTCCGAGGGCTCCTCGGTCCGGCCGCCGGGTGCGTTCGGGTCGGCGGTCTTGATGCGCTCGCCGACATCGTAAATTCCGTATTGCTCGATATCGATGCGGGTCACTTCGGGCGTTTGCGCTCGGGCGGAACCGGCGGCAATCAGTAGCAGAACGGTCGCGAGCCCGACCCGCGCCGTGCGCCGCCTCAGCGTCGCGTGGCTCACGCGACCGCGCGGCGGCGGTCGTACCAGCCGCCGCGGCGGAAGCGGTCGAGATAGGTCGGCAGGATCGCCTCGACCGCATTCGGCTCGATGCCGAGCGTCGCCAGGGTCAGCGCCCCCGACGACACGACGTTGTCGCGCTTGAGCATCTCGACCTGGTCGACGGTCAGGGGCGGGTTCGGCAAGACCGCCATCAGCATCGCCTGCAGCGAGGCGAGGCCGAACGGCAGGTTCATGAACCAGCGGTTGCGCTTGATCTCGGCCAGCATCAGCTCCATCAGCTGGCGGAAGGTATAGACTTTCGGGCCGCCCAATTCGTAGGTGCGCCCGGCCGCCGCCGGGTCGTCGAGCGCGCGCACCACCGCGTCGGCGACATCGCCGACATAGACCGGCTGGAACCGCGTCTCGCCGCCGCCGATCAGCGGCAGCACCGGCATCGTCACCGCCATCGCCGCGAAGCGGTTGAAGAAATCGTCCTCCGGGCCGAACACGATCGCCGGGCGCAGGATCGTCGCGGTCGGAAACGCGTCCTTGACCGCCTGCTCGCCCGCCGCCTTGGAGCGGGCATAGGCCGACGACGAGCGCGGGTCGGCGCCGATCGCCGAGATGTGGATCAGCCGCTCGACCCCGGCCTCGCGCGCCAGCCGCGCCAGCCGGGCCGGCGCCGAATGGTGCACCAGGTCGAATTTCTGCCGCCCGCGTTCCTTCAAGATGCCAACGCAGTTGATCAGCGCGTCCTTGCCGGCGAGAAATTCCGGCAGCACGCCCTCGTCGTCGATCGCGATGTTGACGAGCCCGACCTGGCCGACCTCGCCCTTCAGCCTGAGGAACTTGGCCTCGCTCGCGTGGCGCCCGCCGACGGTCAACACCTCGCCGCGCCCGGCCAGCCGCTTGACGACATAGCGGCCGATAAACCCCGACCCGCCGAGAACCGCGATCTGGTGCGTCTTCATGCGGGCGGCTTAGCACGAAATGCGCGGTTGTTGCATCGCTTCCGACATCCCCTTGCCCGGACCCGAACGGGCATTCACGTCTTCACAGCCACCGTCCTCACCGGCAACGACGCGGACCCGCGGGCCAAACCCGCGGGAAGGGACGAGCCGGGCTAAATCTGCTTGATCTCGCTCAGATCGAATTTGCTGCCGAGCGGGTTCTCGCCGATGCGGATCTTGTCGTTGGCGAGGAAACGATAGGGCGGCACCGGCAAATTATAGGGCGCCGGCACGCTGGCGAAGACCCGGCCGGCGAGATCGTATTTCGAGCCGTGGCAGGGGCAGAGAAATCCCGCCGGCGCGCCGCTGCCGCCCATCACTGTGGCGCCGGCCGGCTCGAGCTGGGGGACGCAGCCGAGATGGGTGCAGATGCCGACGAGCACGAGAAACTCGGGCTGGACCGAGCGGTGCCAGTTCTTCGCGTAGGCGGGCTGTTGAACGGCGCTCGAATCGGCATCGCGCAGCAAGCCGGTATCCTGCTTCGCCTGCAGCGCCGCCAGCTCTTCCGGCGTACGCCGCACGATAAAGGTTGGATGCCTGCGCCACAGCACGATGATCTGCTGGCCCGGCTTGATCGGCGACAGATCGACATCGATCGGCGCCCCGGCGGCGATCGTATCGGCGGCGGGTTCGAGCGACGCGATAAAGGGCCAGATCGCCGAGGCCGTGCCGACCGCGCCGAGCGACCCGGCGACGAGCAGCAGGAAGTCGCGCCGCGGCATTTCCGGCCCGCGACCGTCATGCGCCGAGATATCCGTCATGCCAAGCTCCGTTGCTGCCGAGCACGCGCGGGATATACGCGGCGCGGCGCCGGCAAGACGCCGGCAGCAATGACGCGCGGCTATTTATCGCAAAGCGATCATCAGCCCGACGATGCCCGCTGGAGATTGAGCGCGAGCAGGCGCGATAGCGCCTCCTCCTCCGAAATGTCGGCCGGATCGCGATGTTCATTGTCGAGCCAAGTAGGCCGCTCGTTGTAGAGGTTTGTCGGGGTGCGGGTCTTGAGGATTTTCTCGGCCGCTGTGTCCTTTGGCAGGATACGGTCGGGTAGCCTGGCACGATTTCCGGTTCGATCCACGAGAGAGATGCCGCTTTGCTCGTGTCTTAATGACCAAGCACGAAGCGCACCCTTTCATGTCGAAGCATCTCGAACGGAGTCATGCATTTGACTGAAACTCCGATGCAAGCGTTAGGAATCTTGATCTTTTTGGTCGACGGCGATGCGATTTCGTGGGTTACGACGGTGTGTCGATGAGCCAGAGCGTGGGCCACCAGATAATAATCCGCGACCTGCAAGAAGGTATTCACCGCAGCCGGTTCGTACATCTGACCCGTCGCCCACCCGCTGACCGCGCCGAGGGCGGGGAGGATGGCGGCATCGGGTTTTAGGAAGAAGCCCTCTCCTCGGGCCGCACCCCAGGTCGAAAGCTCGTCTGCGCCGGCGTCGATCTCATCGCCGACCTTCTCAAGGCTGAAGACCCGGCCGGCGGCATTGGCCTCGATTAGCCAATCCCAGAAGGCCGGACAGAAATCCAGCCCGTAATGGAGGTTCTTTGCCTGCATGAACACATTAGCGTCCAGCAGGTATGCCATTATTCGACACCCAGGTTGCGGCCAAGCTCGCGGAAAGTTGCGAGCTTCGAGAAACCGAGTAGATGGAAGGCGTCGCGGTGGAGGGTTTGCCCTTCGAGGGTGCTCGCCACGAGGGCACGGGCGAAGCGCTTCCCGACGCGTGCGGCCTGGGTCAGGTAAAAATCTCCGCCACTTCCCCGAGGTATCGCCCGGAGGCGCTCGACTTCGGCTCGATACACTGCCCAGAATTGATCTCGAGTGAGACCACCCGCGTCGTGGATGCGGCGCAGAACGACGAGCGTACTGACCTTGAAGCGCCTTGCCAGCCGGTCCGTCTCGGCGCGCAAACCCGCGTCCCGCCGATACTCGGCGCGCACCGCTGCGAGAGGGACGAGCAATTCGGCCGCGACAAGGTTGCACCACTGCTCAACAGCATGGACCGGCGTCGATACCGGCTCTATATCGGAGAGCGCAGACTGGCCCAGCCAGAGATGCGCCAACTCGTGCGCCAGCGTGAACATTTGCGCCGACTTGGTGTCGGACCCATTGATGAAGACCAATGGAGCCCGGTCGTCGCAAAGGGCAAAGCCACGAAACTCGTCCGGGTCGAGTTTTCTGCGGTTATTGCTACCCACCACGCCGCTGACCATGACCAATACGCCGACCGCGTCCGCCTGCTCGATGAACCGCCGCAACGCCTCCGTCCAGGTCGGCATCCGCGCCCGCTCGGCGAGGTCGAAGTGAAGGGCTCGGCGAATGATCCCCGCTGTCGTCTCTACAGCCGTGTTGACGGTGGCCGAGCCGACGAATGCGAGGGAATCGGCAGCGATCGAGCGAAGAAAATCCCGGTACCATTCCTGCCGTTGCTGGCAGATGTAGATCGTTTCCAGCAAGTCGGGCGACGGCCGCTCGATATGGATATTTGCGACGGTGCGGAAATCGGGAATCGGCACGCGCTCGACGGGCGGCTCCGGCAGGAACAGATAACCGATCGGCGCGTGGACGGCATTGGCGAATTGCTCAAGTTGCTTTAGCGTCGGTTGTGCCTCGCCCCGTTCCCATTCATCGAGCCTCGGAAACCGATGGGCAAGGTCATCGGGATCGTATCCCGAGCGTTCCCGGGCCCAGCGCAGCAATCTCGGGCTTATTTCGACGCGCATTTCCGCTCCGTTCCCATGGCGGCGTATCGTGGTTAAACCGAAAAATACTTCGCCTGCGGGTGGTGGACGACGATGGCCGAGGTCGATTGCTCGGGGTCGAGCTGGTCCTCGTCGCTCATGGCGATGCCGATCGCGTCGGCCTTGAGCAGGGCCAGGAGCTGGGTCTGGTCGGCGAGGTTGGGGCAGGCCGGGTAGCCGAACGAATAGCGGCTGCCGCGGTAGCCTTGCGCCAGCATCTCGTCGTGGTCGCGCGCCTCCTCGGCGGCGAAGCCCAGCTCGCCGCGGATGCGCTTGTGGACGTATTCGGCGAAGGCCTCGGCCATCTCGACCGAGAGCCCGTGCAGGTAGAGGTAGTCCTGGTAGCGGTCGGCGGCGAACCATTCGCGCGCCGCTTCCGAGGCGCGGCTCCCCATCGTCACCACCTGCAGCCCGATCACGTCGCGCTCGGGGCTGTCGATGTCGCGGAAGAAATCGGCGATGCAGAGCCCGTCCTTCTTGTTCTGGCGCGGAAAGTCGAAGCGCGCGACCTCGCGCCCGCCGCCCCCAGGGCTGCTCGCAGGATCGAACAGCACCACCGCGTTGCCCTGGGCGGCGCACGGCCAATAGCCATAGGACGCTTGCGGCTGCAGGATCTGCTCGCGGATCGCCATCTCCATGATCCGCGACAGCACCGGGCGCAGCTCGCCGCGCGCCCATTTCTTGTATTCGGCGAGCGAGCGGCCCTCCTTCCGGAAGCCCCACTGGAATTGGTAGAGCATGCGCTCGTTGAGATAGGACGCGACCGACTTCACCGGCACGCGCTCCAGCAGCCGCGGCCCCCAGAAGGGCGGCTGCGGCACCGCGACGCCGCTGGTCAGCTCGGCGCGGCGCAGGCGGATTTCCTCGAAATCGACCGGGCGCAGCACGCGCGCGTCGGCGGCGCGGCCCAGTTTGCGCGACTCGTTCTTCGGCCGCCCGGCGTTCTTTTCCTGCGCCTCGGCGAGGTAGCCGTCGAAATCGTTGCCGACAATCCGGTCCATCAAGGCGAGCCCGTCGAACGCGTCGCGGGCATAGGCGACACGGCCCGAATCGTAAGCCTGGACGCAATCCTCCTCGACATAGCGGCGGGTCAGCGCCGCGCCGCCGAGCATCACCGGCACGTCGAGCCCCATGCGGCTCATCTCTTCCAGGTTCTCGCGCATCACCACGGTCGATTTGACCAGGAGGCCCGACATGCCGATCGCGTGCGCCCGGTGCTCCTTGGCGGCGTCGAGGATCACGCCGATCGGCTGCTTGATGCCGAGATTGACCACCCGGTAGCCGTTATTGGTGAGGATGATGTCGACCAGGTTCTTGCCGATGTCGTGGACGTCGCCGCGCACCGTGGCGAGCACGACCGTGCCCTTTTCCTGGCCGTCGACCCGCTCCATGTGCGGTTCCAGGTACTTCACCGCGGTCTTCATGGTTTCGGCCGATTGCAGCACGAAGGGGAGCTGCATCTTGCCGGCGCCGAAGAGGTCGCCGACCGTCTTCATCCCGCCGAGCAGGTGCTCGTTGATGATGTCGAGCGGCGAGTGCGCCTGCATCGCCAGGTCGAGATCGGCTTCGAGGTCGAGCCGGTCGCCCTCGACGATGCGATAGGCGAGCCGTTCTTCGAGATTTTCCGGCCTTCCCTGCTTCTCGGCCTTCTCGATCGTGCGGTCCTCGAACAGCGCGAGAAAGGCCTGCAGCGGATCATAGCCCTCACGGCGGCGGTCGAAGATCAGATCCTCGGCGACCTGCCATTCCCCCTCGGGAATGCGGTGCTGCGGCAGGATGCGCGAGAAATGCACGATCGCCCCGGTCATGCCGCGCTTCAAGGCGTGGTCGAGGAACACCGAATTCAGCACCTGCCGCGCCGGCGGGTTGAGCCCGAACGAGATGTTGGAGAGGCCGAGGATGATCTGGCACTCGGGCAGCTCTTTGGCGATGCGCTCGATCGCGTCGAGCGTGTTGAGGCCGAGCTTGCGGTCGTCCTCGTTGCCGGTGCAGATCGTAAAGGTCAGCGGATCGAACAGCAGATCGCTCGGCGGCAGCCCGTGCTTGACGCAGGCGAAGTCGTAAAGCCGGCGCGCCACCGCGAGCTTGTGGTCGACCTCCTTGGCCATGCCGGTTTCGTCGATGGTCAGCGCGATGACCGCGGCGCCGAACCGGCGGGCCAGCTTCAGCCGCTTGTCGGCCGCCTCTTCCCCGTCCTCGAAATTGATCGAGTTGATGATCGGCTTGCCGCCATAAAGCGCCATCGCCGCCTCGAGCACCGGGTATTCGGTCGAGTCAACGACGAGCGGCGCGTTGACCGACCCGCGCATGCGGCTGACCATCTCGGTCATGTCGGCGATCTCGTCGCGCCCGACAAAGGCGGTGCAGAGGTCGAGCGTGTGCGAACCCTCCTTGACCTGCTCGCGCCCCATCTCGACGCAGCCGTCCCAATCGTGCTGCTCCTGCAGGCGGCGGAAGGCGCGCGAGCCGTTGGCGTTGCAGCGCTCGCCAATCGACAGATAGGCATTTTCCTGGCGCAGGCCGACCTGGCCGTAGAGCGAGGCGACCGATGGCGTCCATGTTGGGTTGCGCGTTTTCGGCGTCGGGCGCGGCCGATCGCGTCCGATGCGCCGCAGCATCTGGTCGAGCGCGGCGATGTGGCGGGGCTCGGTACCGCAGCAGCCGCCGACGATGTTGGCGCCGTCCTCGAGCACGAAGCGCTCGAGCCATTGCGCCAATTCCTCGGGCGACAGCGGGTATTGCGTGCGCCCGCTGACCAATTCGGGCAGCCCGGCATTGGGCTGCACCGAGATCAGCCGCGGCCAGTTCTCGCCGAGCCACTTGACGTGCTCGGCCATCTCGCGCGGGCCGGTCGCGCAGTTGAGCCCGATCCCGGCGACGTCGAGAGCGCCGATGATCGTCGCCGCCGCGGCGATGTCGGCGCCGACCAGGAGGGTGCCGGTGGTCTCGACCGTCACCTGGACGAAGATCGGGATGTCCCTTGGGCCATTGGCCCCGGCCCCGGCGCGCGCCCTCTTGGCGCCGTTGACCGCGGCCTTGATCTGCAGCGGGTCCTGGCAGGTCTCGATCAGGATCGCGTCGACCCCGCCGGCGACGAGCCCCTCGCATTGCCGCGCCAGCGCGTCTTCCAGCGGCTGGTAGGCGACGTGGCCGAGGCTCGGCAGCCGCGTCCCCGGCCCGACCGAGCCGAAGACGAAACGGGTGCGGCCATCATGCGCGAACTCGGCGATCGTCTCGCGCGCCAGCTCAGCCGACAGCCTGTTGAGCGCGAACGCCTTGTCGGAGATGCCGAACTCGTTGAGCGTGATCGGCGAGCCGCCGAAACTGTTGGTCTGGATCGCGTCCGAGCCGGCGGCGAGATAGCCGCGATGGATTTCGCGCACCAGATCGGGGCGGCTCTCGGTCAGGATCTCGGTGCAGTTCTCGTGGTTGTGGAAATCGCGGACGATGTCGAGGTTGCGCGCCTGGGTCTCGGTGCCCATCGCGCCGTCGCACAGCAACACCCGGTCGGCGAGGTAGTCGAGAATGTGAGCCATGATTGCCTCAGGCCGCGACCGGCTTCGGCGCGCGCACGCCCAGCAGATGACAGATCGCGACGATCAGGTCGGCGCGGTTCAGCGTGTAGAAATGGAACTCGTTGACGCCGTTCGCCTGCAGCCTGCGGCACTGCTCTGCCGCCAGTGAGGTCGCGACCAGCCGTCGCGTGTCGGGGTC
>Ga0182024_10000980_pt1 | contig 73945 bp, 68 predicted proteins | sample P32metaG_FD_120480 | JGI IMG/M metagenome (GOLD analysis project Ga0182024, IMG submission 120480) | Permafrost microbial communities from Stordalen Mire, Sweden - P3-2 metaG (Illumina Assembly) | ecosystem: Environmental > Terrestrial > Soil > Wetlands > Permafrost | place: Sweden: Stordalen...
GTCGGCAAGGTCAAACGCTTCAAGCGTATAGCCCTACGCTGCGAGAAGACCGCGAGAAACTTCGCCTCTCTCGTCGCACTCGCCTGCGCATTCATCTTGATCAAATCCGTCCACACGGCCTAAGCATGTTTGTCATAGTTGACGAAAGAACGGTTGTCGCCGGTGGGTATGCATCCAGTTTTGATCGTGAGGGGATATCTTCAGCCGGAATCGATCCTGCGGAATTTCGGGACTGGATCGGAAAAGTAAGCGAGACGGACATTCTCGCGATCGAAGCTTTCCTGATCGGCGATTGCCTGGAGCGCGAGTCCTATCCGCGCCTCATCAGGGAGCGCTCCAAAGCGCCGGTCATCATCCTCAACGAGAGGCAATCGCTGGACCAGACGCTGGAGCTGTTTGCCGCCGGCGTCGACGACGTTTTGCGCAAGCCCGTTCACGTGCGCGAGATTCTTGCCCGTGTGGGAGCGATCAATCGCCGCAACCAGGGCGAAACCGATCACGAGATGATCGGCGACATGTGCGTCTATTTCGATGGACGCGACCCCGAGGCAATGGCGCGGTGCTGCCGCTTCCCAGACGCGAGCGGCGCATCCTCGAATATTTTGTCAACAACAAGGGACGCAGAATAACCAAGTCGCAAATTTTCAATTCGATCTATGGCATTTTCGACGAGAACGTCGACGAAAATGTGGTGGAAAGCCACATCAGTAAGCTGCGCAAGAAATTGAAGCACCGGCTTGGCTTCGATCCGATCGATTCAAAGCGCTATCTTGGTTACTGCCTCGAAAAAATGCCATCCTCGGCGGCCTGTCAAAAAGCGCCGGCGAGCGCCGGCGGACAATGGCTGGCGTCATGGCCGCAAGGATGGTGAGGCTGGGGAAGCGAGGGCCGCGAGCTCGAGGCCGCCCTTCCGGTCCGTCTGAGACGCGGCGCCAATCGGCCTCTTAAGAAATCATCAATTTTGGCGCTGTAACAATCTCGGCGCCTTTTGCGAGCGACGGAATTCCATATTCGCGCGACTGTTTTGAGCGCCTCGAACCGGAACGCCGCCGGAGTCTATTGCAATGACGACGACCACGTCGGCCTATCTGTCCGTCCTGCAGAACCTGCCCAGAATGCAGGCGATGACGGCTGCCGATCCGACGGTCAAAACGGCCACCGCTTATTACACCGCAAATATCGGCAACGTGACGTCGATTGACCAGTTTGTGGGCAATTACCGGCTCCTTTCCTATGCTCTGGACGCCTATGGATTGGGCGACCAAATCAACTCGACGGCGCTGATAAAACAGGTGCTGCAAGGCGGCGTCAGCGATCCGAAAAGCCTCGCGAACACCCTGCCGCAATGGAAGGCCTTCGCGACCGCCTTCAATTTCGCAGCCAATGGCGCGTCATCGGTATCCACAGCCACGGCCGTCGCGACGACGGAAGGCAATTATGTCGAGCAGCAGCTGGAAACCAATCAGGGCCAGCAGGACGTCGGCGTCCAGCTCGCGCTTTATTTCAACCGCGTCGCGCCGACCGTGACGAGTACGTATGGCATTCTGGCGGACCAGAATCTGCTTGAAGTTGTCGAAACGATTTTTGGTCTCCCGACCTCATTTTCGGCCGAAAACATCGACGTTCAGGCCAAGGCCATTTCCGGTCTTTTCAATATTTCCGACCTGCAGGATCCCGCCAAACTGAAGCAGCTCACCGAACGCTTCACAGCGTCGTATGACTCGACCTATGGCAGTTCGTCCTCGTCGTCGTCGCTAACGGTGTCGGGATCTTCGTCGTCGTCCGCGGGCTCAGCCGCCCTCACGATATTGAGCGGCATCATCAGCTCGAATGCTTCGAGCAACAGCTCGCTCTTCAGCGCGTCTTTGCTGCAGAGCCTGCAGGGCTTCACGCTCGGCGGATAATTCGAACCTTCCCTCTCCAGCGAATCATCCAGACCGGCGCGCGGCGCCGCCTTTTCGCCGCGGGCCAGTCTGGCGCAAGGATTCTCGTGGATTATGGCGTCTTCTCGGAGAAAGCCGAGCGTCAACGGCTCGGGGGATGCTTTTCATGACAGGGTGCGGACCAACATGAGCCATCCGGCGCAGTCTCTCATTTCCGACAAAGCGGGTTGGCCGGAAAAACAAAATCGCCGCTCGATAACCCAGCTCATGGAGACGCCGATCGTGGGGAAATTCAACACGCCCGCAACCGCCGACGTGTTCTTCAATTGCGGCGCCGCGCTCTGGAATCGCGGTCGCGCGCCCGAAGCGATCGAGATGATCGACGCCGCGCTAAGGGCGCGGCCCGATTATCCCGAAGCTCTGTGCCTGGGCGGCTTCATTTTGGGCGAGGCGGGTCAGCAAGAAGCCGCGCTGCGTTTCTATGACCGGGCGCTGAAATCCAGACCCGATTTTGTCGCGGCTTTGTCCAATTCGGGAAAGCTGCTCTTTGGCCTCGGTCGATTCGAGGAAGCGCTTGTTGCTTTCGATAAGGCGCTTGCCGTCGCGCCGGCGAATGCCGATAGCTGGAACAATCGCGCTGGCGCATTGCGAGAACTGGGGCGTCTCGAAGAATCGATCGTCGCGTGCCAACAAGCCGTGTTGCTGCGCCCCGATTTTGCCGAAGCGACGCTCAATTATGGAACCGCGTTGATGAAGCTCGATCGGCACGAAGAGGCGCTGCCGATCTACAGAAAAGCCAAGGCGTTGCGTCAGGATTTTGCCCCCGCCATGTGCGGCGAGGGACTGACCTTGAGGGCGCTCGGCCAGTTCGACGAGGCGCTGATCGCCTTCGACGAGGCCGTGCGGCTCGGCAATGTCGACGCGATCGGCAACCGAGGCTGCCTGTTCCTGATGATGGGTGAATTCGAACAGGGGTGGGAAGGCTACGAAAGCCGTTGGCTGGCCGGCAAGTCGCTACAGGATGCTTTGGGCGTCAAGTTTCCCACCTGGTCGGGGAAGCCGGTCGGAGGCGAGCGGCTTCTCGTTATGAACGATCATGGCCTGGGCGATACGATTCAGTTTTCCCGCGCTGCGCGGACATGATCGATTCGACGACCTTGTGCACGGATGCCGCGCCCTGCAGGCCCTCGATCGAAGCGGCCTCCGCCGATTTCAGGTTTCCGATGGCGTCGCCGGAAATCTCGCTCATGATCTGGCCAAAGTCGGCGCCGCCCACTGCGCCGGCGCTCGATCCCGCGGAGCCCGTCGCGCCAAGCGAAGCAACAGATGAATTGGAAGCTGTAAGGGCGGAGATGCCGTCTATCATTTTCAATCCTTCAACAGACCGATAGTCATGGACGTCAGGTCGCCAGATTGTTTGACGACCTGCAGGTTCGCCTCATAGGAGCGATTGGCTTCGCGCATGTCCGCAAGCTCGACGAGAAGATTGACATTCGGCATTTTGACGAAGCCCTTCTCGTCCGCCGCCGGATTGCCGGGATCGAGCTCGATCTTGAACGGCTGGTCGTCCAGGCCGATGCGCTTGACGCGCACCGTCCGGATGCCCGAGGCGCGGTCCAATTCGGTGTCGAAGGAAATGGTCTTGCGAACATAGGGATCCGCGCCCGGAGTCGCGCCCGTCGATTCCGCGTTCGCGACATTTTCGGAGATGACGCGCAGGCGCGTCGACTGAACCTCCATGCCTGAACCGGCGATCCGCAGGGCGGCTTGCATTGCGTCAATCATGGTTGATCACTTCAGGCTGATCATGAGCATTTGGTGAAATGCCCGCTTGATGTTGGTGTTGAGCGAAAAGCTGCGATTGATTTCGCCCTCTTTCATCATTTCCTGCTCGAGGCTCACCGAATTGCCGGAATAGGTCGTTTCCCACGAATCGACCGCCGCAGGACGGGTCGCCGTGAAATCATTGCCTTCGGGAAGCATATGCGCGCTGTTCGTCGCCGCCATGGCGAATTGACCTTGTCCAGCACGTCGGCAAACGGCTGAATATCCATGGCCGTGTATCCCGGCGTATTGGCGTTCGCGATATTGGACGCCGTCGCTTTCTGGCGCGCCGACAGCCATTGGGTCTGCTGCGACGCCAATTGAAGAAGGTAGATCGCGGACAAAGCCGAACTCCGGGATAGTCTATGCCTGATCGAAGGTTATCGGACATATCTTGCCCCAGGCTGGCGTTGGGCGCGCCACACGGCGCTGCCCCAGGACCAGCGTGACCGGGCGGGGCAAAGTCACGCCGCCGGGCGACGGAACTGCGTTCTTTGGTCCGGCAGTTTGGCGTTCGCGACGGCCTCGATCAGCCTTTGCGTCTTGTCTTCCGGATCAAGGCCCTTCTCGTCGAAGAAAATATCGATAATTTCGACCGCCGCGCGCGATTGGCTCAGCACCAATCTGAAGAACACGCTCACGCCCGCGTCGCGAAATTCCATGTCGAGCAGGATTGTCGGCGAGGAATCCCAGCGCACGCTGCATCCGGCAACCAGCGCGTATTTCAGCGTTCCATTCCTGAAATATAGCTCGGTCGACGAATTGACCAAGTCCTCGATATTCGCCGTCTGTTCGCATCTTATGAAAAGCATGAGGTCCGAGACGTCGGCCAGTCGCAATTCCGTCGCGACATCCACGATTCCTTCCGCAATGATTTTTTCCAAGACTCCAAAATAAGGCTTTTGCGTCTCTATGGTCATGCGCGTTGTCCATGTCTAACAATCGGCCAATTGTTCTTTTTGGTTTGGATTAAATGAATGATCTCGGCGATGGTCCGATAGAATTCCGCGGGAATCATGCTGTCGACGCTGACAACTTCATACAGGGACCTTGCGAGAGCCTTGTCTTCGATAAGCGGTATGTCATTTTGTTCGGCGATCTCGCGGATCTTTAGGGCGATCAGATCCTGGCCTTTGGCCACGACGATCGGCAGCCAACGCCGCCGACGGCGGCCGGGACGATTGCGCCGAGGCCGAAGAGCTCGCCGCGCTAAGAATTGCTTCGCGCGGGATCGCCTGAACTGCGAAGGCCTCGTCCAGCCGGGCTCGACGGCGCCTGATCGTGGACCGTCACGCCGCCTCTTCGATGATGATCCGGTTTCTGCCGGCCCGCTTGGCTTGGTACAACATTGTATCGCCTCGCGTCACCAGCGTTTCCGCATCGTCCGCCGCGCCGAGCCGGACGACGCCGAACGAGGCCGTTATCTTGCTGAACAACTGGCCGCTTTGGGCGTTCATCCACTGCTGCGTCTCGAGGCGGCTTCGGATTTGATCGGTAAGCCGCATGGCGCTTTCGAGCGTCCGGCGCGGGAGAATGACCGCAAATTCCTCGCCGCCGAGTCGCGCCGCCATGTCGCCATGGCGAATCTGTTTCGACAAGAGTTCGGCGAAATACTTCAAGACGCGGTCACCGAACGGATGGCCGAAATTGTCGTTGATCTTCTTGAAATGGTCGAGGTCTCCCATGACTAGGCACAATTCGGTTCCGTGCGCTCGCGCTTTGGCGATTTCCCTGGCCAGGTTGCTGTCGAAGAAGCGCCGGTTGCCAAGCGAGGTCAGGGAATCGCGCATCCCGATTTCCTGCGCCTCGAGCAGTTTGGAATTCAGCATCGCCACTTGCGATCGGGATTTCTCGAGGCTCTTCGAAAGATCGTTCGTCCTGCGCCGCATCTTTTCGTTCGCATCGATTAGCATTGCAACGATTGCGGGAACCTTTTCCGGCTTGGCTAGGGAGAGCAAGTTATGACCCGCCTGGGCGAGCGAGTCCGAATACCGGCCGTTCGCCTCGAGATGGGATTGGATGAGGCCGGCAATCGTAACCAATTCGCGGTCGAGCTGCTGCTCTCTCTTTTCGAGATTTTTCGTCACGCTGCTCCGGTCGACAGAATCGCCCTGCGTGATTGGCGCGCCGGCCCCGAGCCTCGCCAGGCCCATTCCGACCAGCCCGAGGGCCATCAGTCCCAGAAAGCAGGACAGGAGATAGGGGTCCCGAACGGTTTCGATGGCGCCAGTCATGCCCACGAAAGCTATCAGGACGATCACCGCTATTTGCAGCGTTGGCGTTGCCGGAAATCTCATGGCGAACCATTCAATGAAAGCGGATGGATAAAGACTGAAAGAATTTCGAACCATGGGCTGCACTGACAAATTTCTTGTGGCGGACGGCGCCGAAGCGAGCCGTCACATGAACCTTGGCGGCCTAACGCAAGATGAAAGATTTTGAGGCGGAAGAAAATTGTTGGAGATTTCTAAACACGCCGGCCCCTGGCAAGCCGCGCCTGGGCGCGGTCCAGCAGCATGTTGGCGATCGCCACCCGCCGCGTCGCGCTTTCTCGTTGCGCTTCGCCATGGCGGTCGGGATGGTTGCGCCACATATACAGACGCCGCAATCGGGTTAGTTGGTCATAGGTGAGGTCCTCGCTCAAGCCGAGGTCGATCAGGATCGCTTCTGCGCTTTCTTCGGCGGGACGTCGCGATTCCTGAATTGCGGTCGGCTCTTCCTGTTCTTCGATCCAGGCAAGCGCTGCGGCCCAATTCGATCCCCCGCCTGCCGTCGCCCGTTGACGGTCGCCGATCGAAAATATCGCGCTGGCCAGTAGATTGGCCGATGGCTGCGGAAGCTCGCTTTCTTGCCGGGGCGGCCTCTCCTGGGCCATTTCGGCTCGTCGCACCTCGTCCAAGACCCGCCGAAATTTCTCGCCGGACGTCAGGTCGGGGGATTCTCTTGAGATACGCGACAAGAACGTGAACTCGGAACTCGCGCCGCGATTTCACACCCGACAAATTGACATCCCGTAAATGGCGCCGCGCGGCGCGCATAGCCGAGGTCCGCCCGAGATCGAAATTCCCGCCGACGCGATCCGTTTCGCTCCGGCCCGTCCCCGATGCGGCAAGGCTGGCGAAAGGCTGACTGCCTAGCGTTCGATGACAAGAATGCGGGCGCCCGATTCCCATGGGGCGCTTGCGGCGCGGGGGAAGAGCCAGAATGTCAAAACCCTTTATCGTCGTGGCGACGCCTTGCTTCGGCGGCCTGGTGAATCAGGGCTATATGCTGTCGATCTTGAAACTGATGCAGGCCGCGGCCGGCGGCGAGTTTGAACTGGACGTCGTATTGCTCGGCGGCGATTCCTTGATTACGCGATCACGCAGCGTGCTGGTTTCCCGCTTTCTCGACAATCCTCGCGCCACGCATCTGATGTTCGTCGATGCCGACATTTCCTTCGAGCCCGACCAGTTCCTGCGATTGCTGCGGCTCGACAAGGATTTCGCGGCGGGCGCCTATCCGCTCAAGCAGATCGACTGGCGGGCCCTTCCACGCCGCGCCGTTAATGGAGAGCCGCTCGCGGCGGCCGGGCTCTCTTATGTCGGGCAGATTTGCGCGGGCGACCAGCTTCGCTATGAGGCCGGCTTCGCCACCGCAAAATATGCCGGCACGGGGTTTCAGCTGATCAAGCGCAATGTGTTCGAAAAACTGATCGCCGCCCATCCCGAACTCAAGTTCACGACGATCCACACGTTCACCAATGAGGCGCCGTCGAGCGACAATCTTTATGCCCTGTTTGAATGCGCCATCGAACGGGAAAGCGGCGCCTACTTAAGCGAGGATTATGCCTTCTGCGGCCGCTGGCGCGCGCTGGGCGGCGAGATATGGCTCAACCTGCAGAGCAAACTGACCCATGCCGGAATTAGTTATTACGAAGGCGACTGCACAGGCCGCTGCGCGGCCGAGGCGCTGACTACAGGCGGGGCGCCCGATTCGCAAGTTCACGATGTCGCCGCTTGAGGCGATCGCGGTCCGGCGCCTCAGATGGGATAGGAAGGCCGGGGCCTGAAGCGTAAGCCGGGCGTTGCCCGCCTTACGCAACTTGACGGTTCAGACGTTTGCTTCCGACGTCAGAACTTCAACTTCTTGTCGAGGTCCGCGGCGTTATCCTTAGTGATCGCCAGCGTCGGCACCGTCACCGTATCGGGTACCGATTCCGCGCAATCCAGCAGGATTTTCTTGGCCAGATCCAGCGATTCGGCCGCCCCCGTCGGATAGGTGAACGTCGCGGCCCATTGTCCCGAGGCGACCGCGCGCACCCCCCCGGCCGGTCCCGGCAGGCCGTCGGTGCCGATGATGCCGATCTGGCCTTCCTTTCCCGCGCCCTTGGCGGCAAGATAGGAGCCGGCCGCCATCATGTCGTTGCTCGCGTAGACGACCTTGATGTCGGGATTGGCCTGCAGCATGGCCGAGAACGCCGTCTGGGCCTTGTCCGGCACCCAGTCGGCGGCTTGTTCGGCCACCACCTTGATTTTAGGATTCAGCTTGACGCCGTCCTTGAAGCCGTTGAGGCGCTGGACGGCGGGCGTCGAGCTCGGCAAGCCTTCAAGCACAGCGACGTCGCCCCCGTCGGGCAGCAGCGTCTTGGCGGTATAGCTTCCGGCCTCGTAGGCGATCTTATAATTGTCGCCGCCGACGAAGGCGGTATATTCCTTGCCCGGCGTTCCGTTGGTCTGGCGGTCGAGTTCGATCACCGGAATGCCTGCCTTCATCGCCCGCGCGACCGCCGGCGTCAACGGCGCTGCCTCGAAGGGCGAAATCATCAACAGGTCGACGCCCTGGGTGACGAAATTATCAACCTGTGAGGTCTGCGTGTTGTCGTTGCCGGCGCCGTCGGCGATCTGCAATTCGAATTGCGGGATCGCCTTGGCCAGCTCGATCAGATCGTTGTTGACGTGCTGACGATAGGGCTCGGCGTAATTGGCCTGCGAAAAGCCGATTACGTATTTGTCCTTCGGCCCGCAATGTTTAGCGAGCGGCGCCGCCAGGCCCGCGCCCGCTGAAATCGCCAACAAAGGCGCCGCCCAGACCGCGCCTATCAGTTTGTGTCGTATAAGCATGCTCCGTCCTCCCTTTGGATAGTCCTCTTGTGATCCCGGGAAAAATCAGCGCATCGAGCCTTCCCGGCGTCCGACCATGGTCTGCAATGCCGCCGCAAGCACAATGATTGCGCCGGTTGCGAGCAATTGCAGCGATGCGTTGACGTTGTTGAGCTGGAGAATATTGGCGAGCGCCCCCAGCATGATGCTGCCGGCGATCGTGCCGATCATCGAGCCTGCGCCGCCGAACAGGCTCGTTCCGCCGATCACCACGGCGGCGATCGCGGTCAGTTCGTAGCCGGCGCCATCGTTGGCGCTGCCGAAGTTGAATTGTCCGGCGTGGACGATGCCGGCCGCCGCGGACGCAAATCCGGTGATCGCGAAGACGGCCACTTTCACGCCGGCGACCGGGATGCCCGACAATCGCGCCGCGCGCTCATTGCCGCCGACCGCAAAGACATAGCGCCCGAACCGCGTCGTGTTGAGCACAACGGTCGCCACGACCGCGAGCGCGACAAAAACCAGCGTCGCCACCGGAACGACATTGTGAAACAGCCGTTCGCCCAACAGCGCGAATACTGGCGGCGCGAGGCCGGGTCCATCGCCATAGGAGATGTTGATATAGACGTTGCCCGACAGGATCAGCGCGAGCCCGCGCGCCATCTGCAGGCCGGCGAGCGTGACGATGAACGGCTCCAGCCGGAATCGGATCGCGATGAGGCCTTGCAGCGCTCCGAACGTCGTCCCGGCGGCCAGAACCACGAGCAGAGTCGGCGCCAGCCCGAGATTGGCCGATGTCATCAACATCGCGGTCAGAACGGAGTTGAGCCCAAGCATAGCTCCGACCGACAGGTCGATGCCGGCAGTGATGATGACGAAAGTCATTCCGAGCGCGATAATGCCGGTCTCGGAAATCGCGCGGATGATATTGGCGATATTGTCTGGCGACAGGAAAATGATCTGCCCGTGCCGCACCGGCGAAAACACGACGCCGCCGATCAGCACGAGAACAAGTCCGATAATGCTCTGAAACCGCACGACCAACGCGAGCGGATCGCGCGCCGCCGCCGCCGGCGGCAGCCTGGCGACTTCGACCAGATTGTCTTTCGGCGCGTCCGTCATGCGGCCTCCTCGGCAATGCCGGTGGCGCTCTCCAGCAGCACTTTCTCATCGATCCCCCCGGGAAATTCCGCGATGCTGCGTCCCTGCCGCATCACGACGATCCGATCGCAAAGCCCGATCAACTCGGGCAACTCGCTGGAGGCCATCAGCACGCCCAGCCCCCGGTTGGTCAGCGCGCGCAGACGTTGGTAGATCTCGCCCTTGGCGCCGACATCGACGCCGCGCGTCGGCTCGTCGAGCAGCAGAAGGCGCGGCTCCTGCAAAAGCTCCTTGGCGAAAACCACCTTTTGCTGGTTGCCGCCCGAGAGATTGCCGACCGGAATGGCGGCGCGCGGCGGCCGTATGTCGAAAGTCTTGATAGAGCGCTGCGCGGCCTCGTCCTCGGCCGCGCGCGACACGAATCCCATCGGCGAGATGCGGCGCAGAATCGACATCACGACATTACGCCCGACGCTGTGGCGAAGGATCAAGCCGCTTCCGCGGCGATCGTCGGTGACGAAAGCGAGGCCGGCGCGCCGCGCGGCGGCGATCGTCGAAAGCCGCGCGGCGCGCCCCGCGACTTCAACTTTTCCCTCCCAGCGCCCGCGTTGCCCCGCGCCATAAAGGGCCGAAAGCAATTCGGTGCGCCCCGCGCCCATCACGCCGGCAAGACCGACGATCTCGCCAGTATGGACCGTCAGCGAGACGTCCAGGGGCGCTTGCCATCCCGCGACCTCGGTCCTGGGCGCGAAGCGCGCGTGCTCCAGGCGCAGCAATTGCGCCCCTAGCTCGCCCCCGCGCGGGGGAAACATTTCGTCGAACGGGCGCCCGACCAGCAGCCGCACCAGGCGCGCCTGTGGGGCGCTCGCCGGCTCCTCGCCGACGCGGCGTCCGTCGCGCAGAACCGTCACACGATCGGCGACGCGCGGGACTTCCTCCAATCGATGGGAAATATAGACAATGCCGACGCCGCGCTCGCGCATGGCGCGCACGACCCTGAACAGCCGCTCGGCTTCCGCCGCGCTGAGCGCGGCGGTCGGCTCGTCCATCACCAAGACGCGGGTCGCATAGGACAGCGCCTTGGCGATCGCCACGAGTTGCCTCTGGCCGATGCTGAGTTCCTGGATGCGCCGCCGCACGTCGATCTCGACGCCGGCCGATTCCATGCGCGCGCGCGCCTCCCGCTCCATGCGCGCATTGTCGAGGCGCCCGCCCACCCGCATCAATTCGTGTCCCAGAAACAGGTTGGCGGTAATGTCGAGACCCGGCACAAGGTCCAGTTCCTGGAAGATCGTCGCGATGCCGCTGGCTTGCGCGTCGCGCGGGTTGGCGAAGCGCACGGGCAGGCCATCGACGCGCACCTCGCCCCGATCGGGCGCGATGACGCCGGCAAGCACGTTCATCAGCGTCGATTTGCCCGCGCCGTTCTCCCCGAGCAACGCGTGGACCTCGCCCTGGCGTAGGTCAAAGTCGACGCCGCGCAAGGCATGCACGCCGCCAAACCGCTTCTCGATGCCGCTCATCACAAGAACGGGCGCGCTCATGACGGCGCCCTCGTGGGATAGGCATGGCCCCGGCATCCGCAGGAAGTGCGCACGACAAGCTTTGGTTTGAGTCGGATCGTCCTGCGCTTTGCATCCAACTTGGCGATGCGCTCGATCAGCAGCGAGGCGGCTTCGCGGCCAATCTCCTGGCAGGGCTGCGCGATGACGGTCAGGCGAGGCTCGAAATAATCGGCCCATTCAAAATCATCGAAACCGGCGAGCGCGACATCGTCGGGCACGCGCAGACCCAGTTCGCGTAAGGCGTGCATCGCGCCGATCGTCGCCAGATTGTTGCCGGTCGCCAGCGCGGTTGGAGGATCGGCCAGTTCGAATAGCTTTCTGGTCGAAATATCGGCCGATTCGGTGCTCGTGCTCGCCGCCACCAGCAAAGCCGCGTCATAGGCGAGGCCGCACGCCTTCAGCGCGGCCCTGTATCCTTCCGTCCGCTCGCGCGCGGTCGAAAAGCCTGATTGCCCGGCGATGAACCCGATCCTTTTATGGCCGTGCGAAGCCAGGTGCTCGACCAGCAGTTGCATCGCGCTCTTGTTTTGGACGCCGACCTGGTCGAAGCGCGTGGAAAGCAGGCGATCCACCAGAACGAAAGGAATGCGCTTTTCGTCGAGGTAGTTGACGGCGCGGCATTGCGGATCGGCGGAAGGCGCCAGAATGATCCCGTCGACGCGGCGCTCATGCAACGCCTGTACGACCTTCAATTCCTGGGCTGGATCGTCCTGGGTGTCGGAGAGGAACACCATCAGGCCAAGCCGCGCGCATTCGGCTTCGATCGCGCAAACGATGTCGGAAAAGTAAGGATTCGAAATCACCGACATGGCGATGCCGACGCTGTCGGTCGATGCTCGCTTGAGCGAGCGGGCCAAGGCATTGGGACGAAAGCCAACAAAGGCGATGGCTTCTTCGACGAGTTGAGCGGTGTCGGCGTTTACATGCCGCGTGCTGTTGACCACATGCGAGACGGTGGACACCGAGACTCCGGCGCGGCGGGCGACGTCAACAATCGTCGACATTGGCGCCCACGCCATGAATGAACGCCACCGGCTCTATGCCCTGCAGCATGAAGCGTCTCCCACCCGATATCTCGGCCTTTTGAAGCCGATTTGCGCAGCCACGCTACCGCCATCGAAACATTTGCGCAAGCGTTTCTATGGCGACGGCGAGGGACGAGATTCCGGCGCTTAGGCGGCAGACTGACCCCCTTGGATGGCCCTTGCGCCCCCGTGCGTAATTTGCGCGGCGGACCGACATTTGCTAGAGCGCAAGAATACGGGCCGTTCAGGGAATGCAGACGCGATGGACAAGTTCACGACCATGACGGGCGTTGCGGCGCCCCTTGAGATCGACAATGTCGATACGGACATGATCATCCCCAAGCAATATCTGAAGACGATCAAGCGCACCGGGCTCGGCGCCGGCCTGTTCGCGGAGATGCGTTACCTCGACGATGGCTCGCTCAATCCAGATTTCATTCTCAACAAGCCGGCCTATGCCAAGGCGACGATCCTGGTGGCGGGGGATAATTTCGGCTGCGGCTCGTCGCGCGAACACGCGCCGTGGGCGCTGCTGGACTTTGGCGTCCGCTGCGTGATCTCGACCGATTTTGCCGATATTTTCTACAACAATTGCTTCAAGAACGGTATCCTGCCGATCAAGGTTTCTCCCGAAGATTTGGAGAAATTGATGGACGACGCCCGGCGCGGGGCGAATGCAACCTTGACCGTCGATCTGGCCGCGCAGGAAATCAAGGGCCCCGACGGCGGCACGGTGCGCTTCGAGATCGACGCGTTCCGCAAACATTGCCTGATCGAGGGGCTCGACGATATCGGCCTCACCATGGTCGAGGCTGGCGCGATCGGTTCCTTCGAAAGCAACGCGACCGCCGCGCGTCCCTGGAATTGATCGCGCGCCGCGCGTCGGATCGTTCCGGCAATCCCGCCTGACGGTCCTGAAAGCCCTGGGGATGTGCCGATGACGCGAGTCCGCCTCTTCTTGGCGCCAATCGTCGCGATGCTCGTCGTCGCCTGCGCGCCGGCCCGCGCCGATTTCTCGTCCTGCGTCGCCTCGCTTCGCAGCGAGGCGTCGGGGCAGGGTGTCTCCGCCAAGATACTGGATCAGGCGTTCGGCGGTCTCCAGCCGGACATGAAAGTGCTGGACTTCCAGAAGGACCAGCCGGAGTTCAAGACCCCGATCTGGGATTATCTGGCAAGCCTCGTTGACGAAGAGCGGGTGTCGGACGGTAAGGCGAAGATGGCCGAATATGGCTCCGCCCTGGCGACGGCCGAGCAGCGTTATGGCGTGAGCCGATATGTGATCGCCGCCGTTTGGGGCGTCGAATCGGATTTTGGCCGCTCGATGGGTAAACGGCCTCTGGTGCAATCGCTCAGCACTCTGGCCTGTCTTGGCGAGCGGGCGAGCTATTTTCGCGGCGAACTGATGGCCGCGCTCAAAATCATCGCCAATGGCGACGTCGCCGCCGATCGGCTCAACGGCTCCTGGGCGGGCGCGTTCGGACAGACGCAGTTCATGCCCTCGACATTCCTGCGCCTCGCGGTCGATCTTGATGGCGACGGCCGGCGCGACATTGTCGATTCCGCGCCCGACGCTCTGGGATCGACGGCCAATTATTTGCATAAATCGGGCTGGCGGCCGGGCCTCGCCTGGGGATTCGAAGTCAAATTGCCGCAAAATTATTCGGGACCGTCGGGCCGGCGCAACAAGGCGGCGATGTCGGCCTGGGCCGCGCGCGGCCTGACCCGGGTCGATGGCCGCGCGCTTGGCGAGGGCGAGGCGGGCCTGCTGGCGCCCGCCGGATTCAACGGTCCGGCCTTTCTCGTGACCAGCAATTTCGAGGCGATATATTCGTATAACGCCTCCGAATCCTATGCTCTGGCGATCGCCTATCTGTCGGACCGGCTGGCCGGCGGCGGGCCGTTTACGACGCCCTGGCCGACGGACAATCCCGGCCTGTCGCGCGCCGAGCGCCGCGAGTTGCAGAAGCTGTTGATCAGCCGTGGCTATGATGTGGGCGAACCGGACGGCGCAGTGGGCAAAAAGACCAAAGACGCGATCGCAGATTTCGAGTCCAAGAACGGTCTCGATCGGGACGGCCGTCCCTCCCTCAAAGTGATCGAGGCGCTTCGGCGCTGAGCGGCGGCGCATCGCGCGTACGCTCGCTTGCGCCGCCTGCGCGCGCGGAACCTTTTCAGGCCAAAGGCGTTGCGTAAGCTCGGCGGCATTGGCCGCTCGAGCCAGGGAGAATTTTATGAGCATTCGCGCCGTTTTATGCATCGCCGTGCTAACCGCGACCGCCGCCGCCGCACATCCGGCCGCCGCGCAATCCAACGTCAAGATCGGGGCGCTACGATGCGAAGTCGCCGCGGGCCTCGGCCTTATCATCGCCTCCAGCAAGGAAATGGAGTGCCGGTTCACTTCGGACCATGGTTTCAGCGAACATTATTGGGGCACGATCCGCAAATTCGGCCTGGACATCGGCGCAACCAACCAAGGCACTCTCGCATGGGACGTGTTCGCGCCAACCGCCGGACCCAAGCGGCGCGCGCTGGCGGGCGATTATGTCGGCATCGGCGCTTCCGCGACCATCGGGGCGGGCTTGGGCGCGAATGCGCTGGTCGGCGGCTTTGGCCGCTCGTTCACCTTGCAACCCCTCTCCGTCCAGCAGCAGACCGGCCTCGACCTTGCCGGCGGCGTCTCTTCGATGACGCTTCGCCCCGGCAAATAAGCAAAGCGACGCCGTTCGGGCGTCCGCTGCATCGTCACGCGGCGTCGGGCCGCCGCTGGGGCCATCGCTCCAGGGCGGCCAGGCCTGCGTCGGTCAGCCCGTAAAGGCCGCGCGCGACGCGCTCGAACCAGCCGTAAACATTGCCGGTCAGGATTTTGGCGGCGTCCGGGATCGCCGGCTTAAGGTCGCGCGGGCGCTGGGCGCCTTGCGTCATCGCCAGCGCGCAGGCGAGCGCCTGCTGACGATAAGCGGTCATGATCGGAGCCCTCGATCCGCCGCCGGCGGCCGGGTCGCCCTGGCGACGCTTATGTTCGTCGACCAAGCGCGAGCGCCGGCGCGGATTCTTACGCGGAGTCGGTGCAAACGGGCTGACGAGAATCTGGACCTCGCCACTGTCGGCAACGCCCAGCATGCCGAAGCCAAGCCGGCGGCACAGATTGCGAAACCGCGCGTCGCTCTCGCGCCCCTTGCCGCGCGCCGAAAGGCGGGCCGCCAGCCAGACCTCGTCGCAGGCCGGCGCGCGATCGACCCCTTGCAGCACTAGCTCCAGATTGAAGGCGAGCTTCAGCTCGCCGACGACGACGAGCGGTCCGCCGTCCGCGCCGATCGCGACGAGATCACAATGGCCGATCTCCCCCTTGACGGCAAAGCCAAGGCCTTCGAGGAAGCGCTTGACGGGAAGGTAGAGCGAAGTTTCCAGGGCGAAGTCTCCGGCGCGACTGGCGAATGGGTGCAGACTCGGACGCTATGAGGCGCGTTTTACCGCCGTTTCGGTCGGAACCGGCGCAAAGGGGCCCGAATCAGGGCGCCAAACTACGGCTAAGTCCTTGATATTCGATTGCCTGACCGTCGGATAGCTCCGCGTTTTGTGGAATTTCAATGGCTTAGACGGCGCTCGGAGCTAGAATCGAAATTTTTGTTCTCAGCGGCGCGTCATTGCTTCGCTCGCAATGACGGCTGAGGGACTCAACTCTGGACAATACTATTCGGCAAAAGCAACCTTGTCGAGAAAATGTTTCTAGCAATCAGAATATTGCGATCGGCGCATCCTCCCGCCCGCTCACCCCTTGACCGCGCCCGCCGTCAGGCCGGCCACGATATATTTCTGCGCCATAACGAACATAACGATCGCCGGCAGGATGGTGAGCGTGATGAAGGCGAGGACCAATTGCCAGGCCGTGGAATATTCGCCCTGATAGGCCATCAGTCCGAGCGTCCAGGGGTAGCGGCTCTCGCTATTGAGCACGACGAGCGGCAATAGATAATTGTTCCAGCTGCCGACGAAGGCGATGACCGCAACGGTCGACAGGATCGGCCGCGAGAGCGGCAGCGTGACGTAGAAGAAATAACGGATGTAGCCGCAGCCGTCCATCAAAGCCGCGTCGAGAAGCTCGCCCGGCAATTGGCGGAACGCGTTGCGCAGCAGCAGAATGCCCATCCCGAGCGCGAAAGCCACTTGCGGCAGAACGATGCCCCAATGCGAGTTTAACAGGCCGAGGTCGCGAATCTTGATGAACAGCGGCAGGATCGCCGTGGCCGCGGGAAACAACAGGCCGAGCAGCATGTAGTTCAGCAGGAAGCGTTCGCCAAAAAAATGCAAATGGGCGAAAGTGAACGCCGCCATTGACGACAGCGCCAATGTCAGGAACACGGTCAGCAGCGCGATGAGCAGCGAATTGCCGAGCACCTGCCAGTAACGCGCGCCCGATAGAATGTCCCAGTAATTGCTCCACACCCAGATCTTGGGCAGGCCGAACGGATTGGCCCTCAAATCGCCGAGCTCCTTGAATCCGCCAAGCGCGGTCGCAACGAGCGGCACGAGCACGATCCCCGCCAGCACGATGAGCACGGCATATTGCGCCAGGGCGCCGAAGCCGTCGTCCGGACGCCATGAAAACCATCGCATCGTTCGTGCGAGCGAGGCCGAATGAGCAAGGCCGATGGGTGGGGAGAGGCTGCTTTCAGTCATCGCGCATGAAAAACCGTCTGTAGCCAAGGGCGAAAGTGACGCAGAACAGAAACAGGACGACGCCGACCGCCGATCCGAACCCGACCCGCATGCGGGTGATGCCGAAATAATAGAGATAGGACACCATCGTATTGGTGGTGTCGAACGGGCCGCCGCCGGTAAGGGGCACGATCATATCGAAGAGCTGCAGCGCCCCGACCACCGAGAAGAACACGGACAGCCGGATCATCGGCCCGAGCAGCGGCAGCGTTATGTATCGGAAGCGCTGGACGGCGCTGGCCCCATCCATTTCGGCGGCCTCCAGCAGCGATTTGTCGAGGCTCTGCAGGCCGGCGATGTACAGCATCATGTGGAAGCCGAAATATTTCCAGATGATGACGACAAGCACCGCCGAGAACGCCCAGTTCTTGTCGGCGAGGAGATAGACCGGCGGCGCGCCGAACAGGCTCGTAATGGCGGAGGCCAGTCCATAATCGCCATCGAACACGAAACGCCAGATCAAGCCGGCGGCGACATCGGCGAGTATGTAGGGCAGAAAGAAAATCATCCGGAATGCGACGGCGCCGGTGATTCTCTTGGCGAGGATCAGCGCGACGCCGAGCGCGAGCGGCAATTGGATCGCCAGCGAGGCCACGATGATGAGCAGGTTGTTGACGAGCGCGCGCTCGAAGGCGCCATTGCCGATCAGCGAGAAATAGTTCTTGAGGCCGACGAAACTTTCCGGCCGGCCATAGCCGTTCCAATTGTAGAAGCTGTACCAGGCCGCTTCGCCCATCGGCATGGCGACGAATACGGTGAACAACAGCAGCGCGGGCGGCAAGAAGATCAGGATCGTCAGCCAGCCGCCGCCGCCGGGGCGGCGGACGGTATCGCCGGGGTTCGCTAAAGTCATCGCCAATGCCGCGCCTCGCCTCCCGCCTTTGAAATGGGGCCGCCGGGTCCATTCATAAGCCATATGAAGGGGCGGCGCCGTTCTCCCTCCCCCACAAGGGGGAGGGGATGCGCCCAATCTACTGCTGGTCCCAGGCGTCCTGGATCGCGGCGGCGGCGGCTTCCGGCTTCATTTCGCCGGCCGCGACGGCGACCGAGACATCGTTGACGACGCGGCCGACCGAGGGGCCGAGGTCCTGGTCGAAGAAGTTCTGATGATAGGTCGTGGCCGCGAGCTGGCCGGCGATCTGCTTGACCACCGGATTTTCGATCGCGCTGTCCGTGCCGTTGACGACGGGAATATAGTCGCCGGTCGCCGCCGCCACGCGCTGGTATTTGTCTTCGCTGAAGAATTTGAGGAAGGCGACGGTATCCTTCGGCGCGCCCTTGGTGACGAGCCAGCCGTTGATGCCGCCCAGTGTATCGGTCGCCGCGCCCTTGCCGCCGGGCACGGTCGGAAAGGTCAGCAAGCCGATATTGTCGATCGGCTGGCCCTTGCCGTCGGCGGCGTTGCTGGCCTGGGAGCTCAGCAGCCATTCGCCCATCAGCTCCATCGCGCCCTTGCCGTCGCCGAACATGCCCTCGGCCTGGGAATGGGTGGTGGCGAGATAGCCGGCCTGGAACGGCTCAAGCTCGGCGAGCTCGCGCAGGCGCTTGCCCGCCTCGACAAACGGCGCGCCCTTGAACCCGCCGTCCTTGCCGGCCGTCGCGTCGGCCAGCGCCGAAGCGCCGCCGATCCGCATCACGAGATAGGAATAATAGAAATGCATCGGCCATTTCTCGCCGGCGCCGACGATGATCGGGGTGATGCCGGCGGCCTTGATTTTCTTGACCGCGGCCTGGAAATCGTCCCAGCTCTTGATGTCCTCGGCCTTCACGCCGGCCTGGGCGAACAGCTTCTTGTTGTAGAAGAAGCCGACCTCGCCGGTGTCAAAGGGAATGCCGACCGTCTTGCCGTCGACCTGGAACGCTTTGACCGCGGGCGCGCTCAGCGTGTTCGCCCAGGGCGCCGCCTCCGCGGTGATGTCTTCGAGGAAGCCCGCCTTGGCCTGGGCCCGCATGACGCCGCCGCCCCAGCTATAGATCACGCTCGGCCGCTCGTCGGACTGCAACAGCGTCGGCAGCTTGGCCTTGAAAGCTTCGTTTTCGAGATATTGGATGTCGACCTTGACGCCCTTGTTCTGCGCCTCGAAGTCGCGCGCGATTTTGTTCCACAGATCCACCGTGGCGCCGCTGTCCGACACGTGCAGAACGCGGATGGTCGAGTCGGCCAAAGCGACGGTCGCGCCAAGCGCGAGGCCAACAGATGCGAGCGCTAATTTCCGAAAAATCATGGTCCCCTCCCACGGAGAAAGCTTAAGCGTCGGACATTGATTATATTTGTCCGCGATGCGTATTAAATGTGTCCTGTCTCTCGGCGCCTGTCAAGCGACGGTCTGGCATTTCCGCTAAAACACCGACGTCGGCCATTGACACCCCACCGTCGGAGTGAAATTAATTCCGCTGCCCGAACAAATAGCCCGTGAACCGGATCCGCGCCCGCAATGAAAACCGCCGACCCGGAATTGATGCGAGCGATCAACCGTTTCCACGTAATGGATGCGATCCGCAGATTCGGGCCGATTTCGCGCGTCGAAATCTCGCAATTCACCGAATTGAGCGCGACGACCGTGTCGGCGATCACCGCCGCGCTGCTCGATGATCGCCTCATCATCCCGATGCAGCTGGGGGCGGTGCGCGACGCCGGGCGCGGGCGCCCGCGCGTCATGCTGAGGCTCAATCCGGACGCCGCTTTCGTCGTCGGCGTCAAGCTGGCCCCCGACCAGATCACCGTGGCCACCACCAATTTCTGCGCCGACGTGCTGCAAAGCCTGACCCTGCCGATCCGCATCGATCGCCAGCCGGCGCCGGTCATTGCCGACCTCGTCGAGGATGGCGTGCGCCGCTGCGTGAGCGACGCCCAGCTGGCGATGGGAGAAATCGCCGGCGTCTGCGTCGGTCTGCCCGGCGTCGTCGAGCGCGCCGCCGGCGTCTGCCGGCAAAGCCCGATTTTCAGCGAACGCGACGTCGCTTTTGGCGCCGAACTGACAAAGCGGCTGGGCGTCGCCGTCTCGATCGACAGCGACGTCAATCTCGTCACCTTGGCCGAACATTGGTTTGGACAGGCGCGCGGGCTCAACGATTTTCTGGTGGTCAGCGTCGAACATAGCCTTGGCCTCGGCATCCTTCACAATGGCGAATTGTTTCGCGGCGCCAACGGCCTCAGTCCCGATTTCGGCGACGTGATGGTGCGCCCGCCGGGCAGCGGCGGCGGCCGGCTCTCCGCCTGGGCCTCGGAAGCCTCGGTCCTCAGCGAGGTCGCGATCGCCTTGCGTGGCACCGAGCACGAGGCGGCGTTTCGCGCCGGCCGCAGCATGGCGCTATTGTTGCAACTGGCCGCCGAGGGCAATCAACGCTGCGTCGGCATCCTGGCTTCCGCCGGTGAGGCTTTGGGCTTCGCCATTGCCAATCTCATCACCTTGTTTGCGCCGCCCAAAGTGATTGTCGCCGGCCGGACCATGGCGACTTCCGCGTTTTTCATCGGGCCGTTGCGCGAAACGGTCGCCGCTTTGGTCCCCGCCAGCCTTGCCGACGTCGCCGAAATCGTCGTGCGCGAATGGAGCGACGGCATCTGGGGGCGCGGGGCGGCGGCGATGACCTTGCGCGACCTCTATGGCGCGCCCTGGGGCACGACGGGTCCCGCCCCCAATCGCGGCGCGCCTGGCTCGAATATTGGAGACCTGAATTGAAACCCGTCGGCATCGGATTCATCGGCTGCGGCAACATCAGTCCGGCCTATCTGACAGCGGCCAAGGGATTTCCGATCCTCGATATCGTGGCGCTGGCCGACGCCAACCCCGCGGCGGCCGAAGCGCGGGCCGGCGAATTTGGCCTGCGGGCGCGCTCGATCGAGGCGATTCTTGCCGATCCAAAAGTCGAGATCGTCGTCAATCTCACCGTTCCCAAAGCGCATGTCGAGGTCGGCCTGCAAGCGATCGCCGCCGGCAAACATGTTCATTCCGAAAAACCGCTTGGCGTCACGGTCGCCGAAGCGCGCAAGCTGATCGCCGCCGCCGATGCGAGAGGCGTGCGGGTCGGCTGCGCGCCCGACACGTTTTTGGGCGGCGCCCACCAGACCGCGCGCAAGTTGATCGACGAGGGCGCGATCGGCAGGCCGATCGGCGGCACGGCGTTCTTCCTGTGCCCCGGCCACGAAAGCTGGCATCCCAATCCCGGCTTCTACTATCTTTCCGGCGGCGGTCCGATGCTCGACATGGGGCCCTATTACGTCACCGATCTCGTCAACCTGCTGGGTCCGGTGGCTCGCGTCAGCGGCATGGCGACGCGGCTTCGCAGCGAACGGTCGATTACGAGCGAACCGCTCAAGGGAACGCGCATTCCCGTCGAAGTGGCGACCCATGTGACGGGGACGCTCGAATTCGTCGCCGGCGCGGTCGTCACGGTCGCGATGAGTTTCGACGTTCCCCAGCACAAGCACGCGCCGATCGAGATTTATGGCGACAAGGCGTCGCTGCTGGTTCCCGATCCCAATTACTTTGGCGGCGTCATTGAAATCGCCGGCCCGCGCGAAGAATGGCGCGTTGTCGCCACCGAACATGCCTATGCGGACGGCAATTATCGCAGCATCGGAATCGCCGATATGGCGCAGGCGATCCGTTCGAACCGCCCGCACCGGGCCAGCGGCGCGCTCGCCTTTCATGTGCTCGAAGTGATGGAGGCGTTTCAGCGCTCGTCCGATTTGGGCGCCTTCGTGACGATCGAATCGCGCCCCGAACGGCCGGGGATGCTGCCCGTCGGACTCGCTGCGGGCGAACTCGACTGAGGACCCGCCGGATCGCGCGGGACAACTGGAAACAGCGGAGGAATATGCGATGCGCGAGGCGCTGATTGTTTGGGGCGGCTGGAGCGGGCACGAACCCGAAAAGGGCGCCAATATCCTGGGCGCCATGCTCGAGGGGGACGGTTTCAAAGTCTATATCGAGAATACGACGGAAGCCTTCGCCGATCCGGCGATCGCCGACATGAGCCTCATCGTGCCGATCTACACGATGTCGAAAATCGAGAAGGAGGAGCTCGACAATCTGACCGCCGCCGTTCGCAACGGCGTCGGCCTTGCCGGCTATCACGGCGGCATGTGCGACGCTTTTCGCGATGCGGTCGACTACCACTTCATGTGCGGCGGCCAATGGGTCGCCCATCCCGGCGGCATCATCGATTATCGCGTCGACATCACGCGTCCCGACGATCCGGTCATGAAGGACGTGACCGGCTTTGCCTATCATTCCGAACAATATTACATGCATGTCGATCCCGCCAACGAGGTGCTCGCCACCACGACCTTTTCGGGCGAGCACGCGCCCTGGGTCGGGGGCGTCGTCATGCCGGTCGTCTGGAAGCGTAAGCACGGCGCCGGCCGCGTGTTCTATAGTTCGCTAGGCCATGTCGCGAGCGAGTTCGAGATTCCGCAATTGCGTACGATCCTCCATCGCGGGATGCTATGGGCGGCGCGGTGAGTTGGCTGACGTGCGCGCTGCCATCGGCGTGCTCGCCGATGGCCGTTGGCCTACATGTCCTTTTGGTGCGCGATCGCGGCCCGCGGGCCGCATCGCGCACCAAAAGGACATGTAGGCAAAAAGCCGCGCCGACGAGACGCAGTCACCCCGGAGGGGTCGTAGCGAAGCGAAGAAGCGGCGAAGCCTGCGGACGAATGCTTCGCATTCGCCTTGACTTGACGGCGTCTCGACGGCGTCGCCACGACGCAGATGCGCTACCCTACCGCCGCCTCCACCGCATGAATGCGCCCCATGATCGCCTGGCTCGTCGTCTCGTATCGATGGTCGTTGGCGACTTCGCCGACAAGCCGAAAGCCGTGCATGACGAGGATGCGGTCGGCCAGCGTGATCATCTCGGCCATATCGCTGGAGATCAGCAGGATGGACACGCCCTCGCGCGCGATCTCCCCGATCAGCTCATGAAGATAGGTCTTGGTCTTGATGTCGATGCCGACGGTCGGTTCGTCGATGATGAGGATGTCGGCATTGGCCGCCAGCCATTTGGCGATCGACACTTTTTGCTGATTGCCGCCCGAGAGATTGCCGACGGGCTGGCCCAGCGAGGGCGCGCGAATTTCTAGGCGCCTGATGAAGGGCGCGACGGCGCGCGTCTCGCTGCGCGGATTAATGAGGCCGAGCGCGTTGGCGAGGCGCCGCCAGATGGTGATGGCGACATTGTCCTTGATCGAATGCATGAGGATGAGGCCCTCCTGCTTGCGATCCTCGCTGACATAGCCGATGCGAAATCTCGCCAGCGCTTCATGCATGTCGCGAATGCGCGCGGCCTCGCCGCGGACCCGCAACTCGCCGCCGGAAATTCTGCCGGCGCCCAGCATCGCGCGCGCCAGCTCGCTTCGGCCCGCGCCGACAAGGCCATAGAGGCCGAGGATCTCGCCGCGATGAAGGGCGAGGTCGATCTCGCGATGGCCGAGCGAAGTAGAGAGGCCTCTAGCCTCCAGCACGATTTGAGCGCGATCAACCGCCCGCTCGCCCATTTGCGCGACGCGCTCTTCGCGCCCGATCATCAGGGAGACGAGCTTCTGGCGCGTCATCTCAGCCATCGGCGCGCCCGTCGCGACATTCTTGCCGTCGCGCAGCACCGTCACGCGGTCGGCGATCGCGAACACTTCCTCCAGCTTGTGGCTGACAAAGACGATCGCGACGCCGTCATTGCGCAACTGTTTGAGCAACTTGAACAGCGCGGCGGTCTCGTGCTCGGTGATCGAGGCCGTCGGCTCGTCCAGCAGCAGGATCTTGGCCTCCAGCGACAGCGCTTTGGCGATCTCGACGATCTGCATCTGGGCGACTGAAAGATGGCGCACTTCGGCGCGCGGATCGATGCCGCGGTCGAGCAGGCCGAGATAGCGGCGCGCCTCACGCTCGACGGCGCCGTAATCGACGAGGCCGTTCCTGGTCGGCAGGCGCTCCAGCAGGATATTTTCCCCAACGGAGAAGCGCGGAATGAGATTTCTTTCCTGGTGAACCGCCGAGACGCCGGCGGCGAGCGCGTCGCGTGGCGAGCCGAACGCGACCGGCTGGCCGTCCAGCAGCACGCGGCCCGAATCCGGGCGATAGAGGCCGGTGACGATTTTGATGAGCGTCGATTTGCCGGCGCCGTTCTCGCCCATCAGCGCATGGATTTCGCCCGCCTTCAGATCGAGCGAGACGCCGTCCAGCGCCCGCACGCCGGGAAAGGATTTGCTGACCGATTCGATGACGAGGTTCATCTTCAGGCTGTCCCGCTGTTGACGGCGCGCCATCGGTTCAGCCCGACTGCCGCCAGGATCAACGCGCCCAGAACGAATTGCACCCAATAGGGATCGACCTTGGCCAGCACCATGCCGTTCTGGATGAGCCCGATAAGAAAGACTGCGAACATTGTGCCGAGCACCGAGATATAGCCGCCCGTCAGCGCGGCGCCGCCGATGATCGGGGCGGCGAAGGAAAGGAGTAGCCAATCGGCGCCGATTGTCGGTTGCGCCGATCCGAGTTGAGCGACGGCAAGGACTGCCGCGACGGCGGCGAGTAGGCCGGACAAAACATGGGCGGTCATCACGACGCGCCCGCGCGAAATGCCGGAGAGTTCCGCCGCGTGAGGATTGCCGCCAAACGCGAGCAACTGGCGACCCGGCGCCAGGCGCGAGAAGAACAGGCCGAGCAATGCGGCGACGATCAGCGGCGCGACGAGCAAATAAGGCATCGCGCTCCAATGCTGGTCGCCGAACCCGCTCAGGGCCGGCGGCATTTTGTAGAATGGAATCGATCCGGTAATGCCAAAATTGATTCCGGTGAAGGCCGAGCCGGTCGCCAGCGTAATGATGAAGGCGTTGATTCCCGTGCGCACGATCAGCAGGCCGTTGATGAGGCCGCTGAGGGCGCCGATCGCCAGCGCGAGCGGGATCGCCAGGCCCAAGGGTACGCCATAGACTTCCATCATGCCGCCAAAGGCGATCGCCACCAGTCCGCCAATGGCGCCGACGGCGATGTTCATCTGTCCGACGCCGAGCGTGATCATCTGCGCGAAGGCGACGAGCAGCGGCACGCTGAGGCTGCGCAGCATCACATAAAGGTTGAATTCGGTGAGGAAGTTGGGCGCGATGAAGGCGAGCGCGCCGGCGCCCGCCACGATCGCCGCCGCAAGGCCGGACCATTCGACCAGCAGAAGCCGGCGCAGCCAGAGGCTCATCGCGCGATCCCGTGGCGCTCGGCGTATAGCGCGCGGTAGCGATCGACGAGAACGGCGAGCAGCAGGATCAGCCCAAGATAGAGCTGCAGCCAGAAATTGCCGATCTGCAGCACCAACAGGCCGCTTCGGATCGTGGTCACCAGCAATGCGCCCAGCATCGTGCCGACGACCGCGACGGCGCCGCCCGACAGCAGCGTGCCGCCGAGCACCGGCCCGAGGAAGGAGGGCAGCAGCCAGTCGTCGCCGCCGACCGACGGCATTGCCGCGCCAAGCCGTGTGACGACCATCATGCCGGCGATCGCCGCCAGAACGCCCGACAGCCCATGGCTGATCGTGACGACGCGGCCGACCGGCACGCCGGACATCGCGGCCGCGCGGGCGTTCGCTCCCGCCGCGAGGATATTGCGGCCGAGCGCGGAATAGCGATAGAGGACGAACAGGACCGCGCAGATTCCTAGTGCAATCAGCAGCAGCGGCGAGACGAAGCCGGCAATCCTCGCCTTGCCGAAGGCGCCCACTTCCGGGGGCAAAGCGTTGAGCGGAACGGCCTTGGTCACAATCAGCATGGCGCCGGAGAATAGATTGGCGCTGGCCAGCGTGATGATGAAGCTGTTGACGCCAGTGCGCGTGATGACGAAGCCGTTGAGCCAGCCGAGCGCGCCGCCGAGCGCGAGCGCCCCGGCCATGGCGACTGGGACCGGCAAGCCGAGCGTCTGCATGAGATAGCCGCCCATCATCACGGCGCAGACGCCGATCGCGCCGACCGACAGATTCATACCGCCCGTCGCCAGCACGACCATCTGGGCAAAGCCGATCACGATATCGATGGCCAGCGCGCGCCCGACCGTGAACAGGTTGAACGACGACAGAAAGCCGGGCGCGCGGATGGAAAAGACGGTCCAGAAGCCGGCAATGATCAGCACGAGGCCAAGCTGTGCCGAGACCACGCCGAAATTGACCCGCCGCCGCGCCGGCGTTTCTCCAAAGGCTTCATCGGTCATGGCGAATTACCGGCTTTGAAGAGGTTGGCGCTGTTCTCCCTCCCCCCGGGGGGAGGGAACGCGTGAAACTCCATTCCGCTTAGCAGACGCTTACCGGCAACTACTTGCAGGTCAAGTAGGTGCTCTTGAACTTGCTCTGGATGTCGGCGGTGACCTTCTTGAGGTCGTCCCTGTAGGATGTAAGATTGGCCGTGCTGATCACCAGCGTTCCCGAATCGATGAAATGCGCGGTCTGCGGCGTCTTGATCCAGGGCGCGTCGGCCTTCACCGTGCAGGTTCCGCTGGCGATGAGATCGAGCACATAGGCGCCGATATAGCCCTGTCCGTATGGGTTCTGCGCCATGGTGCCGGAGACGAAGCCGTCCTTGATCGCGTCGAGTACGATCGGGTCGTCGTCGATGCCAATGAACTTGATGCGCTTGTCGCCAAGCGTGCGCAAGGATTTCGACGCGACGACCGAGGGGATGTAGCCGGTGGCGATCATGCCGCCGATCTGATCCTTCTGGGCGGCGAGCAGCGCATTGATCTTCTGATCGGCTGCTTCCTGGGCGTCGGTGTCGGCGACCGTTTGCAGGAGCTTCACGGCGCCATTGGTCTCGGCGACCGCCGTCTCGACCGCCTTGACGCGCAGCGTCGTGTTGGGGTCGACGAGGAGGCCCGCCAGATGCACGACATTGCCCTTGCCGCCCATCGCCTTGATCAGCTCTTTCGTGCCGAGATAGGCCGAATGATAGACGTCGGTGCCCAGGCAAAAGGCGGCGTCGGTCGGGTCTTGCGCGCAGCCGGCAAGCGCGGCGGAGGGTATGCCAGCGCCCTTCAACTCGGCGATCGTCGAATTGATGCCGACCGCGTCGCCCGGGAAAATGCCGAAGCCCTTATACCCCTGGGCGACCAGGCTCTCGATCAGTTCGGTCTGCAGATTAAGCTTCCAGTCGGTCGGCACTTTGAAATCAACGGCGGCGATGCCGAAATCCTTCTTGGCGTCGGCGGCGGCTTGTTCCCAAGGCTTGAAATAGGGGTGCGGACCGCCAGGGATCAGCGCGATCTTGTTGTCGGAAGCCGTCGCAGCCCCCGACAGCAGCGCGAGGCCGAACAAAGCGGAGCAACCGATGAGACGACGAGCAGAACGCATCCTATCCTCCCTGAACGCGATGCCTTCACGGCTCGTTATCGGCCGGCGCATCGATCTGGCGCAAGCATAGTTTAAGCGCATATCGAATGCAATATTCGTTTCTTCATGCTAGTCTCAAATCTCGAGGCCTGCCGCAAGAGAGGCTTTTGGAGCGGGACGAAATGACCCCCTTTCCCGAATCGCAAGGCGGAGGCGGTCCACCGCCGCTTTATGAGACGATCTATCGCGTGTTGCGGCAGCACGTCGCGGACGGCCAGTTTCCCGACGGCCTCATCATCGGCGAGGCAGCGGTGGCGCGCGCTTTTCGCTCGAGCCGCGTCCCGGCTGGCGCAGCGCTGCGCCGCTTGCAGGAGGACGGCCTGCTGCGAAGTTTCGAAGGCCGCGGCTTTCTGGTCGGCGGCGACGGCAAGGCGCCGGTGCGCCTCGATCTTGCCGCCGCCGGCTTGCGGCTGCCCGATTCGTTGCGCAAAGATCTAGCCATTCGCAACCAGAGGAAGCGCATCTATTCGCGCATCGAACATCAGATCGCCTCCTGCCTGCCATACGGGCGCTTCCAGCTTAACGAGAGCGTGCTGGCGGCGACCTATGGCGTCAGTCGAACGGTTGCTCACGAGGTGCTCGCGCGCCTCGAGCGCACGGGGCTCGTCACGCATGGCCTCAACCAGCGCTGGTACGCCGGCCCGCTGACGCGCGAGTCCATGTCGGAGCATTTCGAAATGCGATGGCTGCTGGAGCCGATCGCCCTTAGCCAGTCCGCCGGCGGCCTTGCGCCTATTGACCTTATCGCCAAACGCGACCGTCTGCGAAGGGCCCGCAAAATTCGCCTTACCGCGCGGATCGTGAAGGGGCTCGAACAGGACCTCCATGTCGACACGGTTCTCCAATGCCACAATCAGCAGCTTCGCGATGCGATCCGGCGAAGCCAGCTTCCGCTCATCGCGACGCACGACACGTTCAAGCGATACCGCGACGCGAGGGAAATGGAGACGCTGCTTGCCGAGCATGAGGCGGTGTTCCAATATTTGATCGACGGCAAGTTGAGCCATGCCATGGCCGCGCTGGAGAGCCATCTTCGCCGATCGGTCGCGCCGAGCCTGGCGCTGATGGGTCGTTTCGACTCGTTGCCGGCCGCGCGGCGCGTTCCTTTCCTCATCAGGATCGAATAACCGCGGTTGACGCGCAATCTCACGGCCATGCGGCGAAGGAGGGGGCTTCGCCAGCGGAGCGCACGCGCGCGTTTCTACGAAAGGCGCCGGGCGCGACACCGCGCTGGCGCTTGAAGAACCGATTGAAATAGCCGGGATCGCGAAACCCCAAGCTGTAACCGATCTGCTCGATCGACAATTCGGTCTGCTCCAGCCGCTGACACGCTTCCTCGATCAGCCGGTCATGGATCAGCGCAAGCGGCGTCGCGCCAATGGCGCGTGTGCACGCGTCGTGCAGATGCGCCCGCGTGACGCCGAGCAGGGCGGCGAATTCGTCGATGCCGAGACCCTCGCGATAGTGCAGTTCGATGAGCTGGCGAAAGCGTTGAATGGTGCTCGCGCCAGCGCCGCGCCGATCGCCCACTGCGTCGAGCCCGGAGGCGCGCCACAGGCGAAGCAGCACGATGCCAAGATGCAACCCCATCATCACGGAGCCGCCGGGCTGCGGATCGCGCGATTCGCGCACAAGAGCGGCGAACGAGGTCTCCAGCTCATCGAGGTGCGGCCCGATGCGCTCCGATGTCGCGATGACGATGCGATCGAGAAGCGGGCGCAAGTGGATCGCGACGCCGCTGTCGCCGACCGTGCGCCATACGAATTCCTCCAGTATAGAAAGCGCAATGCCTTCGCCGCCGGCCTCCAGGCGAAATTCGCCGAGTGAGGAGCGCGGCAGCCAAAGGACGAAGGGCGCCTTTAGCGTGAGTTCTGCCCCGTCGCGCTCGACGAAAGCGGCGCGGCCGTGCGGCACGAAAAAGGCGTGCCGGCGCGCGCGCCGATCGAGGCTCGCGGTCGACCACGTCCGGCGCGCGACGGCCGCCTCCATGAGCGAGCCGATCACCGCCGCGCCGGTTTGGTCGACCGGCGGCAGCCGCCGGCGGCGAGGATTAGGCGGCGGCGGAGCGGATGTGGGCATCGTTAGACCGATAAGAAAAGTGCAATTTTTCTATAAGAAAATGCATTACCATTCAACCGACACTAAGGCTTACTCTGCCAAAAAGGGTCTGGACCAAGAGCTGGAACGCGGAAAATTGGAGGAAATGATACTTTGGGAGAGGCGATGCCCGAGCCGAGCTCGCGCGATATTCCCGCCCCGATCCATCGACCGATCGGCCGCATCGCGGCCGGCGCGCCTCGGCGCGCTGGCGATCGGCTGTCGAACGCGCGCGTCTTGCGGGCGAACGCGAGCCGGCGTAGGGCGACATCGCTGTTCGCCGCAAGGAAACGAGGCATGATCGACTCGGCGCTGATGGTTCAGGGCAACGACGTTCCGGCGTCGGACGGCGCAACCTTCGAGCGCCTCAATCCGATGACGGGCGACGTTGCGACGCGCGCCGCCGCCGCGACGCCTGGCGATGCGGCAAGCGCGGTCGCCGCCGCCGCCGCCGCCTTTCCCGCCTGGTCGGCGCTGGGGCCACGCGAGCGTCGCGCGCGCCTGCTTCGCGCCGCCGACTGTCTTGAGCGCCGCGCTTCCGATTTCGTCGATGCGATGGCGCAAGAGATCGGGGCGACGGCCGGCTGGGCGCAATTCAATGTGTATCTTGGCGCCGGCATGCTGCGGGAAGCGGCCGCGATGACGACGCAGATCGCCGGCGAGATCATCCCATCCGACAGACTTGGCATGACCGCGATGGCGTTGCGCCAGCCGGTCGGCGTCGTGCTCGGCATGGCGCCTTGGAACGCGCCGGTCATCTTAGGGGTCCGCGCCATCGCGATGCCGCTCGCTTGCGGCAATACGGTCGTTCTGAAGAGTTCGGAGATTTGCCCGCGAACGCATCGGCTGATCGGCGAAGCGCTGCGCGAGGCCGACCTCGGCGAGGGCGTCGTCAATGTCGTCAGCAATGCGCCGGCGGACGCCAGCAGGATTGTCGAAGCCTTGGTCGCCAATCCGGCGGTGCGCCGCGTCAATTTTACCGGCTCGACGCGCGTTGGCCGCGTCGTCGCCGAGGTCTGCGCGCGTCATTTGAAACCGGTCCTGCTGGAGCTTGGCGGCAAGGCGCCTTTCGTCATCCTCGATGACGCCGATCTCGACGAGGCCGTGAAAGCCGCCGCTTTCGGCGCCTTCATGAACCAGGGCCAGATCTGCATGTCGACGGAGCGCATCGTCGTGGACGAGGCGGTCGCCGATTCCTTTGCCGCAAAATTCGCGAAAAAAGCGGCGACTTTGGTGGCGGGCGATCCGCGCAAAGGCAATACGCCGCTCGGCTCGCTCGTCAGCTATGAGGCGGTCGAGCGCATCAACCGTCTCATCAAGGACGCCATCTCGAAGGGAGCGCAGATTCTGGCCGGCGGTCACGCCAACGGCACGCTGATGGATGCGACGGTGCTCGATCATGTGACGCCGGCGATGCGAATCTATTCGGAAGAATCCTTTGGGCCCGTGGCGGCGATCGTTCGCGTCCAGGGCGTCGAAGAGGCCATCCGCGTCGCCAACGACACAGAATATGGCTTGTCGTCGGCGGTGTTCGGCGGCAATGTCCAGCGCGCCCTCGAAGTCGCGAGCCGGATCGAGGCCGGCATCTGCCATATCAACAGCGCAACGGTGAATGACGAGCCGCAAATGCCGTTCGGCGGCGTGAAATCATCCGGCTACGGCCGCTTCGGCGGCAAAGCCGCGATCCATGAATTTACCGAGCTGCGGTGGCTGACGATCGCCAGCCTTCCAGGACATTATCCGATTTAATACGAGCGCTTGAAAGCGTCGCAATGAGGAAGAAAAGGGAGAGAAACATGACCAATGAATTGATCGGCAAGGGGTCTTCGAGAGTCCCTCGCGGGCCTTCGCGCCGCCAATTGCTGGCCGGCGTCGGCGCGGGCGGGCTCGCGCTGAGTCTGGGCGCTCGCGGCGCTTATTCGGCCGGGGTCGAGAATGTCCTCAAGATCGGCTTCATCAGCCCCCGCACCGGCGCGCTGGGCGGCTTTGGCGAAACGGACGGTTACGTGCTCGAACTCGCGCGCAAGGCGCTTGCCGGCGGGCTGGCGATCGGCGGCAAGACTTACGAGGTTCAGATCCTTGACCGCGACACGCAATCGGACCCGTCGCGCGCAAGCCAGCTCGCCAAGACGCTCATCAACAGCGACCAGGTCGATCTGATGCTGCCAATCTCGACGCCCGAAACGATCAATCCGGTCGCTGACGCGTGCGAAGCGGCCGGCGTGCCTTGCCTGTCCACCGTGATGCCCTGGGAAGCCTGGTATTTCGGGCGCGGCGGCAAGCCGGGACAGCCCTCGCCCTTCAAGTGGACCTATCATTTCGGTTTTGGCGGCGGCGAATTCTTCAAGGCTTATGTGTCGCTGTGGAACAGTCTGGAGACCAACAAGAAAGTCGGCGTGCTCTATCCCAACGACGCCGACGGCAACGCCATTCGCGAAAATCTGGCGCCGGGCCTGGCCAAGGCGGGCTTCACGATCATCGATCCCGGCCCCTATGAGGACGGCACCACCGATTATTCCGCGCAGATCGCGATGTTCAAGAAAGAGAAATGCGAGATCTTCAACACTTTCCCGATCCCGCCCGACTTTGCCGCCTTTTGGCGCCAGGCGGCCCAGCAGGGCTATACGAAGATGGTGAAAATCGCCCAGATCGCCAAGACCGGCCTGTTCCCTGCCGGCGTCGAATCGTTGGGCGATCTCGGCTTCAACCTTTCGAGCGCCGCTTATTGGCACAAGGCATTCCCCTATAAATCGTCGCTGACCGGCGTCTCGGGCGGCGAAATAGCCGACGGCTACGAGAAATCTTCGGGCAAGCAATGGACCCAGCAGCTCGGCGCCACCATGGCCTTGTTCGATGCGGGCATTGCGGCGCTGAAGGCGAGCGCGGACCCGAAAGCCAAGGATGCCGTCGCCAAGTCGCTGGGCTCGCTCAACACCGTGACGATGGGCGGCAAGGTCGATTTCACCTCGGGGCCGTTCCCCAACATCTCGCCCGGACCGATCATCGGCGCGCAATGGGTGAAGGCGAAGGCCGGCTCGAAGTTCAAGCTCGACTTCGTGGTCACCGAGCATGCGACCGATCCCAACGTGCCGGTCGAGGCCAAGCTCGTCGCCTACAACCAGAAGTGACCGCGCCGCCAACAGGCATGCCGTGACAGGGCAAGCCGACGCAATCGTCCTGTCGACCTCCGGGATCCACAAGCGCTTCAATGCGCTCGTGGTCCTGGAAGCGATCGATTTTTCGCTGCGCTCGAATGAAGCGGTCGGCATCGTCGGGCCGAACGGGGCAGGCAAGACGACGCTGCTGAGCGTGCTTGCCGGCGGCCATGCCCCGACATCGGGGACGATCCATTTCCATGGCGCCGATGTCACGAGCCTGCCGGCCTCGGAGCGCTGCCGGCTGGGCATTGCGCGCACCCACCAGATCCCGCAGCCGTTCAACGGCATGACGATGTTCGAGAATGTATTCGTCGCCGCGACGAATGGCGGGCAGTTGCGTCGCGATGAAGCCAACCGCCGCGCGATCGAGGCGATATCCCTGTGCGGCATGTTGCGTTTGGCCAATCGGCGCGCCGAAACGCTCGGCCTGCTCGACCGCAAGCGGCTGGAACTCGCCCGCGCCCTGGGCGCCAAACCTTCCGTGTTGCTGCTCGACGAAATCGGCGGCGGCCTGACCGACGGCGAGGCGGGCGAACTCGTCGCGACGATCCGGCAATTGCACGCCAGCGGCATCGCCATCGTGTGGATCGAGCATATCGTCCATGTCCTGCTGCAAGTCGCCGGGCGCCTCATCTGCATGGACGCAGGACGCATCATCGCGGACGGCGACCCGCGCGCCGTGATGGCGGATAAAGCCGTGATCTCGGCGTATCTCGGCGGGAGCGTCCATTGAGCCTCCTGGCCGTCGAGCAGCTCGACGTTCGCCACGGTCTCCTGCAAGCCGTGCGCGGCATAAGTTTCGATGTCCGGCGCGGCGAGACAATTGCGCTCGTGGGCGCCAACGGCGCCGGCAAGACGACGCTGCTGCGCGCCATCGCCGGCGCGCATCGCGTCACATCAGGCCGCGTGCTGTTCAACGGCGCCGATGTGACGCAAGCGCCCGCGCATAGGCGCGTCGGCCTTGGCGTCGCGCTGGTTCCGGAGGGGCGCCGCCTATTCGCGCAAATGAGCGTCGAGGAGAATCTGGCGCTGGCGCGCGCCGCCGGCCGGTCGGGCGCCTGGACGATCGAGGCGGTGATGGAGGCCTTTCCCAATCTGAAACCCCGCCGCAAGGCGCGCGCCGGAACCTTGTCCGGCGGCGAACAGCAGGCGACGGCGATCGGGCGGGCGTTGATGACCAATCCCGAACTGCTGATGCTCGATGAAGTCTCGCTCGGCCTCTCGCCTCTGGCGGTCGATCGCGTCTATGCCTCGCTGCAAACGCTGCTGACTTCGGGCACGACGATCATGCTCGTCGAGCAGGATCTTACCCGCGCGCTCAAGGTCGCCGGCCGGGTGATCTGCATGCTGGAAGGGAGGATCGTGCTGGAGGGAAAAGCCGCCGATCTGACGCGCGAAGAGGTCACGCAAGCCTATTTCGGGCTCGACAATGCCGGTAGCGCGGGGGCCGCGCGATGATCTGGCTCAACCAGATCATCCAGGGCGTGCTGCTCGGCGGCTATTACGCTTTGATCGCCTGCGGCCTTTCCTTCATGTTCAGCGTGATGGGCATCATCAATATCGCGCATGGCAGCCTCGCCATTCTGGCGGCATTCGGGCTGTTCGTGCTCGCCGACCGCTTCGGCATTTCGCCTTTCCTCGGGCTCCTCCTCGTCCTGCCCGCGATGGCGGCGATCGGCTGGGCGCTGCAACGCGCCATTCTCGAGAAAAGCATGCGCGCGGGTCTCCTCGTGCCGATCCTCAGCACTTTCGGCCTGTCGATCGTCATCGACAATCTGCTGTTCGAGCAATTTGGCGCCGATACGCGCTCGCTGGCGCCTTATATCGGCTCGTTTTCCTATGATTCCTGGTCGATCACCGACGATATCGACATCGGCCAGCTCTCCGCGCTCATCTTCGCGACGGCGGTCATGCTGCTCGGCGGGTTGCAGCTATTCCTGTCCTATACGCCGCTTGGCCGGGCGATCCGCGCCACCGCCGAAGATCCGGACACGGTCGGCCTCGTCGGCATCAACGCGCGCCGCGTCAATGCGACCGCCGCGGCGATCGCGATGGCGACTGTCGGCCTGGCCGGCGCGGCGCTGGCGATGCGCGCCACCTTCGATCCTTACGCCGGCGCCCCGCAATTGATTTTCGCCTTCGAGGCGGCAGTGATCGGCGGCGCCGGCTCGCTTTGGGGCACGCTGATCGGCGGCATCGTGCTGGGCGTCGCGCAAAACATCGGCGCGCAAATCAACCCACAGGGCTTTTTCATCGCCGGCCATGGGATATTCCTCGCCGTCCTGTTCGGGCGCCTGTTTCTGGCCGGTCGAGGCGGCCTCTTCGTCAATTTGCGCAGGCGCCGCGCATGAGCCTCAAGCCCGCCATCCGCGTCGAACGCTGGACCGGCCTGTCGATCGGCTCGGTTGCCGTCGCGCTGGCGCTGATCGCCGCGCTCGCCGCCGGACCGGTGCTTTTCGACGCCAATGCGATCGACAAGCTCACGACTTTGTTCATCTACATCATCCTCGCCGTCACCTGGAACGCGCTCGCCGGCTATGGCGGCCTCGTCTCGATCGGCCAGCAGGCTTTCTTCGGGCTCGGCGCCTATGGCGCGGTGCGCCTCGCCAATGCAGGCGTCAGCGTCTATCCCGCCCTCGTTCTCGCCGCTTTGCTGGTTGGCGTTCTCGCGCTGCCGATTTCGGTCTTCATGCTGCGCCTCAAGGGCGGCGAGTTCGCGATCGGCATGTGGGTCGTCGCCGCGCTCGCCCATCTCCTCGTCAATCTCGACACTCTCGTGCGGGGCGAAACCGGCACCTCGCTGATCGCGCTCAACGCCTATGGCGCCGAAACGCGCCACGCGCTCACCTATTGGACGGCGTTAGGGGGCATGGTCGCGCTGATCGGCATTCTGTTCGCGCTGCTGCGCTCGCCGCTCGGCGCGGCGATCCAGGCGATCCGCGATAATGAGGACGCCGCCGCCGCCGTCGGCGTGCGCGTGCTGCGCACCAAGCGCATCATCTTCGTCCTTGCCGCCATCGGCGTCGCTTTGGCCGGCGCGCTCTGGCTCGCGACGACGATTACCTTTCAGCCGAAGACCTATTTCAGCGTCCAATGGACCGCCTATATGATTTTCATGGTTCTGGTCGGCGGCCTCGGCACGTTCGAGGGTCCGATCCTTGGCGCGATCCTCTTCTTTTCGATCGAGGCCTGGTTCGGCGCGACGGGCGTCTGGTATCTCGTCGGCCTCGGCGGCGCGGCGCTGCTGTTCGCTTTGTTTCTGCCCAAGGGTCTGTGGGGCTGGGTCGATCATCGGCTGGGTTTGCGCCTGCTGCCGGTCGGCCGCTGGCTGCGGATCGATGAAGCCGCTTTGTCCGACGCGTCCGGCTCGACCCATCCACGCCAAAATTCGCAATAGGGAGACAAAAATGCTCTATGGCAAGACGATCGTCATCACCGGAATCTCCTCCGGCATCGGCGCCCGCACCGCAGAACTTGCCGCGCAGCTCGGCGCCGATGTGATCGGCATCGACGTCAACATGCCCGCGGCGCCGATGTCGTCCTTCATCGAAGGCGATCTTTCGACTTGCGCCGGGGTCAGCGAAATCGTCACCCATCTGCCGCCGCGCTTTGACGCTCTATGCAATGTCGCGGGCGTTTCGGGCACGTTAGGGGCGGCCAAGACGCTCGCCATCAACTTCTATGGCCTGCGCGCGCTGTCGTTGGCCGCGGCGCCCCATCTGCGCGAGGGCGGCGCGATCGTCAATGTCGCCTCGATCGCCGGCTATGGCTGGCGCGCCAATCTCGAACGCGCCAAGGCGCTGGTCGGCGTCGAGGGCTTTCCCGACGCGCCGGAGATCGTCGGCAATTATGTCGTCAACGACGCCGAGGGATATCCTATTTCCAAGGAGGCCCTGCTGCTATGGACGCAGCGGGCGGCCCATCAGGCCCCGTTCAAGCTGCGCGGCATCAGGGTCAACGCGGTCAGTCCGGGCCCGGTGGCGACGCCGATCCTGCGCGAGTTTAGCGCGGTGTTCGGCGATGCGCGCGTCGACGCCGACATTTCGGCGGTGGGACGCGCGGGAACGGCTTCCGATATCGCGCCGGCGATTCTGTTCCTCTGCTCGGATGGCGCACGCTGGATCAACGGCGCCAATCTGCCGGTCGACGGCGGTCTCGAGGCGGGCGTCAATGCGCAGGCGCTGGGGTTCTGAAGGACCTGCGCCGACGCAGCGCGTCATTGCGAGCGGAGCGAAGCAATCTAGAGATCGCGCCCTATCAGGAGAGGTCACGACCTCTAGATTGCTTCGCTCCGCTCGCAATGACGGACGAGGGGGACTCAATTTAGGTCGACATTGCTCGCCAGCGCCACGCGGCTATGAAGGCCCAAACGGCCTCGACGATCCCGAAAGGCCACGCGCCTTGCAGGAAACCGTAGGCGGATCCGAGGAGGCAACTGCCGGCGAAGGCGAGAACGAACCAATGGCTGCGGCTTTCCAAGGCGGAACACACCAGCATGGCCGTCACCGCAAAAAGGCCGAAGAGCGTGAGACCATCCATGCGGATAACGGATACGCTCGCCGGCAAAACCGTCAACTCTCTCAAACTTCAGACCGACCTGCTGTCGAACGGGACGGCTATTTGCCTATTGTCTTTTGCTCCATTACCGTTTGCCAGATGGTTCCCATCGGGGATCAAAAGGGAACATGGTGCAGGTCGAGCCAGGAATCGTTTCTCGTATTCTCAATGAAGGCGGCGCCGATCTGCGCCGCCGGTTGATGGCGATCTATGCCGTTCTGATCGGCGGCAATATTCTCGTCTGGCTCTGGGCGCTCGCTGTTCTGGGCGATCGGCCGGTTTTATTGGGGACGGGCCTGCTCGCCTATACTTTCGGCCTGCGCCATGCGGTCGACGCCGATCATATCGCGGCCATCGACAACGTCACGCGCAAGCTCATGCAGCAAGGCGAGCGGCCGGTCGGCGTCGGCCTTTTCTTCTCGCTGGGCCATTCGGCCATCGTGGTTCTCCTGTCGGTCGGGGTCGCGTTCGCCGCATCGGCATTCACCTCGCGCTTCGAGTCTATGAAGGCGGTCGGCGGCATCGTCGGGACGAGCGCCTCGGCTTTGTTCCTGTTCGCTATCGCCATCATCAACATACTGGTGCTGATTTCGATCTGCCGCGTCTTTCAGGCGGCAAAGCGGGGCGAACCGTTTGTGGAAGACGATTTCGACATCCTGCTCAACAGCCGGGGATTCCTTTCGCGCATCTTTCGTCCGCTTTTCCGGCTGGTCACCAAGAGCTGGCATATGCTGGCGATCGGGTTTTTGTTCGGTTTGGGGTTCGACACGGCGACGGAAGTCGCGCTGTTTGGCATTTCCTCCACCCAGGCGGCCAACGGTGTGTCGTCCAGCGCCATTATGGTGTTCCCCGCGCTGTTCACCGCCGGCATGTCGCTTGTCGACACGACCGACGGCGTGCTGATGCTTGGAGCCTATGGCTGGGCGTTCATGAAGCCCGTGCGCAAGCTCTATTACAACATGACCATCACGGCGGTCTCCGTCGTCGTCGCCGTGCTGATCGGCGGCCTGGAGGCGTTCAACCTCATCGGCGATCAACTCGGCCTCACCGAAGGCGGTGGGTTCTGGGGCGCGATCGGCGCGATCAATGACAATTTTGGGGTGCTAGGCTATCTCATTATCGGCATTTTCGTACTGTGCTGGGTCGGTTCGGTGGCCTTCTACAAATTCAAGCGCTACGACGAGCTTGAGGTCAACGTCTCGTCGGGCTGACGACAGGTAAGGTCTTGGTCTTGCGAAACGCAGGACCGCCCTTAGCGGCTCCTCAACGGTGAGGCCAACAGCCCTTAACAAAGAGACCGTCGCGGAGTAACGTCAAACGACGCAAGGGAATGGCGCGCGTGGCTAGAGGCGAGGATCGAGCGAAAACAGGCCGGTGCGGCGCGGCTCGCGCCTGGAACGCTCGTCTTCGCTCCGCTTTTTTCGCCTGGATCGCGGTCCTGGCTCTCGTCGTCCAGCTCGGATCGACCCCTGGCCATCGGGCGATAGCCGATTCCGGCCAGGCGGAGGCCGTGGCCGCCCTCGGCGCCCTCGAAGCGCTGCTCGGTCCCAATGTGGCGCTCTGCCTGCATGAGGATGGCTCCGCGCCTGGATCGCCGTCCCATGATTCGCATCCTTGCTGCGACGATTGCGCGCTTTGCCATTCCGCCGGCCATCTGGCGGCGCTTGCTCCAGCCAGCCACGTCGTTCTCGCGATATTCGCCAGTCATTCGCGGTCGCTAAGCGTCCCCGCCGAGGCTGGCCTCGCCAAGCCACGGTCGTTCGCTTTCGCGCAACCGCGCGCGCCGCCGATTTCCGCCTGACCTGAAAAGCCGTGACGCGACCCACCTCCTCAAAGGAGGACGTTCGCTTCTCATCTTCCCTTCAGATAAGGCGATTTCCATGCTCTCCAAGACTTCTTGGACTCTCGCGGGCGCATTCTGCGCCGCGACAGCCATCGCGCCCCTCTCTCCCGCCTTCGCTCATGCGGTCGCCGGCAACCGCATATTTCCCGCGACGCTCGGCATCGACGATCCCGGCGTCGCGGACGAACTGGCCCTGCCGACTCTGACCGACGTCCCCCAGAATGCAGATGGGACGCACGAATTCGACGCGTCGTTCAGCTACACGAAGACCATCATCCAGGGTCTCGGGATTTCCATTTCGGACGGCAAAACCTGGCTCAATTCCGGCGGCAACGGCTGGGGAAACATCGACACCGAGTTGAAATACAATTTCTACGTCAACGCGCCGCATGAATTCACGGCGTCGGTCGGCTTGGATGTCAGTTGGGCCTATACCGGCAACAGGAACTTTTCCGATCCCTTCAACACGTTCACGCCGGTCATCGATATGGGCAAGGGTTTTGGCGATCTGCCTGTCAGCCTCAATATCTTGCGACCCTTCGCCATAACCGCTCAGTTCGGGTTGTCGATCCCGAGCGAGGCGCATACGTCGTCGATCGTTTACGACGATTCGGGCAACCCCAGCCTCAATGTCGCGCTCAATCCGACCGTGGCCAACTGGGGCTTCACGCTGCAATATAGCCTGCCCTATATGAACGCCAATGTGAGCGAGGTCGGCGGCCCGGATTTCCTCAAACATCTGATCCCGATTACCGAGTTCGTCTTCCAAACGCCGGTCGGCAATGTCTCGACGGGCGGCCAGGTCACGACCGGCGCGATTCAGCCCGGAGTGATCTATATGGCCGACACTTGGCAGATCGCGCTCGAAGCGCTCATCCCGATCAATCCGGCGAGCGACAGGAACGTTGGCGCGGTCGCCGAATTGCATTTCTTCCTCGACGACATCTTCCCCGATTCGCTCGGAAAGCCCATGTTTTGATGAGGTCCGTCATGTCGCGCACATCAACGTCCAGACTTGTCGCTTCGCTCGCTTTCGCTTTTGTCGCCTCGGCGGCCTTCGCCCATGCGCAGCTGCAAAAAGCCGTTCCCGCCGTCGGCGGGACGGTGACCGTCTCGCCGACCGAGATCAGGCTCAAGTTCAGCGAAGGCGTCGAGCCGTATTTTTCGGGAATCGTGTTGGCGACGCAGGGGGGCGTCAGCGAGCCGCTCGGCAAGCCCAGCGTCGATCCCGCCGACAATAGCGTGCTGATCGCCGCCGTTTCGCAAGCGCTCAAGCCCGGCGTGTACACGGTGACGTGGCATGCGGTCTCTGTCGATACGCATAAGACCCAGGGCAGCTTCAACTTCACGCTCTCCCCTTGAGCGGCTCGGGCCATCATTTCAAGTTTCCGCAATCGACCGTGAAGGAGAAAATCATGGCGCGCATTCATTCCCTCGTTCTTGCGGCGATCCTGTCGCTCGCCGCTCTTCCGGCCGTTGCTCAGGAATTCAAGGGGGGCGACATCACGATCGACAAACCATGGTCGCGGGCGACGCCCAAGGGCGCGGCGGCGGCGGTGGGCTATCTCGTCATCCACAATCACGGCGCCGCGCCTGACAGGCTTGTCGGCGGTTCCGCCGATTTCGCCGGCCATGTCACGGTTCATGAAATGAGCCTCGACAATGGAATCATGCGCATGCGCGAATTGCCGACCGGTCTGGAGATTCCGGCGAATGGCGAAATCGCGCTTTCGCCCAAGGGCTATCACGTCATGTTCACGGAGCTGAAACAGCCCTTGAAAAAGGGCGAGACGGTCAAGGCGGCTCTGACGTTCGAGCATGCTGGATCGATCGCCGTGGAGTTCCAGGTCGGGGGCGTCGGCGACACGAGCCCGGGCGGCGCGAAAGCCGAGGACCCGATGAAGGGGATGAAGATGTGAGCGGCCGAACCGGCGCTTCTCCCTCCCCCCTTGTGGGGGAGGGCGGGGGTGGGGGGTCGCGCTGGCCTTTCGGAAAAATCATCGCGCCGCACTCCGATAGAGTAGCGCGACCACCCTTCCTAACCCTCCCCCACAAGGGGGGAGGGGATGCGCGTCGTTCTCGCCCTCCGGCGCCGGGGCGATAGCGCCGATGCCGACAGCGCTCGTCCTCTGCCGCCTCCTGCATTTTGCCGCGACCATGCAGCTGTTCGGCGCGAACGTCTTTGTCTGGGCGCTTGTTCCCGCCGGGCTCGCGCGCGAACTGACCGGGCCGATGCGGCGAATGACGGCGGCGGCGATTGTCGTCGCCGCCATCACCGCCTTTGCGTGGTTGGCTCTCGAGTCGGGTCAGATGGGCGAGGGCTGGGGCGATGTCCTCAATCCGGCGGCGCTTGGCGCGGTATCCTTCGAAACGGCATTCGGCCGCGTTTGGCTCTGGCGACTGGCTATCGCTTTGGCGCTCGTCGTCGCGTTGGCGATGGGCGGGCGCGAGCGTCTGGCCTTCCTCGTCCCCGCCTCGGCGCTGCTTCTGGCCAGCCTCGGCCTCGTTGGCCATGCGACGCTGCAAGCGGGGTTGATTGGCGCGCTGCACCGGCTGAACCATGGCGTTCACCTGCTTGCCGCCGGCGCCTGGCTCGGCGGCCTCCTGCCGTTGATCCTTTGCCTGCGACGCGATGGCGATGTGCGGCTAAGGGCGGAAGTCGGCGCGGCGCTGCGGCGCTTTTCCGGGCTCGGCCATTTCGCCGTTGCGCTGGTCGTGCTGACGGGCGTCGTCAATAATGCGCTGACGCTCGGCGCCTGGCCGATCGACTTTTCTTCGCCTTATCAGGCGCTGCTGGCGGCGAAGATCGCGGTCGTCGCCGTCATGATCGCGATGGCTTTGTTCAATCGCTACGTCCTGACGCCGCGCATCAAAAGCGAACCTGGCTTCGTTCTGCGCGCCCTGACGGTCAACAGTTTCGTCGAAATCGCGCTTGGGATGGCTGTGCTCGCTTTGGTTAGCGCCTTTGCCCTGCTGGAGCCGATTTGACGCGGGCGGTCCGCGAATGTCTTTTACGTCGTCTACAAACGAGGCCGACATTTGCATCGGCGCCCAAGTCCATTCAGAGAGGAGCCGCCGATGATCGCCGCCGATTCGCTCGTCTCCCGCGCGACCTGCCTCGCCCTCGACGCAGCGGATCCGTTGCGCGCGCTGCGCGATCGATTCATTCTGCCCAATGGCATCCTCTATCTCGACGGCAATTCGCTGGGGCCGATGCCGCGCGCCGCCGCCGCCCTCTTCGCGCGCACGATCGAGGCCGAATGGGCGCGCGATCTCATCAAGAGCTGGAACAGCGCGGGATGGTTCGACCTGCCCTCCAAGCTCGGCGACCGACTGGGTTTGCTGATCGGCGCGGCGCCGGGACAGACCGTCGTCTGCGATACGACCTCGATCAATCTTTACAAGGCAGTGCATGCGGCGATCGGCTTGCGGCCGGACCGCGACGCGATCGTGGCGGAGGCAGGCGCTTTTCCGACCGACCTCTATGTCGTCGAGGGAGCGATGGCGGCGGCGGGGCGGCCGATGCGGCGCCGGCTGATCGGCGAGGACGGGCCGATCGAGGCCTTGCTCGATGAAAGGGTCGCGGCCGTCGTGCTGTCGCATGTCGATTATCGCAGCGGCCGGCTGCTCGACGTCGCCGACCTCACGCGCAAGGCCCATGCGGCGGGCGCCCTGGTCATTTGGGACCTCTGCCATTCGGCCGGCGTGATCGAATTTGCGTTCGATGCGCAGAATGTCGATTTCGCCGTCGGCTGCACCTATAAATATCTCAACGGCGGCCCCGGATCGCCGGCGTTCATCGCGGTCGCGCACCGACTTCTGGCGCAGGCGCGCAATCCGCTTTCGGGTTGGTGGGGCCATGCCGCGCCTTTTGCTTTCGATCGGGATTTCCGCCCGGATGCTGGGATCCGGCGCTTCCTCTGCGGCACGCAGCCGATCCTGTCGATGCGCGGCGTCGAGGCGGCGCTCGATGCGCTTGACGGCGTCGATGTCGCGAATCTCCGGCGCAAAAGCCTGGGGCTGACCGAGCTTTTCATGGCCCGCGTCGAGGCGCTGCTACCCGATCTCAAAATCGTCACCCCGCGCGAGGATCGGCTGCGCGGCAGCCAGGTCGCGATCGCTTTCGACAACGGCTATCCGGTCGTGCAGGCGATGATCGAGCGCGGCGTGATCGGCGATTTCCGGGCGCCCGACATCATGCGGTTCGGCTTTGCGCCGGTCTATCTCAGCTTTGCCGACGTCTGGGACGCCGCCGAAATCCTCGCCGATTGCTTTCGCGCGGAAGTGTGGCGCGAACCGCGCTATATGAAGCGCCACACGGTGACGTGAGCGGGATGGAAACGGTCGGCCGTCATTGCGAGCGGAGCCCGGACAAATGCTCCGCATTTGCCTTGAGAAGCAATCCAGAGGTCGTGTCCTTGCTTGACAGGTCACGATCTCTGGATTGCTTCGCTCCGCTCGCAATGACGATCGCGATGCAAGCATGAATCATTAGGCTCCAACTCAACCCCGAGCAACCCGCCATGACCAAAACCCCCTTCGACCCGTCCGACGATGGCGCTGAGATGAGTTTTGGCGGGCGCATGTCCTATGCGGGCTATCTGCGCCTGGACAGGCTGCTCGACGCGCAGCAGCCGCTGTCCATGGCCCATGACGAACTCTTGTTCATCATCCAGCACCAGACCTCCGAGCTTTGGATGAAGCTCGCCATTCATGAGCTTGGCGCGGCGTGCCGGAGGATCGCCGAGGACGACCTGCGGCCCGCTTTCAAAATGCTCTCGCGGCTGGCGCGCATCTTCGAGCAATTGAACTCGGCTTGGGACGTGCTGCGCACGATGACGCCGAGCGAATATACGCAGTTTCGCGAAGAGCTCGGGCAATCCTCCGGCTTCCAGTCCTATCAATATCGCCTGATCGAATATCTCGTCGGCAATAAGAACGCCGCGATGATGCGCCCGTATGAACACGACAGCGCGCTGCTGGCGCGTCTGGAGGCCGTGCGCCGCGCGCCGAGCCTTTACGATCTGACGATAAGGGCGTTGCGCCGCCGCGATTTTGCGATCGACGAAAAAGTGCTGAGCCGCGACATGGCGACGACGCATGTCGCCGACGACAGCGTGCGCGCGGCCTGGGCGGCGGTCTATCGCGATCCCCGGCGCTTTTGGGAGCTCTATGAACTTGCCGAGAAGCTGGTGGACCTTGAGGATTATTTCCGCCGGTGGCGCTTCAACCATGTGACGACGGTCGAGCGGGTGATCGGCTTCAAGCGCGGCACTGGCGGCACGTCGGGCGTTTCCTACCTGCGCCGGATGCTCGATGTCGTGCTGTTTCCCGAGCTCTGGCAGGTGAGGACGGAGCTGTGAGAGGCAAATGACGACCTATCCGATTGCCGACCGGGACGACGCTTACGCCAACGCGCCGCATATCGACGAAGGGTTCGCCTATCCCGAGCGTTGGGTCGAGCGCGCCAGGATCTTACGCGACGAATTGGCCGCCTGCGGCCGGGCGAAGATCGACCTTGCCTATGGGCCGGCGCCGCGCAACAGGCTGGATATCTTTTATCCCGACGGCGCTTGCAAAGGGCTCGTCGTCTTCGTGCATGGCGGCTATTGGAAGGCGTTCGACAAGTCTTTTTGGTCGCACCTGGCCAGAGGCTCGCTAAGCCATGGCTATGCCGTCGCTATGCCCGGCTACACGCTTTGCCCCGACGCGCGGATTTCGAACATCACGAACGAGATCGCGGCGGCGATCGAAAGCGCGGCAAAAGAGATTCAAGGCGAGATTCTGCTTTGCGGCCATTCGGCGGGCGGCCATCTTGCAACGCGCATGATCTGCCAAGGCTCGCCTTTGAGCGGCGAGACGGCGCAGAGGATCACGCGAACGGTCTCCATCTCCGGCCTCCATGACCTCCGACCCTTCATGGCGACGAAAATGAACGAGATCCTGCGCGTCGATGAGCAAGAGGCTCGGTTGGAAAGCCCGGCTCTCCTCGCGCCGCAACCGCGCCGGACGGTCCTATGCTGGGTCGGCGCCGACGAGCGCCCCGAATTCCTTCGCCAGAGCCGTCTTCTCGTCGAAATGTGGAGCGGTTTTGACGCGCGGATGGCGATCAATGTCGAAGCGGACCGGCATCATTTCAACATCATCGACGGCCTCATCGAGCCGGCTCATCCGCTGACGCAGGCGTTGCTCCTAGGGTGAGGCGAGCGATTTCAGAGGTCAGCGCCGCCCTCATCCGGCTTCGCTAACGCGAGGCCACCTTCCCAAGACGAATGCGAAGCATTCGTTCGCACCCGCTTCGCGAGAGAAGGAAACGCGCGCCCCTTCTCTCGCGAAGCGGGAGAAGGTGTCATGCGCAGCATGACTGCGGACGAATGCTTTGCATTCGCCTTGGGATGAGGGGCGGCGCCAATGCTGGAAGTCAATCCCGCGCCCCGACCGGCCCGAAGGTCGGCACGAGGTGCAGCTCTTTGCCCTCATATGGATTGGCGAGGGCGACCGCCTCGTCAAGTTCGACGCCAAGGCCCGGTTCGTTCGAGGGGATGACGTAGCCTTCCTCCCAGACAATCGGCTTCTTGAGTATCTGCGCGTGGAAACCGCTCCAGGTCTCGATGCTCTCCAGGATGAGGAAGTTGGGACTGCAGGCGGCGAGCTGAATATTGGCGGCGCCCTCGATCGGCCCGCAATAAAGATGCGGGGCGATCTGCGCGTAATGGGCCTCGGCCATGCCGGCGATCTTCTTGGCCTCGATGAGGCCGCCGACGCGGCCAAGCGCCATCTGGAGAATGGAGGCGGCGCGCAATTCCAGCAGCCGCGCGAACTCATATTTGGTCGTGAGGCGCTCGCCGCTGGCGATCGGAATTCTTGTGTGGCGCGCGACTTCCGCCATTTGCTCGGGCATTTCGGGCGGCACCGGCTCTTCGAACCATAGCGGGTCGTAAGCCTCGATGCGCCGCGCCAGCCGAATGGCGCCCGAAGTCGTGAACTGGCCATGCGTGCCGAACAGCAGATCGCAGCGATCGCCGACGGCGGCGCGGATTTTCTTGCAGAAGGCTTCCGAGAGATCGAGCCGCGCGAGACTCGGCTGGCGCGGATCGAGCGTCGAATAGGGCCCCGCCGGATCGAACTTCACGGCGGTGAAGCCCATTTCGACATATTCCAGCGCGCGCGTCGCGGCAGCGTCCGCGTCGCGATAGACCGCCGGATCATCATAGGCATCGCCTTCGTCCGCGCGCGGATAGAGATAGGTATAGCTGCGCAACCGCTCATGCACCTTGCCCCCTAACAGCGCATAGACGGGCTTGCCGACCGCCTTGCCGACAATATCCCACAAGGCCATTTCGATGCCCGATAGAACGCCCATCAGCGAGATGTCGGGCCGCATCGAATAGCCGCGCCCGTAGACGTTGCGCCAGATCAGTTCGATCTGGAAGGGATCGGCGCCGAGGATGTGATGTTCGAACACGTCCTCGATCATCGCGACGATCGTCTTGGGCGCAAAGCTCGCCGCATAGACCTCGCCGATTCCCTCGACGCCGTCGTCGGTCGTCAATTTCAAAAAGAGAAAATAGCGCCCGCCAAAGCGCGGCGGCGGATTGCCCACGACGAAGGTTTTGAGCGAGGCGATCTTCATAGGAGGAGGCCTGTTTCGAGCGGGATGGGCGAGTGTGGCGCCTCGGCTGGGTGGAGACAATGGCGTGATCGCGAAGGCGGAGGGGCGCGAGGGGCCACCCCGCCAAGCCGCCGTCAAGCGGAGCGGTCAAGTCTCGCGAAGCGACCGCCGAAGGCGGCTTGGACTTGGCGGCCAGCACGGCGATGGCAGCGCGACCTGTGACAGGCACAGCGCAACCGGCGCCCCGCCCTAGAACACGATCACATTGCGTAGCGCCTCGCCTCGCCGCACCGAGTCCACCGCCTCGTTGATGCGCTCCAAGGGGTAGCGGCCCGAAATCAGTTCGTCGAGTTTGAGCCGTTTTTGCTGGTAGAGCTCGACCATCTTCGGCACGTCGATCTGCACGCGCGCCGAACCCATTTTGGAGCCGACGACGCGCTGTCCGTCCGCGGCGAGCCAGCCGGGATCGAAACTCGTCGTCACGCCGGCGGCCGGCATGCCCACGATAATCGTCGCCCCGCCGCGGCGCATGAGGCCGAAGGCCTGTTCCACGGCCGATTTCGCGCCGACGGTGACGAATACATAATCGGCCTTGCGGCCATTCGTCATTTCGCCGACGCGGGCGGCGAGATCTTCGCGCTGCGGATTAATCGTATGCGTGGCGCCGAAGCGCAAGGCGGCCTCCAACTTCGAGTCGGAGAGATCCACCGCGATAATGGTGGCGCAGCCCGCCAGCCTTGCGCCCTGCACGCTATTGAGGCCGACGCCGCCGCAACCGATCACGATCGCGCTGGAGCCCACTCTGACGCCGGCCGTGTTGATGACCGCGCCGACGCCGGTCAGGACGCCGCAGGCGATCAGCGACGCGCTGGCGAGCGGCACGGCCTTGTCGATGGCGACCGCCTGCGAGGCCTCGACGACGACATGTTCGGCAAAAGCGCCGGTCCGCAAACCGTGCACGATCGCTTCGCCCTTCTGCGAGACAAGCGGGCTCTTCTGGTCGAGTGGAAACACCGCATCGCAAAAGACCTGTGCGCCCTCGGCGCAATACAAGCATCGTCCGCACGAACGAATGAGCGTCACGACGGCATGATCGCCCGGCGCGAGATGGGTGACGCCGGCGCCGATTTCCTCGACAATCCCGGCCGCCTCATGGCCGTAGACCGCAGGCAACTCGCCGCCCCAGGCGCCGTCCATGTAGAAAATATCGCTATGGCAGATCGCGCAGGCTGCGATGCGGACGCGAACCTCGCCGGGGCCCGGCGGGGCGAGCTCCAGTTCTTCAATCGTCAGCGGTTTGCCGAAGGCGCGGCAGACGGCGGCTCTCGTTTTCATGCTGTTTCCTTGGCGCGGGGCGCTACGATTCTCCCCTCATCATGGACGATCGGCAGATCGCCGCAAAAGCGCAATTTGATATGCGTGAACCTAATTCAGACGGGTCGGGCGGCGCCGAGCCGCGCGGTGCTGTCGCCCTGCTGGCCTCAAGGCCACGCCGCCCTTCGGCGGAATGGTCGGGGATTGAAGCTTGATGGGCCCGATCAGGAGATCGCGCTGGCCGTCAGAGGGCGACAGCGGCGCCGAGCGCATGTTGCATGGCCCGCGTAAGCTCCGGTTCGAAAAAGGGCTTCTGCATTACTACCGCGTCCGGCCTAAGCGCCTGAACCCTCGCAGCATCGCCGCTGACGAACAGATGTGGCACGAATGTCGTGCGCAGAATTGCTTCGACGGCGCTGACGCCGCATCCTCCGCGCAACCGGGCGTCGACGATCATGAGGTCCGGCCGGTGTCGAAGCGCGGCCGCCACAGCGGTCGCCTCTGTGGTCTCGACACCGCATACTTCGTGACCCATCATGGCTAGCGTTTCGGCAAGCAGCATGCCGATGAGGGGCTCATCCTCCACCACGAGGACGCGCAGCGCCTTCATCGATTTCCTTCGGATCTAGCGCGGCGCCCGTTCCCGTCGATTTCGGTAGCCAGTTCGTCATCTGTCGGTTGCACGGTCGGACCTCCAAGTTTACGCAAACGCCTATTCCTCAAACGCCGGCGCCGGGTCAGACGCGCGAGCGCGGCGGGCGGTCCGATCCAGGACCCGCCCGTCCCGAAGCTCATCATAATCGGCCGCGGCACGGGCCGCAGCGGTCCCTAACGGGCGAGGCCGCGATCGCAATGTACGCCCTGGCAAGAAGCTTCGGCTTGTTAGCCGGAGTCTCAAGTCGAGGGCGGCGTAAAGAGCCTCGCGCGCCGGCAAAACTCATGTTCGCCAAGTATTATCGGATGAGCGGCGCCAAGAGTAGACTCGGAAAATACTCAGACCTCGCCTGACGCGGCGGCCGCTTCGCTTCAACTGGGAGCCCGCTCGCCGAGTAGCAGCTTGCAGAATAAAAACATGGTAGCATTGCCCAAGGCTCCCATGTCCGAGGCCAAAGCTCCGAGAACAAATATAGAATGTCAGCAAGTCGTCCGCCCCAGGCCAAATCAGCCCGACCGCGATCGGGTCGGCGTCCCGCGCCGGCGCGCGGCGGCGCGCTCGCGGCAACGGACTTTCCGGTCGTCGGAATAGGCGCCTCGGCGGGCGGCCTCGAAGCCTGCAGGAAGCTCCTCAGCGCATTGCCCGCCGGCAATGGCGCGGCGTTCATTCTCGTCCAGCATCTCGACCCGACCCATGAAAGCATGATGGTCGGCCTGCTGGCCAGTCACACGGCGATGATCGTGCGCCAGGCGAGCGAGGGAATGACGATCGAGCGCGATCATCTCTACGTCATTCCGCCGGGAGCCTATCTATCCGTCGAGGGCGGGGCCCTGCGTCTCTCGCAGCCCACCGCCCCTCACGGCGCACGCCTACCTTTTGACTTTCTGCTGCATTCGCTGGCGCGGGAATATGGCGCGCGCGCCATCTGCGTGGTGCTTTCGGGAACCGGGGCCGACGGCAGCCTCGGGCTGAGAGCGGTGAAGGAAAGAGGCGGCCTCGTCATCGCGCAGGACCCCGGCGAGGCTGGCTTTGACGGCATGCCGCGCAGCGCGATTCTGACGGGCGCGGTCGACCTCGTGCTTCCGCTGGCCAAGATTCCTGGGGCGCTGGCCAAATACGCCCGGTCGACGCCGCTCACCGGCCCGCATCCCGGCTTGCAACCGCGCGATGGCGCGGGGGACCCGTTGTCGCAGATCATCGATCTGTTGCGCGTCAAGACCGCGCATGACTTCACGCTTTACAAGCATGGCACGCTGCAGCGCCGGATCGAGCGGCGCATGGCGATGGCGGCGATCGGGGCCGCCGATATGGATCGCTATCTCCAAATTTTGCGCGGCGACGCGGGCGAGGTCGAACTTCTGGCCAAGGACCTACTGATCAACGTGACCAGCTTCTTTCGCGATCGCAAAGTGTTCGATCTGCTGGCCGAAAAGATCATTCCCGATCTCGTCCAGAGCCATGCGCTCGATCAGCCCTTGCGCCTGTGGATCGCCGGATGCAGCACGGGCGAGGAGGCCTATTCCCTCGCGATGCTGTTTCGCGAGGCGATCGTGGCAGCCAAGCGCAAGGTCAAGCTGCAGGTCTTTGCGAGCGATGCCGATCCGGACGCGGTGGCGATCGCCCGCGACGGCCTCTATTCCGCGGCAATCGAAGCCGATGTTTCGCCAGCGCGGCTTGGCCGGTTCTTTTCTAGGGAAGACCACGGCTATCGGGTCTTGCCGGAGCTGCGCGCGTCGGTGGTGTTCACGGTGCAGGATCTGCTGGTCGATCCGCCATTTTCGCGCCTGGACCTCATTTCTTGCCGGAATCTTTTGATCTATCTCGGGCACGAGGCGCAAGCGAAATTGATCTCGCTGTTCCATTTCGCGCTGCTTCAGGGCGGCATTCTGCTGCTCGGCGGGGCGGAGACGATCGGCAGCCTGGATGGTCGCTTCGAGGCGATCTCCAAGTCGGAGAGGGTCTTTCGCCATATTGGCCGCAGCCGGCCGGGGGAGCTTGGTTTTTCGATGGGCGCCGGCGATGGCGGCCGCCCGCCCGCTCCCGTGGGCCAGGTCCATACGCCCTCGCGCGAAGCCGCTCTGGCCGACCTTTGTCGACGGCTGGTGGCGGAGAGCTACGCGCCCGCGGCAATATTGATCAACCGTCAGTATGAGTGCCTTTATTCCTTGGGCCCGACCGACAGCTATCTGAGCGTCGCTTCGGGGCGCCCCACGCACGATGTGCTCGCCATGGCGCGCCCGGCCATACGCACCAAGCTAAGATCGGCTATCCAACAAGCCCGTCAGGAGAATGCGCGCATTGTCGTCGGCGGCGGTCGCATGAGCCGCAATGGCGACGAGGTTTCGTTCACGATTGAGGTGCGGCCGGTCGTTAGCGAGGGCGAGGCGCTGCTGCTGGTTTGCTTTGTCGAGGAGGGCAAACATAAGCCAAAGCGGGATCGCCCGACCGCGTCGCGGGACGTTCCGCGAATCGCCGAGCTCGAGCAGGAACTCGCGGCCACGAGAACGGACCTGCAGGGCGCCATTCGCAATCTCGAGATTTCGGGCGAAGAGCAAAAGGCGATCAATGAGGAGGCGTTGTCGGTCAACGAGGAATTTCAATCGACGAACGAGGAGCTTCTGACGTCCAAAGAGGAATTGCAATCGCTCAACGAGGAGCTCACCGCCCTCAACAGTCAGCTCCAGGAGACGCTGGAGCGTCACCGTACGACCGCCAATGATCTGCAGAACGTCCTCTACAGCACCAACGTTGCGACGCTCTTCCTCGACAGGCAGCTCAACATTCGCTTCTTTACGCCCGCCACCAAGTCCCTATTCAACATAATTCCAAGCGACGTTGGGCGGCCCCTCGCGGATCTGCGCTCTCTGGGCGCCGATAGCGATCTTCCGGGAGATGCGGGGACCGTCATGCAAACCCTCGCGCCGCTCGACCGGGAGATCACTGCGGAGAACGGCGCCTGGTACATCAGGCGCATATTGCCGTACCGCACGCAGGACAATGGGGTCGAGGGCGTCGTCATCACTTTTGCCGACATTACCGAGCGCCGGCATGCGGCCGATGCGCTGGAGGCGGCCAAGCAGCAGGCGGAACTGGCGACCGCCGCCAAGTCGCGCTTTCTCGCCGCGGCGAGCCACGATCTGCGCCAGCCGCTGCAAACGCTCGCCCTGCTTCAAGGTTTGCTGGCGAAGATCGTCGAGGGGGACAGAGCGCAAAAACTGATCGCCCGGGTCGACGAGGCGTTGGGCGCCATGTCGAGCATGCTCAACACGCTGCTCGACATCAACCAGATCGAGGCCGGCATCGTGCGCGCCGAAATGGTCGAGTTCCCGATCAACGGCCTGCTTGAACGCCTGAGGGATGAATTCACCTATCACGCGCAGGCCCAAGGGCTCGCTTTGCGCGTGGTCTCGTGCGGGCTTTCGATACGCAGCGATCCGCGCCTGCTCGAACAGATGATCCGCAACCTGCTGTCGAACGCGCTGAAATACACCAGGCATGGCCGGGTGCTGGTCGGTTGCCGTCGTCGCGACGGCGTGTTGAGCGTCGAAATCTGGGACACCGGGGTCGGCATTCCCGGCGAGGAGCATCAAGCGATTTTCGAGGAATATCATCAGCTCGACAATGTCGCGCGCGAGAGGACCCGCGGCCTTGGTCTCGGCCTTTCCATCGTGCGGCGTTTGGGCAATTTGCTGGGCCATCGGGTCAGCGTCAGCTCCCATCCGGGCAAGGGCTCCGTTTTCGCCATCGAGGTCGGGCTGGCCGCGAATGGAGCGGCGCCCGCGCTTGAACGCCATCGGCGCGCGACGGAGGAAGCGAAAGTCGAAGACGTCCGCCACGCCGGCGTGATCCTGGTCATCGAAGACGATCCCGAAGTGCGCGCGCTCCTCGAGCTCCTGCTCAAGGACGAAGGCCATCGCGCGGCGACGGCGCCCGATGGCCTCGCGGCGCTGGATTTGGTGGGGCGAGGGTCGGTCTGGCCTGACCTCATCCTCGCGGACTATAATCTGCCAAACGGCATGGACGGGCTTCAGGTCGCCGCGAAGATACGAGAAAAGCTTCTCCGTCAGATCCCGGTCATCATTCTGACCGGCGATATTTCGACGGGCGCCTTGCGCGATATTGCGCGCCAGGACTGCGTCCAACTCAACAAGCCGGTCAAGACGAAGGAGATGACGCAAGTCATCCAGCGGCTCCTTGCCGCGGCGCATTCCGAGCCGGCCGCCCGCGCCGCGCCCTCCGCCGAGGCCGCCGCCAATCCGACGCCCGTCATCTACGTCGTTGACGACGACAGTCGCGTGCGCGAGGGGCTTCGCGGCGTGCTCGAGGAAGATGGCCGCACCGTCGAGGATTACGCCTCTTGCGAGGCCTTCCTCGAAGCCTATCGTCCGGGCCGCGAAGCCTGCCTGTTGATCGACGCCTATCTACCGGGAATGAGCGGGCTGGAATTGTTGCGGCGGTTGGGCGATGCGGGCTATCTACTCCCGGCCATCATGATCACCGGCAATAGCGACGTGCCGATGGCCGTTCAAGCGATGAAGGCGGGCGCTTCGGATTTCATCGAAAAGCCGGTCGGGCGCGTCGAACTGCTCGCCAGCATCGAGCGCGCTCTCGAACAGTCGCAAGATTCGAGCAAGCTGTTCGCCTGGCGCGAGCGCGCGGCGGGCCATGTCGCGGATTTGACGCCGCGCGAGCGTGAGATCATGGAACTGGTCCTCTCCGGCCAACCCAGCAAGAATATAGCCGCCGATCTTGGCATCAGCCAACGAACGGTCGAGAACCATCGCGCCTCGATCATGAAGAAGACGGGCTCGAAGTCGCTTCCCGCGCTCGCCCGTATGGCGCTTGCCGCCGCGCGAAACGGCGCCGACGAGCCTGACGATCAAAGCGGGCCTGCGATGACGGCGCGCGGCAAATAGCTGGCGGACGAACGGCCTTGTCCGCCGGACTATTCCAATGCGGGTTCGCCCGTCATCCTTCAGCCACCCGCATGGACGAGATGATCGGCCATCTCCGCGGCTCTGAGGCCGGCATGGGCGTCGACGCGCGCCGGATTGGCCGTTGCGAGGATCGCCTTGGCGCGATCGACATCCTCCGCCGAGCCATGCGCCATCACCAGAAAACTGTCCGCCTTCACCGCGACTTCGTATTGGATCACGCTGTTCTTGGGAATGCCGATGCTATAGAGCGCGGCGCCGAGCGCGCTCAGGCCGCCGATGGTGACCGCGCTCTCGACGGCCGAGATCGCGGTGGCTGCCAGATATCCAAGCACAATGATGTGACCGACGACCGGCAGCGTCATGAACAGGCCGCCAAAGAACAGGCCCCACAGACCGCCCCAGAAAGCGCCGCGCTCGCCCCAAAACTTGATGCGATCGCCGACGTTGTAGAAGCCGACCACCTTCTCCTCCGAATGATATCCCTTGCCGACGACGCTGAGATTCTGCATTTCGAAGCCGGCCGCGGCGAGCTTTCTCACAGCGGTTTCCGCCGCGGGATGGTCGGCGAAGACGGCGATGGCTGTGTCGGCGACTTTCATTCGATTCTCCTCACAACGAGGCTGGGCCCGGCGATCGTCCCGCGCGTCGCGCGCTTCGGCTGGGACAGAGTCGGGGAAAGGATGCCGAGATTTCCCTTTTTTATGCGCGTCACCCGGTTCACGCGACAATAGCCAGCCGCGATGCCGCGAAGCTAGGCTCGGAAACTACTCAGCCCCATGCGCGCGCGTGATCGTCGACAGCCGGCGCCGCTATTGACAAGCGATAGGCGTCGACGTGACAAGGCTTGCCGGTAGCGTCTTCGCCTTGCCGGCGACGCGAAATCGCTTAGGGCCGCGACGGATTTCTAGAATCAGGTTTGGGAGAGAGACGATGACGGATCTTGCCGATCTCGGCGTGCTGGGCCTGGCGACGATGGGCGCGAATCTTGCGCGCAACGCCGCCCGAAAAGGCTTCGGCGTCGCGCTTTACAATCGCCATGGCGAGCGGACGGACGAACTCGTCGCGGCGCATGGATCGGAGGGCCGCTTCGTCGCCGCCAAGACTATTGCCGATTTCGTGGCGTCTCTTGCCCGCCCGCGCGCCATCCTCATCATGGTCAAGGCCGGCAAGCCGGTCGACGACGTGATCGACGAACTCGTGCCCCATCTCGATGCGGGCGACATCATCATCGACGGCGGCAATTCTTTGTTCACCGACACGAGCCGGCGCTTCCATGCGCTGAAGGGCAAAAGCCTGCGCTTTCTCGGCATGGGCATATCGGGCGGCGAGGAAGGCGCGCTCGAAGGCCCCAGCATGATGCCGGGCGGCGAGAGCGAGGCCTATGCGCGCATCGAGCCGATGGTCACGAAAATGGCCGCGCAAGTCGATGGGACGCCCTGCTGCGTTTACATCGGCCCGGAAGGCGCCGGCCATTACGTCAAAATGGTGCATAACGGCATCGAATACGCCGACATGCAGCTCATCGCCGAGGCCTATGATCTGTTCAAGACCGTCTATGGGCTCGACGCCGCGGCGATCGCCGACATTTTCCAGGACTGGAAGACGGGCGACCTCGATTCCTACCTGATCGAAATCACCGCCGCCGTGCTGCGCAAGCGCGATGCGACGGGCGGCGCGCTGGTCGATGCGATCGTCGATGAGGCCGAGCAGAAGGGCACCGGCCGCTGGACCGCGCAATCGGCGCTTGAGCTCGGCGTGCCGCTGACCTCGATTACCGAAGCGGTATACGCCCGCGGCCTCTCCGCGCGCCGCGCGCAACGCATCGCCGCCGAGAAGCTCTTGCCGCATCCCGCCGCCGCGCCGCGCAAGCTCGACAAAGCGGGCGTCGACGCGGTGCGGGACGCGCTCTATGCCTCAAAAATCGTCGCTTATGCCCAGGGCTTCGAGCAAATGACGGCCGCCTCGCAATTGTTCGGCTGGAATCTCAAGCTTGGCGAGATTTCGACCATCTGGCGCGGCGGCTGCATCATCCGCGCGGCCTTCCTCAACCGGCTGCGCGAAGCCTATCACAGCGGCGAAGAGGCGCCCAATTTGCTAATGCAAAGCTATTTCCGCGACGCGATCGCTAAAGCGGAGCCAGCTTGGCGGCGCGTCGTGTCGCTGGCGGTCGAGCAGGGCGTCCCGGCGCCGGCCTTCGCCTCGTCGCTTGCCTATTTCGACGGCTTTCGCCGCGCGCGCGGCCCCGCCAATCTCCTGCAGGGCCTGCGTGACTATTTCGGCGCGCATACCTATCGCCGGCTCGACAAGGAGGGCAGTTTTCACACGCGATTTGGCCAGGACGGCGCGGAGGTCGACGCCTGAAATCCGCAACCGGACGCCTCTCGCAGCTCATTTTTCGCGCGACAGCTCGATCTCCATTTTCGCGACATCGCTGCCATGGGGGCTGATGCTCACCTCCTGTTTGCCGCCTGTCGCCTTCAGCGACATATCCGCGCTAAAGCCTGACCCGGTGATTTTTCCGGAGAACTCCCCATCGGCGATCTGACCAAGCAGATTGCCCTTCACATTGCGCGTCGTCTCCTCCCATTCGCCGCGAACGCTGTCGCCATCGTTGTCGACGTTGCTGCGCACATCGAAACGATAGCTGTCGCTGGCGCAAACGAGCGATTGCGAAAGAGTCTGGCCATTCGGCGAAATCGTATAATCTGCGCGGCAAGTGATGTGCTCGCGATTGCCGTTCACGCCGGTCACCTGACCAGAACCGCGCCACTTGCCAGAGAATACCGCAAAAGGGCCGACCGATTGCGCCATGCCGACGTCCGGCCCGAGTTGCATGGCGAGGGTTCCGGCCAGCAGCAGAATCCTGGAGGTTCGCAACCACGAGATATTCGTTATCGACATGGCTCTTGTCCTTCAAATCGTTGGTTGTGGTAGGGCAGACTCTGGCGGCCCGTTCGGGAATGCGGCTGAATTCGTCCGCCAAGGCGCATGAGGTAGGTGATCGTCGGACGCAGGATCAGGAGATCGGCGACTAGCGCCGCGAGCATGGCGAAGGCGCTGAGCCAGCCGAACAGACGAAGCGCGGGGAGGTTGGAAAAGGTCAGCGCCGCCAGGCCGCAGGCCAGCACGATCGATGTCAGAATGAGCGCGGGCCCGACGAGCACGGTCGCGCGCTCCACGGCGATCGCCGGATCCGCGTCTGAACGATCTTCTCGCCACATGCGGTTGAGGAAATGGATGGTTGCGCTGAGACCCAGGCCGAACGACACCGTCAGGGCGACGACGCTGTAAAATTGCAGCCCGTCGCCGAGAAGCCGCAGCAGCGCCCCCGCCGCCACCACCGGAAAAATGCCCGGCGGCAGGATCGACAACATCACTGGGAACGAACGAAAGGCGAGGCCGATGAAAACGGCGACAAAGGCGAATTCGATCGTAAGCCCGCGATTGAGCTTGCCGATCATGCCCGCGCTATTGCGCGCGGCGATGACCGCGAGGCCAGTCACCGCGACGGTGTAGCCTGGGTGCCGAGCGCGCACCTCGTTTAGCGTCTCGTCCAGTTGATTGACCATCGGCAGCAGCCCGCGCGAATCCTTGTCGGGGACGCGGCCCGAGACGATCGCCGCGTTCTGATCTTCCGACACGAAGCGCCGCTCCAGATATCGCGGAAGCATATCGACATATTGTTTCACGGCGGCGACGTCCGACTTGCCCTGTTTCTGGGCGAGCCAGCGGCGCAACGTCTCCAGAGACCAGACGTTGCCGACGCCCGCCTGTTTTTCGAGGATCTGATGCACCTCGGCGATCGCGTCCAACGTCTGGGGCGCGTATAGGCTGGCGCCTTCTGGGAATTTGATGAGCACGTCGACCGGATTGGCGCCGGTCAGTTTGGCGTCGAGGCGACCGCCCGCTTGTACGGCCTGCTCCTTGTCGGGGACCTGATCGGCAAGGCGAAACCTGGGCTCCAATCCGACATAGACGGCACCAAGGCCGCAAACGACAAGGAGGCCGATGAGACTGTAAGCGCCAGGCCGACGAACCATACGCAAGGCGACCCAGGCGCAAAACCGGCGTAGCGCGTTGACGCCCGCGTCGGCGCCCTTGAGGGTCGTCGCGAAAGCGGCCTCTTTGCGCACCAGCAGCACGCCGAGCACGGGGACCAGCGAGAGCACCGTAACCAGCGCGATGACGGTTGAAATGAAGCCCGCCTCGCCGAAGGCGCGGATAAGTTGCGAATCGGAAAACAAGAGACCGAGGAAGGAAAGGCCCGCCGTCGCATGGGTGAGCACGCAGGCCGGTCCCACGACGAAAATCGCGTTGCGGAACGCCGTCCGCTTGTCTTCGCCCGCGATCATTCGGTCGCGCGCCGCGAAGGTCAGCTGCATGCTGTCGGAAAAGCTGATCACCATGATGAGCGGGGTCATCACGTTCAAGAACATGTTGAGGCGAAAATCGAGCCAGCCCAGCGCGCCAAGGGCGAACAGGATGGCGAGCAGAGGCGGTCCCGCCGCCACGATCATGAAAGACACGCGTCGGAAGAATAATATCGCGATCGCACAGCCAAACAGAAAGCCGGCCGCATTGTAGACCACCCTGTCGCGCTCCAAGGCGTTGCGGATTTCGAGCTGCATCACCGGCACGCCGGACAATTGCGATGACAGACCCGCGCCCTGCATGTCCTCGCTCGTCGTCCGAGCGATGTCGTCGACGACGGTCTTGAGTTTGGCGCTTTCGACGACCGCCGGGTCGAGCGAAAGGACGATAAGGGCAAGAGAACCGTCGTCGGAAAGAAGCTTGCCGCGAATGAGCTCATTGTCCTTCGCGCGCTGGACCAGCTTTTCGTATTCCGGGCCTTGCGGAAGCTCTTCGGGAAATAACGGCGCTGGAATGCCGCTGGCGTCGGACGGCTGACGCGCCGAAAACAGCGAAATGATGCCGCGCGCGCCGTCGACAAGTTGAAGATCGGTGACTAGCGAGCGCAACTTTTCCATCGAATCGCGCGCCAGAAGCGACTTGCCCTCGACCACGACCAGCACGTCGTATTCACTCGATGGGAACTGTCGCGAGACTTGTTCGAATTGCTTGAACTCGGGCGTGTCCGAGCGGAACAATTGGCTCAACGAATCGTCGATTTTTATCCTTTGGATCCCAAAGACCGCCGCGACCGTCAAGATGACGACGATGAGGATCGACAACGCCGGTGCGCGAAGAGGGATGAGCCCGAAACGTTCGACGCCGAGCGCAATGTCCAGACGCTGAGCATCCGGTTCGACCGCGGCTGAGGCCGCCAAGTCTTGGCCATTCGTCAAGTCTTGGCCATTCGTCAAGTCTTGACCATTCATAAAGAAGCTCGCTCCTTGGAAGCGCGGCCGTTGATTTACGGGCTCTGTCGGCAAATAATCAATTGCCTCCGCCAATCCAAACCCAACGGTCGCGCCTTCGAGCCTCGATCATGCGCGCCACGCGACTCGACGATGTCATAATCGCCTGGCGGCGAAGTGGTTGCTCAATCGCGCCAAAAAAAAGGCGCCGTTGCGCCAATCCTACTTACGGTCCGCCTGGCGGCTCGCCAGCCAACGTCTGGAAAACGAATCCCGATGGATCGGAAGGCTTTTCGAAGATGATGGCCAAACGTCGATCTTTGGCGCGCCGTCGCCGATGCCGGCGAACCCCTCGACGCGCAGGTCCCGTTCAAAGCCAACAGAGGTATGACGCATCGACATCGCCGCGAGCTCGCCGCAAGCCCCAAGGGCGAAGGATCGTCAAGGTCGGGTCGTGGCGGCAACCCAGTCGAATTTGTGGGGCGGCCAAATTTTAGCTATGATTCCAGCGGAATGTTGGGTGGGTGCGGATCAAGAAACCGGCCCCAGCCGCCAGGCGGAGCTGTCGCTGCCGATGCCCGGGGCGTCGGATCGGCAGGGACGGATGGCGGAGGATTTTCTGACGTCTCACGAGTAAAGATGGGCCGGCAGGGCACTGGAGAACGTTATGTCTGAGAAAATGGATCCGGTTGCCGCCGCTGCTTCGGGGAGAACCGACCCGCAACCGCCTCTCGAAGCCGATGGTCGATCGCCGGCGGCCGGCGCGAAATTGGCGACCGTCGATATCGTGGCCGGCGGAAAACTCGCCGTGACCCGCCCCAGAGTGCCTCGGATATTTCGCCTTTTATTACTGCTGACGGGCGTCAGGGTGTGACCTGAGGATCAATGCTCGAAACCACACCGGGCCAACGCTTCCGTTGTCGTGGAGCCTCGAAGCAAAATGCCCCGCCCGCGGCCTTTCGAGCCGATATGGCTGCCGCCATGCCTTAAGGGCCGTCGAGCGTCTATTGGGGCGCCGCCGCCGTAGGCCCGAGCGACTCCTTGGGAATGTCGGCCGGCGCTATCGTATCGTCCGGAAGCCGGGTCCACACTTGCGTCTGGCCGAGCAGCGGGATGCCCAGATAACCTCGCACCGAGAGTTTCAGCCCATCGGGACTCAGCTCCATCTGAGCGTGATAGACCGTGCCGTCGCGGGGATCGAGGATGCTGCCCTCCTCGTATTTGGCGCCGTTGCGCTTCATGTCCTTGACGATGGTGAGGCCCAACATTGGCGCGTCCTTCTGATCGCCCGTGCACTTGTCGCATGTGTTGATAATCTGCGTTTCGTCAGGCTTCAGAAACATTTTGACAAGCCGGCCTTCATAGAGCCCGTTCTGCTCGATGAAATAGAACCAGCCTCCCACGAAGCCGTCGTCGCCGACCTGCGCCCAAAATCCGGCCGCGGTTTTGTTTTGGTTGGGCGCCGGAGCCGCGCTCTTGTGTGGGTTCGACTTCGAAGCGACGGGTTTGTCTGGTTTCGGTTGCGAATGAGCGGAGCCCACCATCAATATTGCGCAGGCGATAGCGGCGGCAAGCCTAAGCTTCATCTTCCACTCCCCGACATGGCGACACAAATACGCTCGTCGTGGCGACAGGAGCGCCCCGATCTGTGTTGCCCACCAATGCGGCCGATTGATGGAGAAATCCCATCGCTGCAAGGCGGGCGTGGATTGGCCCGATCGGCCGCGCGGCGACAATCACTTGCCATAGTTTTTCAGCATATCGCTGCAGGGCTTTGACAGTTTGTCGCGGTTCAGTTCGAGGCATTGAAGAAAGGCGTCGTCGCCGTCCGCCTCCTTGAGATGATGGCAGAAATGGCGGACGTCGGGACGGCACGCCGACCGTTGCTCGGGCGTGCCCGAGTCCGCGAACGCCATCGACGAGGCGCCTAAAATTACCGCCGACATCAAGATTCTTGCGAACGTCATGGTCTTTCCTCCTTCTGGTTGTTTGGCGAGTGCGCTGCGGTCAGCTTCCGGGATTGGGCGTCGCCTTGCGCGGTTTGCCCATCAGGATCGGCTGAAACAAGACCGCAGCCGCGAGCGTGCAGACGAGCGAAAGCGCCAGCAGCTTACCCATGCTCGACGTGCCCGGATGGCTCGAAAAGCAAAGACTGCCGAACGCCGTGGCCGTCGTGAGCGCGCTGTAGATGACAGCGCGAGTAAGGCTGGTTTGCAGAAGATTGGTCTGCCCTTCGCGCCAGGCCATGATGTAATAGATCTTGAAGGCGACGCCGACGCCCAGCAGCAAGGGTAGGGCGATAATATTGGCGAAATTGAGCGGCAGGCCGATCAAAACCGTGACTTCCAGCGTCACCACGCCGGCGAGCGCAAGGGGAATGAGCGTCAGCAGAACGTCGCCGACGCGCCGAAGCACGAGCCAAAGCAGCAACGCTATGGATAGCAGGGCCCACAGGCCGGCTTCGATAAAGGCGTGCACGACGAGGTTGCCGGCCTCCATGATGGAGATCGGCCCCTCGGTGGCGTCGGGCTCGACGGTCAACACCGCGCGCGCGAAGCGGCGCATGGCCTCGTTATCGTCGGGGTCCTCCTTGGGCGCGATCGAAACGCGGGCGCGGCCGTCCGATGTGATCCAGTCCCGCGCAAACTCCGGCGGCAGCGACTGCAACGTAACCGGCTGCGCCTGGAGCGAGGTCTGCAACGCGCCCAAAGACACGCCGAGCGGCCACACAAAGGCCTCCTCAGCCTTGGCTCGAATGGACTGGTTCGCATGCGCGAGCGCGGAAAGAGCCGAGGATAGTCGCTTTGCGGCGTCCGCCCCCGGACCCTTGTCATCACCCGCCGCCTCGGTCAGCCGGTCCGCTCCCTCGTTCAGCGCGTCGACATTTTCCGCGTCCGTTGGCGGCGCCAGCGCGTTCTTCGGGTCGAAGGCGTCGGCAAGCTTATTGGCGGCGTTCTGAATGAGCGGCAGTTTTTCGGTCTGCTGACCCGGGATGAAGCTCGATAGGGTCACCGTATGCGAGACCTCCGGCAGCTTTGACGCTCGGCCGGCGATCGCATTCGCCGCGTCGAGCGTTGGCGCGAGCGCCTGGATCGCATTGGCGTCGGTGGCGGGATCGCGGCTGAGCTCGAGATAGGTGGCGATCGATTCGGTATTGGGATTGCGCAGATGGATCGGATTGAAGTCGAAGCTGAGCCAATAAAGCAGCGGCAGGCCGCCTATCACGGCAATCGCCGTGCCGGCGATGATTCCTATTCGATGCCGCGCCATATATTCGTCGACGGGCGCGAGCTGGGAATAGCCGAGCGGCTCGGGCTCGCCGGGGGGATTGAGCAGGAAGATCAGCGCCGGCAGCATGGTGATGCTGGTGGCGAAAGCGATGAGCATGCCGCAACCGGCGATCTGTCCGAGCTCGGATACGCCGCGGTAGTCGGTGGGTAGGAACGACAGAAAGCCCGCCGCCGTCGCCAAGGCCGCCAGCGTCAGCGGAGCGCCGACGTGAAAGCCGGCGCGCCGAACGGCTTGCGCGAGATCGCCGAGCTCGTGCCGCTCGGAGCGATAACGAACGCAATATTGGATGGCGAAATCGACGCCGATGCCGACAAACAGCACGGCGAAATAGACCGAGATGAGATTGAACGCGCCAATCATCAGCAAGCCGAGCGCCGCCGTCGCCGACAGGCCGACCATGACATTGACCGCCACGGCCAAGATGAGCCGTCCCGAGCGCAGGGCGAGCCAGAGAATGAACAGGACGATCGCCACGGTGATGAGGCCATTGCGGACCGCGTTTTCCTTGATCGTCCCGAATTCTTCGTCGCCCATCGCGACGGGGCCGGTAAGGCGCACGCTCGCCTGATATTTCAGGGCGATGCCGGCGGCGATGCGGCGAATGGTCTGGCTGGCCTCAAGGCCAGGTTGCAAAGCGTTGAAGTTGAGCGTCGGGCGGACGTCGATAAATCCGCGCAGTTCGTTCGGCGCGGCGGGTTTGCCCTCGGCCAGCACGCGCCAGGAGAAGCTCGCCGGCCGTCCGTTCAACACATTGTCGAGCGTTTCGGACGCCATGTTGAGGGGGCGGACGAGATCGTCGAGCTTCAAGCGGTTGGAAGAGGACTGGAGGCCGAGCAGCACGTCCTCGAGCCCGGCGATCAAACCGCGCAGACTACGATCGGCGGCCAGATCGTGGATCAGCGGCTCGCCCTTGATCAATCCGTCCAGATTGCGCGCCAGCGCGTCCGTCGGCAGGAACAACAGCCCATGTTGCGCGAAGAACTCCGCGCCGCCGGCGTCTGCGACGTCGTGGAACTGCTCTTTTTCCTTGGCGAGCGCCGGCGTCAGTTCCGCGGTCGCCGCGCTTGTCAGTTCGGGAGTCGGCGCCTCGACGACGACGTTGATCAATTCGAAACGACGGAAGGCGTTTTCGAAAGCAAGCTCGGGTTTGCGCCAGGCAAGATCGCTCGACAGCAGCGCGCCGATATCCGAGTTTATGACGAAATGACTCGCGGTGTAGAAACCCGCGCCCAGCGCAATCAGCAAGCCAGCCGCGGCGACCGCGCGCGCGTGGCCGACGCAAAAGCTGATGATTCGAACGATGATGGATGTGAGCATGGATTGCCGCGGTTACTCAAGCGCCCGAGCGCCCCGGACGAAGGGCAGCAGACCATGGCGAAGCCTGACCCGCCATGGGCAAACGCGCTATTGAACGAAAGTTGATTTATTCGGCTGGGGCGACTTGGACGAGACGTCGTTCTTGTGTTGGACGTTGGACAACATATGCTCGACATGGCGCGAGAACACAAACTGCGCCGGTCTCTGCTCGCCAAGCGAGATTTCCGGCGCCATCGGACCCTGCGTGCGCACGCCGCGAATCGCCGTCCACATCGCCGATAATGGATGGCTCAGCGTCGCATGCGCGGCCGTCGGCTCATAACCGCAATGGGCCATGCAGTTCGCGCATTTTTCGTAGCGGCCGGTGCCGTAGCTGTCCCAGTCCGTCGTCTCCATCAGCTCCTTGAAGGACGCGACATATCCCTCGCCCAGGAGATAGCAAGGCTTCTGCCAGCCGAACACGTTGCGAGTGGGCATGCCCCAGGGCGTGCAGTGGAATTCGCGATTGCCGGCCAGAAAGTCGAGGAAAAGACTGGAATGCATGAGGTCCCACTTCTTGCCTTCGCCTAGGGCGAAGACGCGGCGAAACAGTTCCTTGGTCTTGCGGCGATTAAGGAAATGCTCCTGGTCAGGCGCGCGTTCATAGGCATAGCCCGGCGAAATCGGGACGCCGACGCCAAGTTTCTTGGCAAGGTCGAGGAAAGCGGCAATGTCTTCGGCCGCATGGCCATCGAAGATCGTCGCATTGACGTTGACGGCAAATCCCTTGGCCTTGGCTTTCTCGATCGCCGAGATTGCAATGTCGAACACGCCCTTCTGCGACACCGACTTGTCGTGATGCTCCTTCAATCCGTCGAGATGCACGGAGAAGAAGAGATAGGGCGAGGGTTCAAACAGATGGAGCTTCTTTTCGAGCAGCAGGGCGTTGGTGCATAGCGAGACAAATTTCTTGCGCGCCAAGATGCCTTTGACGATCTCGCCGATTTCGCGATGGATCAGCGGCTCGCCGCCAGGAATGGCGACCATGGGCGCGCCGCATTCATCGACCGCGTCCAGGCATTCTTGAACGGACAATCGCTGATTGAGGATTGGATCGGGATAATCGATCTTGCCGCAGCCGACGCAGGCTAGATTGCAGCGGAACAACGGCTCCAGCATCAGCACGAGCGGATAACGCTTGCGGCCCGCCAGCTTCTGCTTGAGCAGATAGGCGCCAATTTTCGCTTCCTTGAAGAACGGCATCGCCATGGCTTGTCCTTAATCGGCGCTCGCGCCGCGATCGTTTTGAAACGAGGAACGGGCTAGGCTCTCGCCAATTCCGCGGGCAATCGAAACTCGATCGTTTCATCGCGGCCTTCCAAAGTGGAAACCTCGACGGGGCCAAGGCGGCTCAGCCAATTGACGACGCCCTCCACGAGTTCCTCGGGCGCCGAAGCTCCGGCGGTAACGCCGACGCAGCGCGCGTCCTCGACCCATTCGCGATCAAGCTCGTTGCTGTCCGCGATGAGATAGGTCGGCACCCCCATTTCCGCGCTGATTTCGCGCAGCCGGTTGGAATTGGAGCTATTCTTGGCGCCGATGACGAGAACGACATCGGCTTTCGCGCATAGTTCTCGAACCGCCGTCTGACGATTCTGCGTCGCATAGCAGATATCGCGCGTGTCGGGCCCCACCAGATCGCTGAACCGCCGGTGCAACGCTCCGATGATCCCTTTCGTGTCATCCACGCTGAGCGTCGTCTGGGTCACGTAAGCGACGGGCGAATCGGTCGGAATATCGAGGTTTTCGACATCCGCTTCGGTCTGGACGAGCGCCACGGGGGCCGAAATCTGGCCCAAGGTGCCCTCGACTTCCGGGTGCCCGGCATGGCCTATGAGGATCACCGATCGGCCCTGCATCACATATCGCTTGCCCTGGTTATGGACTTTGGTCACCAGCGGGCAGGTGGCGTTGTGCACGATAAGCTCCCGGGCCGCCGCCTCCTCCTCCACTTTTTTCGGAACCCCGTGGGCGCTGAATATGGCGACGGAATTGTCGGGCACCTCGGACAGTTCCTCGACGAAGCGGGCGCCTTTGGCCTTGAGGCCGTCGACCACATGCTTATTATGCACGATCTCGTGGCGAACATAGACAGGCTGTTCGTATTTCTGCAGCGCGCGCTCGACGATTTCGATCGCGCGCACGACGCCGGCGCAAAAACCTCGCGGCTGCGCCAGGATGATCTTCATCGGCGCGCGACGCTCGCGCTTGCGGCTCGAGACCGCCGCCTTGGCGCTCGCTGCGATATGGCGGGCCTGGCGCGGATTTAGATCCAGGACCTCAAACACCTTGGCGACGATGCCCGGCGCGTCGAGGCCGGCCTTGGCGTACATCGCCGCCGGCGCATCGTGTTCCAGGAACACGTCGGGCAGCACCATCGATCGCACCTTCACGCCGCGGTCGAGTTCTCCGCGCTCGGCCAAGGTTTGCAGCACGTAGGAGCCAAAGCCGCCGATCGATCCCTCCTCCACCGTGATCAGAATCTCGTGCTCACGGGCCAGTTTCAGGATCAGATCGACATCCAGCGGTTTGGCGAATCGGGCGTCCGCGACCGTGGCGGAAATCCCGAATTTGGCGAGCTCCACCGCCGCCTTCGAACATTCGGCGAGGCGCGCGCCAAGCGAGAGAAGCGCGACCGTGTCGCCGTGGCGCACGATTCGCCCCTTGCCTATTTCGAGGGGAACGCCCGCCTCCGGCATAGCCGCCCCGACCCCGTCGCCGCGCGGGTAACGCACGGCGGAGGGACGATCGTCGATCGTGACGGCCGTGGCGATCATATGCGCAAGCTCCGCCTCGTCCGCCGCGGCCATAATGACGAAGCCCGGCAGGCAGCCGAGATAGGCAATGTCGAAGGAGCCGGCGTGAGTGGGGCCATCGGCGCCGACGAGTCCGGCCCGATCGATCGCAAAACGCACGGGCAGCGATTGAATCGCCACGTCATGCACGACCTGATCGTAGCCACGCTGCAGGAAGGTCGAATAAATGGCGCAAAACGGCTTGTAACCTTCGGCGGCCAGACCGGCGGCGAAAGTCACCGCGTGCTGCTCGGCGATCCCCACATCGAAGGTTCGCGTCGGGAAGGCCTTGCCGAAAATATCGAGCCCGGTCCCCGCCGGCATCGCCGCGGTCACGGCGACGATGCGATCGTCCTTCGCCGCTTCCTTGACCAGGCTCTCGCCGAACACCTTCGTGTAGGAGGGCGCGCTCGCCTTGGATTTTGTCTGTTCCCCGGTGGCGACGTCGAATTTCGCGACGCTGTGATATCTGTCGGCGGAAATTTCCGCCGGGACATAGCCTTTGCCCTTTTGCGTCACGACATGGACCAGGATCGGCCCCTCTTTGGCGTCGCGAGCGTCGGTCAGCGCCGGCAACAGGCAGTCGAGGTCGTGGCCGTCGATGGGTCCGACATAGTGGAAACCGATCTCTTCGAACAGCGCCCCGCGGCTCCCGGGCGCGCTCTCCAAGGATTTGCGCGGTCCTTGGGCCGGTCCGGCGTCCGCGGAAGTCAGGCGCAAGAAATATTTGGACATCGCCCCGACCGGCGGCGCAATCGACATATCGTTATCGTTGAGGATCACGATCAATCGGCTGTTCGTCGCTCCAGCGTTGTTCATCGCTTCGTAGGCCATGCCAGCCGACATCGAACCGTCGCCGATCACCGCCACGACATTATGGTCCTGTCGCCGCAAATCGCGCGCCGCTGACATCCCCAGGGCGGCCGAAATCGAAGTCGCGGCATGGGCGGCCCCGAACGGGTCGTATTCGCTCTCGGCGCGTTTTGTGAAGCCGGAGAGCCCTCCGCCCGCGCGCAGCGTGTGGATACGGTCGCGGCGGCCGGTCAAGATTTTGTGCGGGTAGGCCTGGTGGCCGACATCCCAAATCAGGCGGTCCCGCGGCGTGTCGAAGACATAGTGCAGGGCAATTGTGAGCTCCACGACGCCAAGCCCGGCGCCCAGGTGTCCTCCGGTCACGGCGACGGATCGGATGGTTTCGGTTCTCAATTCATTGGCTATCTGCTTAAGGTCCCCCGGAGTATGAAGCCGCAAGTCTTTAGGACTTCTGATGCCATCGAGCATATCGGCTCCCTTTTTCCGGCTCTGGTAACGCGCTTCACAAGGTTAAGTTCCAATTCCCCTTGGCTCATTCATTAAAAAATTCTTGAATTGAGAAGGTCAAGGGCTTGGCGGCGGCGGGCGAGAATTTCGATCGAACTCAAAATTCCGCCTTCGCTTACGGGATTGCCGTTTTGTCGGGTGGGATAGAGGATCGGTCGGATGGCCCCCACGGGCCTTGCGGTCAATGGGGCCGTCGGCGCGCCTATAGGGCGGTTTGAGACCTTTCTAAGCCCAATTCGCCTTTCATAAGCGAGAATCCCGCGCCGCGATGGCGCTCGCCGACGCCGGGCGGCTTTTCCCCGATAAGCCGCGACCCGAATCGAGAAAAGCGCAGGGCGGCCGTCGCCGCCCAGGCGAGGATCAGCGTGCCAGCTAGGACGATCGCAGCCTTTGCGATGGCGATCAGCGCCAGTCCCAGCAAGGCGTATTGGAGCCAAACGACGAAAACATAGTGAAACAAATAGAGTCCAAAGGCGTTGTGGGAGAGATAGCCCAATATACGGGAACGCGCTGCGCCGAAGCGCAGGAAAACCGCGATCATGAAGAAGCAGCCGCTCGCGCCGGCGAGCGCGTAGCTGATGTCGGAGCCGAGTTGCGGGAGGAATTGGGCCGTGTCGCTCATCGCCAGCGCGGTAAGCCCCATCCAGAGCATGAAGGAGGCGAGCGCGACGGCCAGCCAGAGGCTCCAGCGTCGAGCGAACTTTCCATCGGTCGCGAGCAGGCCACGCTCGAGGCCGCAGGCCCCAATTCCAAAACCGGCGAAGTAATAGACCGCGTAGAGCAACGGGCGGCTCAACTGCATCGAGAACGGGCCGTATTCAGACCATTGCCAAGGTGTAAAGGCAAGCGCCAGGGGGACATAGGCGAGGGCGCAAATCGTCGCCAGCCCGACAAAATACCTCACCGGGCGGTCAATAGCGCGGGACGACAGCCAGCCGAGAAACTCGACGCAACGAGGCGCAAAGCGGCGCAGCGCGGTAAGCAGAACCGCCAACGCCAGCAATTGCCACAAGAACCACATCGGGCCATCCGGCCAGAAGGGTAGCGACAGATAGCGTCGTCCATAGGTTATTGGACTAGGATCGGCCGCGGTGACGCGGTAGGCCGGATAAAGCGCGATCGGCGCGACGATAGCCAGTCCGAAAACAAATGGGACGCCCAGCCGCAGCAATCGGTCGCCGAGAAACTTCCGGCTTCCTTTGCGCTCAAGACTCGGCCAGGCGAAGAGCGCCGAAAGAAAGAAAAACAAAGACATTAGATAAACGTCCTGCGACGCGCAGAATATATCGAACCCGAACCAGCGATGACTATCGACGATGGGAAAGGCGCGCCATTCATAAGGGGGTTGATCGAAAGGCAACGTCGACGACCCCAAGAAACCGAGATACGCCATGACGGAATGGAAGGCGAGAACGAGGAGAATAACAAGACCCCGCATATTATCGAGAGCCACGCTGGTTTTATCTTGTTGGATCTTATTGATCCTATGGCCGGCGTCGTCAGCGACGCCGCCTATCGCGTCGAACGGGCGCCCGATAGCCGGCGGCCGATCGCTCAGATCGCCGCCAAGCGACGCTCCGACAATCGAGGGGTGTTCGTTCATCTTGCCCAGCCCAGAAGCGTGATGCCGCAATTAATCCAAATCCTAACCGAAAAACGCCTAAATCGCGCCCGGACAGGACGGCGTCATCGACCGCCGCATCCCCAAACCGGTCCGGCGAGAGCGAGAAAAGCCGATCGCGCCAGCCGCCATAACAATCTTTCGACGCTATTTGTTCCATTTTTAAGCCCGTTAGGCCAGACCGGCTTCCTTTGGGCGAGTCCAGCCGACCCTTACAGGATATGCGGCGTCAAACGGCGAAGACACAGAAGGCAAATTTGATCCAGCCTTGGCGGGCGTCGGCTTGAAACTAAGGCGACTTTGCGCGATACCCCATCACGAAGCCGTCATCGGCTCGAAAGCAGGGGGCGATTTTGCACAACACCGCACGATGGCCGGCGTTGGGACGACCTTGTCCACCAACCGCGCCGTGACCGGCCAAGAGGTGGGGCGAATCTTGGGTCGTGCGAAACTGGGCGGCTCCGATTTTGCCTGCGCTTGATCGCGCGCCTTGTGGATTGGCGGTTGGATTTAGCGCATGGCTCGGACAAAATCGGTACAGGCAAAACGAATGAAGCGAAGGTCCCGGGGATGGTGAAACAAGTTATCGAAGCCTATTGGGCGCCGAAGGGCCGTGGGGCGATGCTTTCGCGTTGCGCGGGCTGATGTCGCTCACCGTCATCACCGGCCTTGCCGCGGAGGCGCGAATCGCCGTGGCGACGCACGTGACGATGATTATCGGCGCGGGACGGGCGGAGCGGCTTGCCGCCGATCTTGAGACGGCGATCGCGCGCGGCGCGCAGCGTCTTTTGAGCTTCGGGATCGCCGGCGCGCTTGCCCCGCAATTGCAGGCGGGCGATCTCGTCGTCGCGCAAGGCGTGCGCGCCGGCCCGCGCCGCCTGTCCTGCGACCCGGTCTGGCGTTCGGCGATGAGCGATCGGCTGCAGGGTTCGTCGTCTTCGCAGCCGGACGAAAGTCTCTCGCAACCGCCGTCGTCCGGCGGATTGTTTCGCTTTGGCGCCGACGAAGGTTGGCGGCCGATCGCCGAAGCCGGCGGTCAATCCCCGTCCGCCGATATTGTGGGCGTCGATGCGCCGCTCGCCGACGCCGCGGGCAAGGCCGCGCTTTTCGCGGCGACCGGCGCCGCGGCCGTCGATATGGAATCGGCGATCGTCGCGCGCGCGGCGCGGCGCCATGGCCTGCCCTTCGCCATCTTACGTGTCATTGCCGATCCGGCCCACCGACCGCTGCCGAGCGCCGCGCTCGTGGCGATGCGCGCCGATGGCGAAGTCGATCTTGCCGCCGTGGTCGGCGAACTGATCCGCAACCCCGGTCAATTGCCAGCGCTCATCCGGCTGGCGCTCGATTCGCGCGACGCGTTTTCGGCGCTGGTCAGCGCCCGCGCGCTACTCGGGGCGGATTTTGCCAGCGTTGATCTGGCGAATTCGATTCGACAAGACGCAGAGAACGCCGATTCGCCGAGGGCAGTTTCCCATCGGGACGAAGTGGAATTTCTGGCCTTTGGCGGACGCAGCCGGAGACTGGTGGGCGGCTAGTTTGGCAGGCCGTGATCGACGATGGTGAGCGCTACTTCCGCGCTATGGCCCTCTGACGGATCGCCTGAAGCTCACAGATAGCCGCTTCCGACGCTTTCCCCCAACTTCGCCACGAATCAGCCTTGACTTGGCCGAGCGCGAACCTGCACTCCGACACTATAGGTATTGCTTAACTGTTGGGGATCCGATACTAAGGCTTATGCTTAACCAATCGACGAATCTGGACCACCTGTTCCACGCTCTGGCGGACCCGGCGCGTCGGGCGATGGTCGAGCGACTGAGCCGCGGGCCGGCGCCCGTAAGCGAGCTGGCCCGGCCGCTGCCCATGTCGCTGCCCGCAGCCATGCAGCACCTCGGCGTCTTGGAGGCGGCGGGCCTGGTGCGTTCGGTCAAGGTCGGCCGGGTGCGCACCTGCGCCATAGAGCCCCAGGCGCTCAGCCAGGCCGACCAATGGATCAACGCTCGGCGGATCGAGTGGGCGCGCCGCCTCGACCGGCTGGGCGAATATCTCGAAACCTCAAAAAACGAAGGAGAGGGCGATGGTTCAGGGGACTGAGGCAGGAAAGGACGAGGCCGCGCGGCAGCCTCCGCCGCTTGAACTTTCTCGGGTCTTCCACGCCCGGCGCGAGAAAGTGTTCCAAGCCTGGAGCTCCTCCGACCATGTAAAGCGCTGGTTCAGCCCGGAGACTTTCACCGTTTCGCACGCCGAAGTGCAGATGCGCGTGGGCGGTCCGTTCGACGTCTGCATGCGCTGGCCCACGGGCGAGGAACACTGGACTCGCGGCATGTTCGTCGAGGTCACGCCGCACACTCGGCTGGTGATCGACATGCTCGTCACCGACAGCGCCGGCGAGCAATTGTTCCGCGCCTATACCGAGGTCGACTTTTCCGACGCGCTCGGGGGCACGCGAATGGATGTGAAGCAGACCTACACTTTCCTCGATCCGTCGATCGCCGGGCCGATGGTGGCGGGCGCGCCGGAGGGCTGGCGCACCACGCTGGACAAGCTGGAGAAAGAGGTCGTGCGCATGCAAGGCGGCGGCGAAACCGGCGTTCGCTCCGTGGTCCACGCCACCTTCCAGCTGGAGCGCACCTATGACGCGCCGGTCGCGCGGGTATGGAAGGCGCTGACCGAGGAGACGGCCAAGCAGAAGTGGTTTGGCGGGACGCACGGCCGCTGTGAATTGCTCGAACGACACATGGACGTGCGCGTGGGCGGAAGCGAGCGGCTGAAGGGTCGCTGGGAGGGCGGGGTGGTATCCACCTTCGACGCCGCCTATCAAGACGTGATCCCAAATGAGCGACTGGTCTACAGCTACGTAATGCACCTGAACGAAAAGAAGATTTCGGTCTCGCTGGCGACCATGCAGCTCAAGACCGAGGGCGGGAAGACCATTCTGACCGTCACCGAGCAGGGCGCCTTTCTCGACGCCTACGACGATGCGGGCTCGCGCGAGCAAGGCACGGGCTTTCTGCTGGATCAATTGGGTTCATCGTTAGAACCTTGATCAGGGGGCGCGCTTCCACGGGATCGGTTTTTCATCCTTCGCGAACATCGCGGCGTTTTTGGACGCCCATTGCGAACGTTGCGAAAATCAAGATCAGCGGCCGCCGGCTTACGCCGGCGGCCGTTTTCAAGTGTTCGCCGCGATGGTTGAAGCGGCGCCAAGAGGCTCAAAAGCGTCCAAGGACATTCCCGATGATGCCGCCAACAATGGCTGGCCCCATGCCGTCGCCGCAACCCGGTCCGTAATACCCGGGCCCGTAGTAGCCGCAATCCGGGTAGCCGTTGTAATAACTGCCGCCCCCATAATAGCCTTCACGACGGATGAGACCAACGCGCCGCTGTTTCGACTGCCGGTGGAGCCGAGCGAGCGCAATGGCCTGCGCGCGGCGTGTCGCCTGATGGTGGACAAGATTGCCACCGTGGCCGAAGACCAAGGTTGGCGCGCGTGTCGGCAGGCTGGACGACGAGGACATTCTTCGGCTCAACCAGGCCGTTCTCGTGTTCCTAGGGCTGGCTGTCTCGCCAAGGACCAAGCAGGAGGCGTGACAAGTTATGGCCCCAAGCGCCTCGGCCGCCCGGTCAAACACGACCTTCGAGACATGGCGCGTCGTGTACGACTGGCCCGCGCGACGGTTGTTCTGAGTTGGCGGTGGACGCAGTTTGTCCAAACTGGTCTCTGCCGACAAATTCCCTGCTATCAGGGAAATTTACAGGGAATTCCCCGAAAACCGGCCTCCGGCGCCGATTTGGCCCCCAAAACGGCCCACAAAATCAAGGGATTGCGGAACAATTCCCTGCAAATCAGAGCAGGGAATTAATTCGTCACGGCAGGGATTTAATTGCCGCCTTTCCCGGGTATCAAGGAAAATAGCGGCCCTTCCGGAGTCCTCCTGACGGGCGTCCTCTTCGATCATGTCGATGGCTCGCGCCGGCGCCACTAGCAGCCGGCGCCTTGTCGTGATCAGGGTGGCGCCGCCAGGAGTTGTGCAAAATGGACCGACCGACGTACCTGCTGCCCAACAATAGCTATGCACGAGGCCATGGAACAGCGATGTCCATAAAGACCGTCGCGGGCATATTTCTCAGTCTCATCGGGGGCTGCACGCTATCTCACGCCCAGAGTAGGTCGCCGGATGATTCTTATTCTTACGTCGCCAACACTCGCCCCCCCGATGCCTTCCTTTCGCTAAGAAGCGATCCGGCAACACGGTACGGCTCAAGCATCCTGTCGATGCCCAACGGGACCCTGCTCCAAGTCTTGCAGCGCAGAAATGACGGGTGGTGGTACGTACGGGTTTTCCCTTCCGGCCAGGAAGGCTGGGCGCTCAGTGGTCAAGACAACAGGGTATGGATTGGGGTCTGACTCACATTCGATGATGTTTACGTGTGGCTTGGTTCTTTTCGCGGAGAATCAGCGCCATGCCATCCAGCTGCCGGATTTCATCCTTTATTCCCCGGGGTCTTATCGTCGA
>Ga0182024_10000981_pt1 | contig 73914 bp, 73 predicted proteins | sample P32metaG_FD_120480 | JGI IMG/M metagenome (GOLD analysis project Ga0182024, IMG submission 120480) | Permafrost microbial communities from Stordalen Mire, Sweden - P3-2 metaG (Illumina Assembly) | ecosystem: Environmental > Terrestrial > Soil > Wetlands > Permafrost | place: Sweden: Stordalen...
ATCTCGTCATCAACGCGCGCGACGCGATGGAGCGCGGCGGGCGGCTCACGATCGAGATTTCGCAAGCGCGGCTCGACGCCGATTATGCGCAAATGTATCCGGAGGTGCGCACCGGCCGCTATGTGCTGATCGCCGTCACCGACACCGGGGCGGGCATGTCGGAGGAGGTGCGCCTGCGCGCCTTCGAGCCCTTCTTCACGACCAAAGCCATGGGCGCGGGAACCGGCCTCGGCCTCAGCATGGTCTATGGCTTCGTCAAGCAATCGGGCGGCAATATCCAGCTCTACAGCGAGCCGGGGCGCGGCGCGAGCGTGCGCATCTTCCTGCCGTCGGCCGACGCTGCCGAAAGGCCGAAAGAGGCGTCGGCGCGCGAGGCGAGCGCCGGCGCGCTGCCCCGCGGCTCGCAGACCATTCTCGTCGTCGAGGACGACGCGCGGGTGCGCCGGGTCGTGGTCGCGCGGCTGCGCAGCCTTGGCTATCAGGTGATCGAGGCGGACCATGGCGCGGCGGGCCTCGCCGCGCTGGACCGCCATCCCGAGATCGCGATGATCTTCACCGATGTCGTGATGGCCGGCGGAATGAACGGCGACGAACTGGCGCAGGTCGCGCTCGCCATGCGGCCGGACGTCAAGATCCTGTTCACGTCGGGATATGCCGAGCCCGCCATTGCGAGCCACGGCATGGGCGCGGGCGCTTGGCTCAAGAAGCCCTATACGGCCGCCGAACTCGCCCATAAGATTCGAGAGGTTCTCGGGGCGGGCGAAGCCTGAGCCTCAAGCCCGCGACGACGTCGTGCGCGCCACTCCGCGGCGCTCGCCGACCGCTCTACGCCGCCTGCGCGGCGACGGATCGAAAGCGCAGAATGGCGAGGCCAAAAAACAGGCCGCCAATCAGGCCGACCGCAAGGAACTCCGGCCAGACGACATCGATGCCAGCGCCACGATAGAGGATTGACTGCGCAAACGATACGAAATGCGTCGAGGGCGACGCCTGCATCGCCGTGGCGAGCCATGGCGGCATGCTCTCAAGCGGCGTATTGCTGCCCGAAAGCATGTTCATGGGCAGATAGACCAGCATGAAGAGCAGGCCGAGCTGCGGCATGGACCGCGCTATCGTGCCCAGAAATATGCCGATCGCGGTTGCAAAGAACAGATAGATCACCACGCCGACCATGAAAAGCGGTATCGAGCCGGCGATATGTATCCCAAGCATCGCGCGCACCACGATGTAGAGGGAAAGACCGACGGCCACCGTGATTACCAGGCCGTTCGCCCAGACCTTCGACATCGCGATCTCGAACGGCGTCAAAGGCATTACCAGGAGATGGTCCATGGTGCCGTGCTCGCGCTCGCGCACGATCGCCGCGCCCGACAGGATGATCGCCAGCATGGTGACATTATTGATGATCCCCATCACGCTGGTGAACCACGCGGTAGTGACGTTCGGATTGAAGGCGATTCGCACATCGAGATTGACTGTCGACAGAGGCGCCCCTTCCGAACGAGAGAGAAAATCGGCAATCTCGGCGCTGACAATCTGCTGCGCATAGCCGGACCCGAGGCCCGCCTGCACCATCGCGGTGGCGTCGACGTCGATCTGCAGTCCGGGGTGACGTCCGCCCAGAACATCCTTCTGGAAGTTTGGAGGAATGTCGATCACGAAAGTGTAGCTTCCCTTGTTCATCAAGGGAGTGATGTCCCGCTCGGCGATCAGCTTGGGCGTTTGGAACAGCGGCGGCAGGAACGCATGCGCGATTCGGCGCGAGAGTTCGGACTGATCTTCGTCGACGATGGCGATCGAAGCGTTATGCAGCTCCTGCGAGTTGCTGCGCGCCTGCATGATCACCGCCAGGGAAAAGGCATAGACCACCAGCCCTAAAAGCACATAGTCGTGCAGGAAACTGCGCAATTCCTTGACGCCGAGCCAATAGATGTTTGCCGCTTTACGCATGGGTCACGCTTCTCCTAACGTTCCTGCTTGCGCAGCAGCAGAATGTTTAGAAGAGTCAGAACGGGGATAAACACCGCAAGAGCCGCCAGGTCCGTCGCAAGGTCCAGAAAACCCAGACCCTTGGTGAAAGTCCCGACGCTGATCGGCACGAAATAGGTCATCGGGAAGGCGCGACCCATAATCTGGGCCTCTCCGGCCAGCGAGGAGACCGGCGTCATCATGCCGGCGAATTGCGTCGCAGGGACCACCGTCAAAATGGCCGTGCCGAAAAGCGCCGCGATCTGCGTGTTCGTGAACGCCGAAATCAGCATGCCATAGGCGGTCATCGCGGTGACATAGAGCAGCACTCCCAGCAGCAGCGTCGGAAAGCTTCCCTTGAGCGGAACCCCGAAGACGAACAGGGCCATCAGGAACATCAAGGCGAAATTGGTCATGGCGACCGCGATATAGGGAAGCTGTTTGCCGAGCAGAAATTCGATCCGGGTGACAGGCGTCACATAAAGGTTGGTGATCGACCCGAGCTCTTTTTCCCGAACGATGGCGAGCGCCATCAGGATGGCGGGAAACAGCGCAAGCAGCAGGGACATGTTGGAAGGCACCATCGCGTAGACGCTGTCAAAATCCTGGTTGTATTTGAACCTGAGTTCGATATCGGCGGGCAGGGCCGTGGCGGGAACGGTCGTCTTCACCGCCGGATCGGCCAGATACAATTGATGCATGCCTTGCAGATAGCCGCAGATGGTCTCCGCGCGGAACGGCATGGCGCCGTCCACCCACGCGCCGACCCAGACGGGACGTCCGCGCTTGATGTCGCGCCCGAAGCCGGGCGGGATTTCGACGGCGGCCTTGATGGCGCCGCTCTTGAGGCGGTTGTCGAGTTCCGCATAATCACTGAGCGGCGGCTTCTCCACGAAATAACTCGAACCCCTGAGCTCCTCCAGATAGGCGCGGCTCTCGGGACTCTGATCGTGATCGAGCACAGCGAAGGACAGATTGTTGACGTCCGTCGAGACGCCGAATCCGAACACCAACATCAAAAGCGTCGTACCGCACAGGCTGAATCCGAGCCGGATCGGGTCGCGCAGCAGCTCCAGGGTCTCGCGGGTCGTGTAAGCGAACAGTCGCCGCAGGCTGAAAGCGGAACGCGCCGGCGTTGGCGGTCGCACAGGATTGCCGGTTTCGCTTGGCAGGACTTGAACCTCGGTCGCCGAAGCGCCCGCCCCGGTCGCCTCCTCGAGATAGGAGATGAAGGCGTCTTCGAGGCTGGCGACGCCGCGAGCCTGGATGAGTTCGGCCGGCGTGCCGGTCGCCAGAACGCGGCCCGAATCCATCAAGGATATCCGGTCGCAACGCGCCGCCTCGTTCATGAAATGGGTCGAGACGAAAATGGTCACGCCTTGATTGCGCGAAAGATCGATCAGCGCTTCCCAGAACCGGTCGCGCGCCAGCGGATCGACGCCCGAGGTCGGCTCGTCAAGGATGAGAATCTCGGGCTCGTGGACGATGGCGACAGCCAGGGAGAGCCGCTGGCGAATCCCCAACGGCAGGTCCAAGGTGCGTTGATCGAGATAATCCTCGAGGCCGAACCATCCGACCAACTCGGCGATGCGCGCCTTCGCCTTTTGCGCCGGCAGGTGAAACAGATGCGCATGAAGATCGAGGTTCTGCCGAACCGTCAGTTCGGTATAGAGCGAGAACGACTGCGACATATAGCCGACGCGATAGCGCGAACGCATGTCGCCGGCTTCAAGGGGCTCGCCGAACAGGAGCGCCTGGCCTTCGCTCGGCGCCAGCAGGCCGGTCAGCATTTTCATCGTCGTGGTTTTGCCGCAGCCGTTCGAGCCGAGGAAGCCGAAAATCTCGCCCCGCTCGATGGTGAAGCTCACCCGGTCAACCGCTGTGAAATCACCGAAACGGCAGGTCAGATCATGGGCCGCGATGACAGGGGCGGCCTCGAAGATGCGGCGGGGCGGTATCTGAAGCGCGTGGCGGCCGCCGCTCTGTTCCTGCGGAAGCAGCGCTATGAATGCTTCTTCCAACGTTGCGGCGCCGGCGCCGGCCTTGAGTTCGGCCGGCGAGCCGGTCGCCAGCACTTTGCCGGCGTTCATGGCCGCCAGCCAGTCGAACCGCTCCGCTTCTTCCATATAGGCCGTGGCGACCATCACACTCATGCCCTGACGGCGTGAGCGCATGCGATCGATCAACTCCCAGAATTGGCGGCGTGAGAGCGGGTCGACACCGGTGGTCGGCTCGTCGAGGATCAGCAGATCGGGATCGTAGATAAGACAGCAACAAAGCCCAAGCTTCTGCCGCATGCCGCCCGACAATTTCTTGGCCGGACGGTCGGAAAAGGGCGCCAGCCCGGTGCTCTGGAGAAGCTCGGCGATTTTCGAATCGCGTTCGGAACGCGACTGGCCGAACAGGCGGCCGAAAAACTCGATGTTCTCGCGCACGCTGAGGTCCGCGTAAAGGTTCTTGCCCAACCCTTGCGGCATATAGGCGATGCGAGGGCAGACCGCGGATCGATGCGCGGAACTCTTCATGTCGCCGTTGAGGACGAAGACATTTCCCGATTGAACCTGCCGCGCGCCCGCGGCGATGCTCAGCAGCGACGACTTTCCAACGCCGTCGGGCCCGATGAAGCCGACCATGCAGCCGGATGGAATCTCGATCGTCACCGCGTCGAGCGCGACCGCGGCGCCGTAACGGTGCGTGACGGCCTCGATGCGCGCGACCGGGCGATCGCAACCGATCACGGCGCGGCTTTCCCTTGCAATTGGGACGGCCACGCGACCGCCGGATCGAGCTGAACATAGGCGAGGCCCGGCAGACCGCTTCTGACCGCTGCGGCGCGCGCGCGCAACCGCTCGGGATCGATTTTCACCCGGACACGGAACATCAGCTTGTCGCGCTCGTCCTGCGTCTCGACCGTCTTGGGCGTGAACTGGGCCTGCGTCGCGACGAACGAGACTTTCGCGGGGATCGCGACATTGGGAACGGCGTCGAGCGCGATGCGCGCGTCCGCGCCGATTTTCACCTTGCCGGCCTGTTGCGTCGCAAGATAGACGTCCATGTAGACGTAAGCGATATCGAGCATCGTGAAGACTTTGCCGCCAGCGGGAAGCACCTCGCCGATATTGGCGATGCGGTATTGGAGGCGCCCGTCCTTGGGTGCGACGAGCGTATTGTCAGCGATGTTGACCTGGTAGAGTTCGACATCGTGCGTCGCGGCGTCGAGCGCCCGCTCCGCCTCGCCGACGCGATCGTTCGCGGCGCTGAGCAGGGCATTCGCGCCGTTGAGGCTCTGCCGGCGCTGATCGAGCAGTTCGTTGGTGGCGAAGCCGCGCACGACCAGCGTGTTGGTGCGGTCGAACTCCTGCTGCGCGAGCGTGACCTCCGTCTTCTGCTGCTCGACATTGGCGCGCGCCTCGTCAAGGCTGCGCTGCGCCCCCTGGACTTGCGCCTGGGACTTTCCAAGCGACGCCTCGATATCGCGCGTGTCCATGCGCGCGACGACCTGGCCGGCTTTGACCATGTCGCCTTCGTCGGCGAGCATTTCGGCGATGCGCCCGGCGAATTTGGTGTCGATGTCGATCTCGTCCGCCTCGATCCGGCCGTTGCCCGATACGATCCCAATGGGGAGGGCGCCCTGGCGGGTGTGCAGCCAATAGGCTGCGCCGCCGGCGGCGCCGAGGACGACGAGCGCCAGCAACGCCAAGGCCCTTGCCCTCGATCTTCGGGGCTTGGGAGAAAGACGATCGGGCGCGACAGGCGTCGCGCGACGCGCCGGAACGAGCGCGTTCTCAAGAGGAGGAAGCACTTCGCCCCGTGCGATCTGGGCATGGTTCGAAGGGCCAGCGGGCATCGGGACTTCGGTTTCGTCTTTGATCACAGTTGGATACCTGACGAGTCGCGCCTGCGCTGCTTTGGCGGGCTGCAACAATGGCGTTATGTCCGGCCTGCATTTTTCAGGCTCGCGCTGATCAATAGCAGCGTACGCCCCCGGGGTTCTTGACCTCGATCAATCGATTGGCGCGGCATATCTCTGGGCAGGCGAAGCGCTCAAGGACCGCGTCAAAGAGAATTGATAATCAAGGGGCTTGTTAATCGAGGCTGATTGCCGCCAAAATCGTCTATGGCCGGTTAATAGGACAAAGAGGGCGGAATGCGCGGCAATTACCTCTATTTGTTGGCGGCGATCGGCGCCCTCGCCGCGCCGGCCCCGGTTCGCGCAGACGAGCGCCAAATCGATCGCGGCAAATATCTCGTGACCATCAGCGGCTGTTCGGACTGCCACACGCCGGGCGGCATGCTCGGGGCGTCCGACAAGAACCGCATGCTCGGCGGCTCCGACGTCGGTTTCGGCATTCAGGGCGTCGGCGTGTTCGTCGGCCCCAACCTCACGCCGGACAAGGAGACGGGCCTCGGCAAATGGACCGACGCGCAGATCATCGCGGCGATGATTGCGGGCAAACGGCCGGATGGCAGGATATTGTCCGGGGTGATGCCGTTCGAGGCCCTGTCGCATCTCAGCGCGGGCGACGCGCAGGCGATCGTCGCCTATCTGCGCTCGCTGCCGCCGGTCAACAACAAGACGCCCGGCCCGTTCGGGCCCAATGACAAGACGAGCCTGATGGTCTCGGTGATCGTGCCGGGCGAGGTCTATTCCGCCCTGCCCGCTCCGAAGTAGCGGATTTGAAACGGTTGCTCGTCATTGCGAGCGCAGCCCGGACAAATGCTCCGCATCTGCCTTGAGAAGCAATCCAGAGGCCGTGACCTTTCTTGAGAGTTCACGACATCTGGATTGCTTCGCTTCGCTCGCAATGACGACGCGTGTTCAAATCATCCGATTCTAGGACGTCGGCGGGTCTCGCCCGCCGGGCGTGGTGATCGCGATCCAAAGCGTCATGTCCCAGGCGTTGCGGATGCCCGCCAGCAGCAGAACCAGCATCGCGGCGGCGAGCAGATCGACGCTCATCGCCGATTGCGCGAACAACAGCGCCGCAGAGGCCAGCAACAAGAGATAGCCCAGCGTCGGAACCAGCGCGTAGAACAGCCGGTCGCTGAGATCGACCTTGAATCGGCGGCGCACCACCATCTGAACCACGATCCAGCCGCAATAGACCAGGCCGGCGAGCCCGCCGGCCGCGAGCAACCCGCCGAGGACGCGCCAGCTAAGGCTCGGCATGATCGCCAGCAGAGAGGTGAACAGCAGCGCGCCGAAATGCACCACCGTCGGCGTGAGGAAGGCGCCCAGCGGCGCGACGTGTTTTTCGGTAAAAACGCGCGAGCCGATCGACGCCGCAACGAACAGCAGCGCGACCAAGGTCGCCGACGCCGAGCCGAGAAGGACATAGAAGTCGCGCCATTCGTGCAGCAGTTCGGCGAGCGAGGGCGCCATATCCGTCTCCCTGCGCGGGCATCGACCGGGCCTCGGCCATTCCCCGCGCTGTCGTCGATCTTAGGCGGGAACGAAAACGACGGTTAGGCGGCGGCGGCGCCTCAACCTCCCGGCAACATTCGTTTGAGGACGGCATCGCGTTTGACGAAGTGGTGGTATAGCGCGCCGGCGATGTGCAGCGCCGCGACCGCCGCGATGAGGAGCCCGCCGGCAAGATGCCAGACGAAAATCCGATCCGAGAGCGGCGGGTCCTTGCCCAAGAGAGTGGGAAAGTCGAACAGCCCGAAAACGCTGACCGGGTCGCCATAGGCGTTGGTGCCCGCCCAGCCGAGCAAAGGCACGCCGAGCAGCAGAATGTAGAGAACGTATTGGGCGGCCAGCGAGGCGCGCCGGTCGAACGGCGACAGGATCGCCTCGGGCGCCGGCGCGCCGAAACTCAGACGCCGGGCGAGCCGCGCGACCATCACGATCAGCACCAGCGCCCCGACGGCCTCGTGCAGGTTGTAGAGGTTCTCCCTCGTCGGCCCCTCGCCGATCAGCCGCTTCATCGACAGGCCCTCGGGGATCATCGCGATGACGGCGGCGGCGACCGCCCAATGCATGGCTTTCGCGATGGCCGAATAGCGCGTCGGTCGCGCGAGAGCGTTGATAGTCCAGGTCATGACGTCAACCCCTTGCAAGCCCTTGTGAGCGAGGCGGTTGCAAAGCAAACTTGGTCGGCTCCGCGGGTCGACCCTAGCCGAATAGGCAATTTCAATCACCTATCGCGCCGATCGGGCCCGATAAAGGCGTGATGGCGAAATCCACCCGGGCTATCTATCATCGGGAACCCCCGATGCAGGCGCCACAGGAAGCGAGAGCGACATTGCCAATCAACCGAATCGTGCTCTACGCGCCGGACGTCGAGGAGACCCTTCGCTTCTACGAGAAACATTTCGGCTTCGAAGCGGCGAGAGAGGCCGGCGACAGGATCATCGAACTGATCAGCCTCGACGGCGGCGCCAATTTGATGATCCACCCGGCGGCTAAAGGGCAGCGGGGCGGCCAGGTCATGGTGAAGCTCGTCTTCGACGTCGCGGATGTCGAAGCCTTTTGCTCCGCTTGCGCGAAAGGCGGGCTGGAATTCGGCGCCATCCATCAGGCCGACGGCTATATCTACGCCAATGCCAAGGACCCGTGCAAAAACTCGATCTCCGCTTCAAGCCGGGCTTTCCGCAAAAAGGGCCTGAAGACTTTTCACGCGAGGCGCCAAAGCGTCTACATGCAGGATCGATCCACAGGAGGCAGGACATGACCGACATCAGCAAATCCGGAACGTTCACGCTCGGCGATCGCGCCGTAAAGCGGCTGGGTTACGGGGCGATGCAGCTCGCGGGACCCGGCGTGTTCGGGCCGCCGAAGAACCGGAACGGCGCCCTTGCGGTGCTGCGCGAAGCTTTGGCGGCGGGGATCGATCATATCGACACCAGCGACTTCTACGGCCCGCACATCACCAACCAGCTCATCCGCGAGGCGCTCCACCCCTATCCCGACGATCTGACGATCGTCACCAAGATCGGCGCCAAACGGGGCGCGGACGGCTCGTGGAACCGGGCCTTCTCGGCCGAGGAACTGACGAGCGCGGTGCATGACAACCTCCGCAATCTCGGCGTGGACGCCCTCGAGGTCGTCAATCTGCGCGTCATGTTCTCCATCCACGGCCCCGCCGAGGGCTCGATCGCGGCGCCGCTGACAGCGCTCGCCGGGCTCCAGCGCCAAGGGCTCGTCCGCCATATCGGCCTCAGCAACGTGACGGCCAAGCAGATCGCCGAGGGAAGCGGCATAGCGCAGATCATCTGCGTGCAGAACCAGTACAATCTCGCCCACCGCGACGACGACGCGCTGATCGACGACCTGGCCGCCTCAGGGATCGCCTACGTTCCGTTCTTCCCGCTCGGCGGTTTTTCGCCGCTCCAGTCGACCGAGCTCAGCGATGTCGCCGCGCGCCTCGGCGCGACGCCGATGCAGGTCGCGCTCGCCTGGCTGCTGCGCCGCGCGCCCAATATATTGTTGATCCCCGGCACCTCGTCGGTCGAACATCTCAGGGAAAACCTGGCCGCCGCCGAACTCGAATTGCCGCAGGACGCGATGGCTATGCTCGGCCGGATCGGAACGAAGGAGGTGTCCGCGTGACTATTTTGGACTGAAAAAGGCGGCGAGGCGGCTTGCTACCGGCGCCGCTGTGCGCCCATGTTGGTCATTCCGCCACGCTGGCTCACTTCTCAAAAGCAGACATTACTTCCGCGAGGGCCTTCGACCATCATTGGGGAAATCGGACATCGCTCTCAACGACCGCGCGAGCAAGACCACATTGGAACGTAACTTCGGCGCCTTTCTCAGCGGGAAAAGCGATCGACGCCGCCTGCCCTCGGCAACCGATTTGTTTGTCGCCCCGAGTAGTTTCAAGATCGGTTGCGCCTCGCTCCCACGCGCAACACCTCCATGATCGTGGCGACGCGCCGCGGATTCTAGAGAAGCAGACGATATAGGCCATATATCACGACCGCGGCGGCGACGGCATAGCCGGCCAGCACGACATACATCCCCTTGATAACGTCGCCGATCGTCTTTTTAATCGCCGCCCGATCATTCATGTTTGGGAACTTGGTCGCCGGCTGAGGGACGCCCAGAAACGCGCACAGCGGCGCCCAGCCCTGGTCGACCTTGAACACAAGGAGTTTGCCGGCGGGAACGGCCGCTTTGACTTCATCGACATAAGCGTTGTAGTGGGCGATCGCCTTCGCCTTGTCGGACATAGTTCCCTGCAGCGATCTACCAAAGATCAATTTGTGCGACATGTCGCCGAACTTTCGCCCGAATGGCGTCAGCAGTTCCAGCACCTTGAACTGCCACATGTTCTCGGTGAAGTAGATCGTATCGATCGTGCTTTCGTACCAGGCTTCGGCTCCGCGCGGGTGCAAGGTTAGCAGGACCTTGGCGTCGGGATAGGCGGCGAGCAGTTCGCGCCAAACACAGCAGCCGGGGTTGTCGACCGTTGCCTGGTATTTGGCGAAGACCTGTTCCCAGTCCTGCTTCGCTCCCGGCGGAGAGTTGGCGACCTTGCGCCAGAAATCCAGATGGGACTTGTTCTCCTTGTTGAGAACGACTTCCGACATGTGATAGCAGGGCAGCCCCAGTTCGTTGAGCGCCGCTTTGGTTGACCACGTTCCCGTTCGGCCAAATCCAGCTCCAATCACCTTCAACGCCATGCTCAGTTCCCCCGCTTTTGTAGAAATGAATTTACCGACAGTCCAAGCCGGCGATCGCGAACTCGGCCAAGCCGAAGGCCTACAATTCTTGTCCCATAGTCAAACTACTCTGGGAAGCCGGCTAGGCGCGCGCCTTCCGCGAATCTTTCCGCGATCGGCTGAATCGTTCCCATCTCGAAGAAAATGCGAACCCGAAAACTCGGCCTCAGCTCAATCACCCGTTGGGCGGTGGTCCGCGCTTCGTCGATCCGGCCGGCAAGAGCCAATGCGCAGGCGCGACTAGCCAGCATGCCCACGGCGGCTGAATTTGCCCGCGTGGCGCTGGCAAAAAGCTCAGCAGCTTTGTCGTAGCGCGCCTCGTGCAGCGCTATGATTCCGAGGGCGAAAAACGCCTCGAAAGCCAGGGGGTCGAATGGGCTAAGCCTCAGCGCGCGACCGGCGTGGGCGGTTGCAGCGGCTGAATGACTCTCGAAAGCCTGGATGTGGGCGCCGAAGTAATGCGCCGCCGCGCAGGAGGCGTTGAGCGCCAACGCCCGATCGATGACGGCCGATGCGGTCTCGTGATCCTTGCCCAGGTGCGCGATGACCATAGCCGCGACGGCGAGCGCCGCAGCGTCGTCGACGTGGCTCGCAATCGCCGCGCTTGCGTGTCGCAGCCCCGAGATTTTATCGGCCTCGTCAAATCCGGCCTGGAGATAGCAAATCTGACGGCACCAAGCCATGTGAGCATTGGCGGCGGCGTATCCCGGCTCCAGCTTCAGCGCCTCTTCGAGCAAACCTGCCGCTATTCGGGCGCCGGCCGGCCCAAGGTCGACCAAATGGGGCACGGCGCGCAAATAGAAGTCATAGGCGTCAAGATTTTCGGGCCGCTTTCGGCGCGCTCGCTCGATCTCCGAACGCTGAAGGCTGGGTTCCACGATGCCGATCACCTTGTCGGTGATCTGGTCCTGAAGGTCGAAGACGTCGTCGATTCCGCCGTCGAACCTGTCGGCCCAGAGATGCGCGCCCGTCTCGGCCTCGATCAATTGCGCGGTGATGCGAAGCCGATTGCCCGCCTTGCGGACGCCGCCTTCCAAGACATAGCGCACGCCCAATTCCCGCCCGACCTGACGAATGTCGACGGCCTTGCCCTTGTAAGTGAAGCTTGAATTGCGCGCGATCACGAACAGCCATTTGATCCGCGACAGGCCAGTGATGATGTCCTCGACCATGCCGTCGACGAAATATTCCTGCTCGGGATCACCGCTCATGTTCTGGAACGGCAAGACCGCGATCGACGGCCTGTCTGGCAGAGCGAGCGGCTCCGCTTATTTTTCCCCCGGCGGCGCAGCGAGCGGCGCCGCCGTCTTCGTCCGGGCGGGAAGCCCGACTTGCAACGAGTAGACCCGGACGGGCTCGACGATGTTCTTAAGTTGGGTTTGACCGAGGTCGCTGACCTCAAGATCGAGCCGCGCGCGCACTTGCCGGTAGGCGTCCTCGGACAGGCAAATCGCGCCAGGGAGGGCGATGCCCTCCAGCCGCGCGGCGATATTGACTCCGTCGCCCATGAGGTCGCCGTCGCTCTCTTCGACGACGTCGCCCAGGTGAATGCCGATCCGGAACTCGATGCGGCGATCGACCAGCACGCCCGCGTTACGCTCGACCATTGCGTTTTGCACTTCGATGGCGCAACGCACTGCGTCGACCACGCTGCGAAACTCGACGAGGGCGCCGTCGCCAGTGCGCTTGACGACGCGCCCATTGTGCACGGCGATCGTCGGGTCGATGAGGTCGCTGCGCAACGCCCGCAATCGGGCAAGCGTGCGATCCTCGTCGACGCCGGTCAGACGGCTAAAGCCGACGACGTCGCTCGCTAGGATCGCTACTAACTTCCGTGTCTCGGCCACTCGCCCCTCGCACTCGCGTCATAGCATGGCATCAAATCTGCACCACTACCCCGGAGCGCTAAACTTCGGACTTTTGCGAGGGGGACCGCTTTGGCGTCGAAATCGGCCGAACGGCTGAGGTGGAACGAATGGCCGGTTTTAGTCGCCGCTCGTTTTAGAGCCGCCATTCCGCCATCGGCCAATGTCGGCCATTTGGTCCGCAACGGCCAACGACCGCTTGGGTCGACTGCGGTCCTCTACATCGCGAGAACCAAACGTCCTATCTATCCGCTTGGCTGACACAGGGCTGCGCGACGGCCCTGCGATCCCTAGGGCTCGCCGTTAAGGCAGCCGTCTTTAGCGCTTGCTCCGCGAGCGCCGAAAAGTTCACTCGCCGCTGGCAAGTTCGCGAGCATCCGCCGACGCGTGGCGTCGCCGAGGGCGCGAAAAATGGAATCCAGTGGAGCTCTGTGTAATTCAACCACGGATTCAAAGGATCAACCGGTTGGTTGAATGATTGCCGGTCGGCCGTTCCGGTTACGGATGAACTTCCATACCTCGTCTGGCATCACCCCAGCGCGATCGGCCGGATTTACCTCAATTATGAACGCGTTCTCAAACGAGATTTCTGATGCCTTGAGCCTCTTAAGCCACCCATTTGAGCTGGTTGACGTCCACAAAAGCCAAGAATTAGGCGTGAGTTCAATCCAATCGATTGCGCGATCAAGCAATCTCCGTAAACGCTCAGTGAGATCTCCCTCCTTTGAGTCTAGGGAGATAAGAACGAAGTGTTTGTTCATGGTCTGTCATCCACGTCATCAGCTTCGGGCTGCTGACTAAAACCAGGAAGTTCGGCGTGGTCTTCCACCACGGGGCTGTTCCTGACTCTTTCTAGCTTCTCACGTACGTCGGAGATTTGAGCGGAGGTTCTACGGAGGGTAACCCAAGCTACCGCGACAGAGATAGCGGACAGCAAAATAGCAGCCGAGGGGATCACTTCTTCTAAGACCTTCAGAAGCCAATTCACTTTCTGACCTCCGAAACCACAACAGATACTGTCGATGTGATGACGGTTTCCGCAAATACGTACCAGGAGAGATTGTCGAGGTACAACGAACCCGTGTTTCCCGTAGTGGCCTTCATCGCGATATACAGCGCAATCGAAATGACGGCACTAAGAAAGCAGGCCCCTCCGAGCACGATCTTCGTCAACGCAGCCTCATCGCTCAGTCCAAGAAGCTCCCCGAGGCCTACACCCGCGAGAGCAGTGCAAACGAGACAGAGTTCGCCACGCGATATGACCTCGTTTATTGAAGGAGACGATCCATCGGCTGCTTTGAGAACAAAATCGAGCATCAGCGGCAGCAGAGAAAGCACGACGGTAAATATCAGCCACCTCGTTAATTTAGACCACATATCCACACCGTTTAGGTCTCTCGGGTCATGTGGTGCGCGCCCGCCAGCGCGGTCATATCGGTGCCGTCATCCCAAGTTGAGTATGCGATAAACTGCGATGAGGCAAGAATGCCAAGCTTGCCGCCTGCAGTGTCCTCACGGTCGCAAGTATCGCAGTCCGCGGTGAACCGAATCCTCATGGACGCCCACTAGCCCACAATGGGGCCTGGAACGGCAAGCAGGTCATCCTGCGGCCGGGGTAATCGAGGCAGCCACCCTAGATGCCTCCGATGCATACCTTTCGCTAAGTTGCGCTGATCCGACGTTCGGGTACGGCTAAGTACAGCGACCGCTGCCGGCGCTAGACGTCAATTCGCACTGCTCGGCGCCTATAGTCAGCACGTTTGCTTTGACCCTGTCTCTCGCCTGGTTCCGGTCCAGACGACCGTAGAGCAGACGGGCGATGTTTGACGGCTCTGGGCTGCGGCCTCGCGCACAAAGGCGCGCATACGCAGTCTTTGGAAAGCGCCCCCGGCCCCGTGTTTTTGCTATGACTTTCGAATGCATTTCGGCTCCCTTTCGTGCAAGGAAGGGGCGATGAAGCGTATAAGGCGGTTTTGTGCGCGTCATTCGCGCGCCAATTTCGCACCGCCGGATGAAGGTTGCGCCTGCGCCTTTCGCTCGCGGCAAGGCCTCGAACACAAGCCGACTATGCAAATTTGCTGAACCTTTGAAGAGGAATTCCAATGCGGGTCAAGATTTTCTCCGAGCCCTGGAGCGGCGATCCGCGAGGGATGGAAACCATCGTCAACGAATTTCTCGCGACCCTCACTACGGCCTCGATCAAGCACGTCCACACGGCCGTCGCCGCGGCCGCGGAAAGCAATCAGATGAGGGGCGAAACGGTCATCACCATCTGGTACGACGATCTGGCCGAACTCAAGACGGTCAGCGAAGTGAGCGAGGCCGAGATCATCGAATTTTCCGAACACAGTCCCATGGCGGACAGATCGGCTTAAGGAGGGGTCGCGGCCTTCCGTTTTGCGAACCTGCCGCGAGGGCGGCGCGCCAATAATGGGCATGGGCGCAATTCGTCTACACACATGCTCATGTCATTATATGCGTGTGTCTTTATATCCGGCCATCCCCGAAAACGCCTCCGGACCCCGTGTTTTGGCCGTCGCTTTTGAGTGATTCTGGGGTCTTTTTCGCGCGGGAAAGGCTCGTTTCAGCGCGTAAAGCCGCTCCGAGCGAACCATTCCCGACGCAATTCAGCGCCGGCGAATGAGCGACCATACGGTTTCCACGGGATGGTCGAGAACGGCGTTGTGATAGGCTGCGATCATCGGCGCCTCCCGTAATTCGGAGGCTCGTCCCAGGCGCTGCTGGTGGCAGGCGAGACCCGTTTCTTGCGCTCGAAACACAAGGCGTTCGTTATTTCTGTTTTAGGGAAACAATCTCTGGACATTCCGGCCTTTCCGTCGCATCCTTTCGGGAACCCGGGGTCCGAGAGCGTGATTCAATTAGGTGGAAGGGATCGAGTCTGATCCATCGTTCGCATGGCGGAGCGTTTTTCATCCCTGAAAGCTTGTCAAGGATCGTCCTTCGGACGACCGCCGAAGGCGGCGGCCCTTTCGGGCCGTCCTTGACAAGCTTTCAGGGATGAAAAAAATGGCCTGCATGCGAACAATGGCGCAACAGCGAATTAGGCGCCGGGCGTAAGCGTTACGATTCAACTATGACGCAGTAGGCTCTAAAGGCGAAAGGCGGATCGACGGGCTGCCGACCGGAAATTCGAAAAAAAAAACGCATTTTCCAAACCATTTCGCGCCAACCCATTGATATCGCTAGACGGCGTCCAAACAAATGTTTGGAAAAAGCTTGGAAAATCCTTGGAGTCCAACTTCTCTCGACCCGTAACTCCTTGATATCAAAGGGGTCGATGGAATCGGGGACTTGCCCGGTTTGGCGTCTTCCAAAGCTTTGGCAAATCCGGCCTGGCGTCAGACCTTATGCCCCAGGCCGATCTCGACCTCCCGGTTGCGTTCGAGCCGGCGCATCACTTCGGCAAGTTCGGGCCGCGCCGCGAGACGGCGGGCGTAGAGCTTGTTGACCGCCGCAATGAGCCGGCCGCCGCGGCCGAGGCGTTCGTCGGCAAAGCCGATCATCCGCGAATTCGGCCATGCCTGCGGCCTGATTTGCAGGAGGCGCTCGACGATGGAATCCTCCTCCTCGCGCGGAAACGCCTGCGCCAGGATCATCGCCATCGCCGCGGTCGAGCGCGATATGCCGGCGTGGCAATGGATCAGCAGATGGCCGAGATCGTCGCCGAGATCGCGGCCGAAGGCGAGGATCGTGTCGACATGTTCGGCCCGCGGCAGGACGATCCCGGGCGCGGGCTCGATCGCGTCGTGGAAATAGAGCGTGGCGCGCACATGCGGCCTAAAGTCCCCGAAGGCGGTCGGTTCCGGCCAGTCCGGGTCGAGAATGGACAGAATATGGGTGACATCCCTGGCGCCGTGGCTGTCGAGCTCGTCGAGGCCGCAGATCGTCAAGACGGAAAAGGCAGGAGGTTTCATGGCCGAGCCCGTACCACAAATGTGAGGCGGGTGCATGACGAAAACGCGTCTCGGGTGATGCGCCTCTTTGCCGCCCTCAGCCCGGCGGTCTCGCCGCTCGCGCGAGGAACGCCTGCCTGACGCGGTCCTCGTCCGGCCGAACCTCCGCCGCTACGTCGATGACCATAAAGGCATTGTCGCTGCGGCGGTACGACGGCCAGGGGGGCAAACCGGCGCCGTTAGGGTCGCCCGTCTTGATGAAATTCAGCCAATAGTTCGAGATCAAATCGGCCACGCGCCGATCCTCCTCGCTGATGAGCCAGGGGAAAGCATGGAGATTGTTGAAGACATAGAGGATTTCGGCGGCGTGAAAGGCGCCCGCCTCGGCGGTGGGCGCATGTTGGAACCAGTCGTCCGGCAGGCGCGGCGCATGGTCGGAGCGGAAGCGATAGATTTCGGAAACGCCCGTCTTCCTTTGCATCTCCAGCCAGGCCCAGGTTGCATGAATGATCGTCAGATCGCCGCCCAATTGTCGCGCCGATTTCTTGTCGAGGCTCGGGGCGCCCGCCGGATAAAGCGCCAGCGCCTCGTCGGCGCGAGCGCCGAAGATCGCGCGAACCCTGTCGGCATAAGGGCTCTGGCCATCGGCGCCCGACAGCAGCGTGAAATTGAACCCCTCGTCCTTGTTCCAGCCCGCCAGCAGCGCGACGTCGTTTTGCGCGCCGTCGGCGAAAATTGCCGCGGGAGAGCGCGACAGAAAGCTGCCGTCGACGATGGGCCAGAAGCCCATGCCGGGATTGGCCGCCAAAATGTCCTCGGCTGATTTCGACCGCAATTCGGCGAGCGTTTTCGCGCCGGCTTTTCGGGCAAATTCCAGGCCCGCCCTCTCCGCCTCGGCAAGCCCCGCCGCGGTGCGGCCCGGCGAGGGGAACATGGCACCGCTCTCGCCAATGGCGCGCTTGAACAGGCCATGCGCCAGCGGCGAGGCCATCAGCGCGCTGACGGCGATCGACCCGGCCGATTCTCCGGCGATCGTCACCTCACCGGGATTTCCGCCGAAAGCGTCAATGTTGCGGGCCGCCCATTTCAGCGCCGCGATGAGGTCGAGCATGCCGTAATTGCCGGACGCGTGGAGCGGCGATTCGGCGGTCAATTCGGGATGCGCGAGGAAACCCAGCGCGTTGAGCCGGTGATTGACGGTGACGACGACGATTCCCCGGGCGGCCAGATTGGCGCCGTCGTAGCGAGGCTCCGCCCCAGACCCCACGGCAAAGCCGCCGCCATGGATCCAGACCATGACCGGCAGAACTCGCCCGTCGCCGACGGCCGGCGTCCACACATTGAGATAAAGGCAGTCTTCCGAAACTCCCGCGACGCTTGGGTCGATATCGTCAAAGACGACGCCCTGCATCGAGTTCGGCCCAAAGGCTTTTACGGCCCGGGCGCCGGACCAGGCGACGACCGGCTGCGGCGGGCGCCATCGGAGGGGCCCCACTGGCGGCGCGGCATAGGGAATTCCCTTGAAGGCGCGCACGCCGGAGGCGTCCGGCGCCGGAACTTCAAGTAGCCCACCCTCAACAGATACCGATGCGGACGTCATTTCTGGAATCCTCGTCGCCGTTGGCGGGCGCCTTAACCTGTGGCTCGCCATCGTCTTTACCATCCCTACGTCAGACCGTAACGCGTGGCCAGGATCGCTGGGAGCCGGAATCATGCGTCGCAGGAATTGGCGGGTTTTCTTTGTCGGCCTCGTCTTGATATTGGCGGCGGCGGCGTTTTTCCTAGGCATGGGGACGACAGCGCCGAGGTCAAACGATCCGGTTGCGCTAATGCAGATCGTCGGCGAAGTCTCGGGCGCGGTGGCCGGCCTCGGGCTGGTCATGATGCTCGTTGGCTGGATTGGAAAAAAAGCGGCCTAATCGCGCTTCCGAACCACGCCAAGAGCGCGGCGGCGTTTTCGCGCCGCCGGCACGCGCGCGAGGGCGCGAGCTTTCCGATATATACCGGAAGATAGCCTTGGCGTTGCGGCACTCGCCGCGCTTTGGCGTGGAAGCGAACATCTCGAAGGAGCCCCGGCATGAAAGCGCCTATGAAGGCGGTCGAGAACGGGCGCGTGGCGCTCGCCGGCAGGACCTACGAGGTCATCCGCAATTGGGCGCCGCTGCGCGGCTCGATCGCGCCGGCAAGAATCAGCACCGTCGCGGTCGACAGCGCCGGCCGGCTCCATGCCCTGCGCCGGGGCGGCGACCCGCCGGTGGTGGTTTTTTCGCCGCACGGCGAGTTTCTGGGCGGCTTTGGCGACGGCCTGGTGTTCGACGCCCATGGCATCGCCATTGATGCCGCCGACCGCGTCTTCGTGGTGGATCGCGATGCGCATGAGGTGATCTGCTTTTCACTACGGGGGGAGGTTCTTTTTACCCTGGGCCATCGCCACCAGCCGCGCTGGGAGGCGCCGTTCAATCACCCGACCGATGTCGCGATAGCCCCAGACGGCGAGATCTACATCTCCGACGGCTATGGCAATGGCCGCGTCCATTGTTTCACCCCGGCGGGCGTCCACCGCCTGAGTTTCGGCAGCATCGGGCGCGGCGACGGTCAGTTCATGACGCCGCATGCGCTCGTGATCGACGCCCAGAATCGCGTCGTCGTCGTCGATCGCGAGAACAATCGCGTGCAATTGTTCGATCGCGACGGTGGCTGGCTCGGCCAATATGACAGCCTCTGCCGGCCGATGGACCTCATGGAGCGCGACGATGGCGCGATCCTCGTCACCGATATCGTGCCGAGCCTTGGCGCCTTCGCGGCCGATGGCGTGCGCCTCGGCCGCGCGCGCCCTTCGCTCAACGGCGCCCACGGCATCGCCGGCGATCGGGCCGGCAATATCTATCTCGTGGAGATCGACCCAAATTCGATCACGCTTATGCGGCCGCTCTGAATTCGCCGGCGGTCGGCCGCGCTTGGCCGATCCGCCTTCGCGGCCCGGAAGCCCCGCTCGCCTGTTGCCGAAAAGGCTTCGAGGGCCTACCCTTGGGCAAGCGTCGATATGCGGCGCCGGGAGGTTACCATGACGGTTCCGCACGAGCAGTGGCTCGTCGTGCTGTCCATAGGCATCGCCATTCAGGGCAGCTTTGTCGGCCTTTCGCTGGCCAGGGGCCTCGACGCGGCGGAAGGTTTGCGGCGCCGCGTCCTGCTGGCCGGCGCCTCGCTCACTTTGGCGACCGGCGTCTGGTCGATGCATTTTGTCGGCATGCTGGCAGCCGATTTCCCCTCGGCGATCGACTATCTCGTGCTGCCCACCCTATTGTCCTTTCTGATCTGCGTAATCGTCGTGGGGATCGGCGTTTACGCCGCCCATGCCGACGGCTCGCCGACCTTGCGGATCGGAGCGGGAGCGATCGCGATGGGACTGGGCATCAGCCTCATGCATTACGTCGGCATGTCGGCGGTGCATCTGGCCGGACCGACCAGTCAGGAAACGCCATTCGTGGTCCTCTCCGTCGCGATTTCCGTCGCCGCCAGCGCGATCGCCCTTTGGACGCTGGAGCGGCGCGCCACCCGCCCCCGCGTGCTCGGCGCCGCCATCGTGCTGGGCCTGGCCATTTCCGGCATGCATTATACCGCGATGGCCGGCATGCGGCTCGATCCGACATGTTTCGACGTCAGCCGCTTCGTCGCCGCCGAATCCTCCTTGTCGCGCAATACGCTGGCGCTGCTGACGACGATGATCGCCTTTGGCGTTTCGGCGGCGTTTCTATTGTCGCTGGTGCCCGACGGCAGGACCCTGCGGCCCCAATCGGCGACCGTCGGCGCCGATGCCGATTCTTCTCTTGAGATTGGAATGGCTCCGAGCGGCCCAACGAATCTGGCTGAACCGGCTGTCTCGTCGGCGCGGGAATGGCCGCGTCCGACGAATTTCATCAGCGTCGAAAAGGATGGACGCCTGCGCGAAATTTGCGCCGACGACATTTTCGCGGTTCGCGCCAACGCTCATTATTCCTACGTTCACGACGGCGAACAGGAATATTTCTGCGGCCTGCCCATTAGCGTCATCGAGGCGCGCCTTGACCCCAGGCGCTTCCTGCGCGTTCACCGCAGCCATATCGTCGCGATCGACCGGGTCGCTAGCCTGAAACGCGCCGGGGAAAACGGCGTCGCGGAATTGGCTGCGCCTGTGCGCTGCAGCATTCCGATCGCGCGTTCGCATTTTCGCCAGGTCAAACTGCTTGTCGAGGCGCGAACGGCCTGATGCCGCCGTCGCGCCGGCCGCCGTTTGTGCAAATCGTCAGCCATGCTGACGTTATTCGTGCGCCTTTCATCGCGTTTTCGTGAATTTTTCCCCCGTCCATGCACCGCCCATTGATGGTGCGGCGCACAAAGGACGATTCTACGTGTCGCGGAGCGCCCGCCAACAAGCGCTCGCCGACGAATCAGGGAGGCCCTTTTGATCCCCGGCTCATTCGACTATCACCGACCCAACAGTCTGGGCGAGGCGGTGGCGCTGCTGTCCAGCCTGGACGCCGACGCGCGCGTCATCGCGGGCGGACACAGCCTGATCCCGATGATGAAACTGCGGCTCGCCACGCCGAGCCATCTCATCGATCTGGCCGCAATCGGCGAACTCAAGGGCGTCAGCGCCGCCGGCGGCTATATTGTAATCGGCGCCATGACGACGCAGCATGAGTTGATCGCCTCGGACCTGCTGACCGCCCGGCTGCCCATCCTCAAAGAGGCCGCCCTGCTGATCGCCGATCCCCAGGTGCGCTATCTCGGCACGTTGGGCGGCAATGTCGCCAATGGCGATCCGGGCAATGACATGCCCGCGCTGATGATGTGCCTTGGCGCGGTCTATGTCCTGCGCGGCAAGGCCGGTGAGCGCAGGGTCGCGGCGCGCGACTATTATCAAGGCGCCTATGCGACCGCCGCCAATCCCGACGAGATCCTGATCGCCGTCCGGATCGCGCCGCCGCCGGCAGGGCATGGCTATGCCTATGAGAAGCTCAAGCGCAAGGTCGGCGATTATGCGACCGCCGCGGCCGGAGTCATTCTGACGCTGGCCAATGGAGCGGTGGCGACCTGCTCGATCGGCCTTACCAATGTCGCGGAGACGGCGCTGTTCGCCGACGCCGCGGCGCAGGCCGTCCTCGGCTCCAAATTGGACAAGGCTACGCTGGCGCGCGCCTCGGCGGCGGCCGAAGCGATCGCCTCCCCCGCCGCCGATGGGCGCGGGTCGGCCGAATATCGCCGGAAAATGGCGGGCGTGATGACCGCCCGCGCCCTGAGCCGCGCCTTTGCGCGCGCAAACGGCTGAAGGGGGAATGGATGTCCAAGATCAATGTGACATTGCAACTTAACGGCAAGAGCGTCTCGGCGGAGGTAGAGCCGCGCACGCTGCTGATCCATTACCTCAGGGAGAACCTCAACGTCACCGGCCCGCATATCGGCTGCGACACTTCCCATTGCGGCGCCTGCACCGTCGATATCGATGGCAAATCGGTGAAATCCTGCACGATCTTCGCGGTGCAAGCGGCAGGCGCCGAGGTGCTCACGATCGAAGGGATGGCGGGGGCTGACGGCAAGCTTCACGCGCTGCAGGAAGGCTTCCGCGAAATGCACGGCCTGCAATGCGGCTATTGCACGCCCGGCATGATCATTCGCGCCTATCGGCTTCTCAAAGAGAATCCGAACCCAAGCGATGAACAAATCCGCATGGGCATTTCCGGCAATCTTTGCCGTTGCACCGGCTATCAGAACATCGTCAAGGCCATTCAATATGCCGCCGCCAAGCTCAACGGCGTGGAACATAAGGAAGCTGCGGAATGAACGCCCCGACCGATCCGTCCGCCATCGAGCGCGCCGAAAAACTGCAAGGCATGGGCTGCAAGAGGAAGCGCGTCGAGGACGTGCGCTTCACACAAGGGCGCGGCAATTATGTCGACGACATCAAATTGCCCGGCATGCTGCACGGCGATTTCCACCGCTCCAGCAGAGCCCATGCGCGCATCAAGAGCATCGACACCTCGAAAGCTAAAGCCGTGCCCGGCGTCGTTGCCGTGCTGACCGCCGAGGAGCTCAAGGGCGTCAATCTGGCCTGGATGCCGACCCTCGCCGGCGACGTCCAGATGGTGCTGGCCGACGGCAAGGTGCTGTTCCAGAACCAGGAGATCGCTTTCGTCGTCGCCACCGATCGCTATATCGCGGCCGATGCCGCTGATCTCGTCGAGGTCGAATATGAAGAACTGCCGGTCGTCATCGATCCCTTCAAGGCGATGGACGCGGATGCGCCGGTGCTGCGCGAGGACATCAAGGACAAGAAAGACGGCGCCCATGGTCCGCGCAAACACTACAACCACATCTTCAATTGGCAGATCGGCGACAAGGACCTGACCGACGCGGTCTTCAACAAGGCCGAGGTCGCCACCAAGGATCTGCTTTCCTATCAGCGCGTGCACCCCTGTCCGCTGGAGACCTGCCAATGCCTCGTCAGTTTCGACAAGATCAAGGGTGAGATCACGATCTACGGCACGTTCCAGGCGCCCCATGTCATCCGAACGGTGGTCGCGCTGATCGCCGGGCTGCCCGAGCATAAGATCCATGTGATTTCGCCCGATATCGGCGGCGGGTTCGGCAACAAGGTCGGCGCCTATCCTGGCTATATCTGCTCGGCGGTCGCCTCCATCGTCACCGGTCTGCCGGTCAAATGGGTCGAGGACCGCATCGAAAACCTCTCGACGACGTCATTCGCCCGCGATTACCACATGACAACCGAAATCGCGGCGACCAGGGACGGTCGCGTCACTGGCCTGCGCGTGCATATCCTGGCCGACCACGGCGCCTTCGACGCATGCGCCGACCCATCGAAATGGCCGGCGGGCTTCGCCAATATCGTCACGGGGTCCTACGATTTCCCCGTGGCGCATCTGTCGGTCGATGGCGTTTATACCAACAAGGCGCCTGGCGGCGTCGCCTATCGCTGTTCGTTCCGCGTCACCGAGGTCGCCTATGCGATCGAGCGGGCGATGGACATTATGGCCCAGAAGCTGGGGATCGACCCCGTCGACTTCCGCGTCAAGAACTTCATCAAGCGCGAGCAATTTCCCTATCAGTCGGCGCTCGGCTGGGAATATGATTCGGGCGATTATCACACCGCCATGCAGAAGGCGCTGGAGGCGACCGGCTATCGCAAGCTGCGCGAAGAGCAAAAGGCCAAACAGGAAGCTTTCAAGCGCGGCGAAACGCGCGACCTGATGGGGATCGGCGTCGCGTTCTTCACCGAAATCGTCGGCGCCGGCCCGTCGAAGAATTGCGACATTCTCGGCATAGCGATGTTTGATTCGGCGGAGATCCGCGTCCATCCGACCGGCCGCGCCCTTGGCCGCATGGGCTCGAAAAGCCAGGGCCAGGGCCACGAGACGACCTGGGCGCAGATCATCGCCACCGAGATCGGCATTCCCGCCGACGATATCGCGATCGAGGAAGGCAATACCGACACGGCGCCCTATGGGCTTGGAACCTATGGTTCGCGATCGACGCCGGTCACCGGCGCGGCGATCGCCATGGCGGCGCGCAAGATCAAGGCCAAAGCGCAGATGATCGCCGCTTTCATGCTCGAAGTGCATGAGGGGGACCTTGAATGGGACGTCGACCGCTTCCGCGTGAAGGGCAATCCCGAACAGTTCAAGACGATGACCCAGCTCGCCTGGGCCGCCTATAACAAGGTTCCGCCCGGCATGGAGCCGGGCCTCGAGGCGGTCAGCTATTACGATCCGCCCAATATGACCTATCCGTTCGGCGCCTATATCTGCGTGATGGACATCGACGTCGACACAGGCGTTCATAAGGTTCGCCGCTTCTATGCGCTCGACGATTGCGGCACCCGCATCAATCCGATGATCATCGAGGGCCAGGTGCATGGCGGCCTCACCGAAGGCTATGCGATCGCGATGGGCCAGGAAATCGTCTATGACGCGATGGGCAACGTTAGCGGCGTATCGCTGATGGATTATTTCCTGCCGACCGCCGTCGAGACGCCGATCTGGGAGACCGATTATACGGTTACGCCCTCGCCGCACCACCCGATCGGCGCCAAGGGCGTTGGCGAAAGTCCCAATGTCGGCAGTGTCCCGTGCTTTGCCAATGCGGTCAACGACGCCTTCAAATTTCTCGGCTCGACGCATATCGCGATGCCGCACGACAATTATCGCGTCTGGCAGGCGGCGGAAAATCTGGGGCTTCACCAGTAAAGGGAAGATAGGGTGGCGCGAGACGACAATCGCGCCGTCTTCTTTGGAACGGCTCATGATTCCTCGCGCAGCCATCGCCAGCCAACTCGCCGAGGCCGGCTATGTCGGCGATCGCGATTTGTCTACCGCGCTCTGGATGATGGACCACCTGTCGCGCCCTTTGCTGATCGAAGGCGAGGCGGGCGTCGGCAAGACGGAAGTCGCCAAGGCGCTGGCGAAAGTGCACAAATGCGAACTCATTCGCATGCAATGCTATGAGGGCCTCGACGCCAATTCGGCCTTGTACGAATGGAACTATCAGCGCCAGCTTCTCGCCATCAAGGCCCGCGAGGGGTCCGGCGCCAGCGTCAACGAGGTCGAGGCGCAGATATTTTCAGAAAGCTATCTGCTGGAGCGCCCGTTGCTCGCTTCGATAAGGAGGGAGAAGTCACCGGTCTTGCTGGTCGACGAAGTCGATCGCGCCGACGAGGAATTTGAAGCCTTTTTGCTTGAACTTCTCTCCGATTTTCAGGTGACGATCCCGGAATTCGGTACGATCTCGGCGCGTTCGATCCCACGCGTGGTGCTCACTTCGAACGGCACGCGGGAACTCTCGGACGCGCTGCGCCGCCGTTGCCTTTACCACTATCTCGATTTTCCCGACGTCGATCGCGAGGCGGCGATCATTCTGCTTCGTCTGCCCTATATCGATGCGAGCCTCGCCTTGCAGGTTGCGCGAATGGTCGGGATGCTGCGCAAGGAGGATTTGCGAAAAATTCCCGGCATCGCCGAAACGCTCGACTGGGCGGCGACCTTGGCCGGGCTTGGCGTGGAGGATATGCGGCAGGCGCCCGAGCTTGTCCATGACACGCTGATCGCGCTGTTGAAGACGCAGGAGGATCGCGCGCGGGTGACGATTGAGGTCGCCGAGCGCCTCCTCGGCAAGGTCGCGTGAAATGAGCGCTACGCTTTCCCCCGCGCAAGGCGATGGTTTCGAGCCCGGTGCTTCGATGCGCCGACGGCTCGCGGGATTCGTCAACACCTTGCGCGGCGCCAGCTTTGCCATCGGCCATGCGGAAACGGCTGACGCGGCGCGGCTCCTCGCCTCGCCTATCGCGGATCGACCGGAGAGTTTGCGCGCGGCTTTCAAGGCGCTGTTCTGTTCACGCCAGACGGATCTTGGGCGGTTTGACGAACTATTCCTGGCGTTCTGGCGCGGACGCGGTCTGCGGCAGGCGACGCGCGTCGCCGCGCCCGGCGCGCCTTCAAAATCGGCGCGCGGCTTCGAGGCCGGTCCTGGCGGCGACAATCCAACGAACCTGCCCGAAACGACTCTCGCCGACGGTCCGCAAGACGGGACGGCGGAAGGGCGCGGACGCCAGGGCGGGGCGTCCGCGCACGAATCGCTCACCGCCAAGGACATACGCAAGCTTGGCGGCGCGCAGGAAATGGCCGCAGCCATTGTGCTGGCCGAGCGGCTTGCGCAGCGCATGCGAGTTCGGCTGACGCGGCGCGATCGGGTCCGTGCGCGCGGCAGGCGTCTTGATCTGCGCGCGACGATCCGCCGCAATATTGGGCATGGCGGCGAGCCCTTCGATCTGGCGTTCCGGCGGCGCAAGCCGAAGCCCCTGCGCCTCGTCGTTCTCCTCGACGCTTCCGGCTCGATGGAGCCGTATACGAGTTTCTTTGTGCGGTTCATACACGCGATCTCGCTTTCGTTCCGACAGTCGGAGGCCTTCCTGTTTCACACGCGCCTCGCCCATGTCTCGTCCGCTTTGCGCGAGCGCGATCCGGCGCGAGCGCTCGATCGTCTCGCCTTGATGGCGCAGGGGATCGGGGGAGGCACCAAGATCGGCGAGAGCCTCGCCAGCTTCAATCGCTGGCACGCGCGCCGCGTCATCCATTCACGCACCTGCGTGATGATCTTGTCGGACGGTTACGACACCGGCGAGCCCGCGCTGTTGGCGGCCTCCATGCGGGCGATTCGTCGGCGCTGCCGGCGCATCGTCTGGCTCAACCCGCTGGTTGGTTGGGAAGGATACGAGCCGAGCGCGCGCGGCATGCAGGCCGCCCTGCCGCATGTCGATCTCTTTGCTTCGGCCCATAACATCGCAAGCCTCGCGGCGCTTGAGCCCTATCTAGCGAGGATTTGAGCCGTGATGACCGACATTCTCGACCTCGTCGCGCAACGCAAATCTAAGGGCGAACCCTTCGCTCTGGCCACCGTCGTCCGCACTTTGGATGTTACGGCGGCCAAGGCGGGCGCCAAGGCGTTGATTGGGCAGGACGGCTCGATCTCGGAAGGGTGGATCGGCGGCGGCTGCGCGCGCGCGGCGGTGTTGAAGGCGGCGCGGCAGGCGATGATCGACGGCAAGCCGCGTCTTGTGTCGATCCAGCCCGGAGATTTGCTCGCCGAACAGGGCGTCGCCCCAGGCGAGGACCGCGGCGGAATTGTCTTTGCCAATAATTCCTGCCCCAGTCAGGGGACAATGGATGTTTTTGTCGAGCCCATCCTACCGCGGCCGACGCTGCTGATCCTCGGCGCCTCGCCGATCGCCGTCGCCCTCGCCGATCTCGCCTCGACCATGGGCTTTCTCGTCATTGTGTCCGCCGCCAAGGACGATCTGGGCAAGTTTGCCGATATCGATCGCAAGGTCGAGGGTTTTCAGGTCCCGCAGCTGGACGCGCGACAGGCCTATGTCGTGGTGTCCACCCAAGGCGCCGGGGATCGCGCGGCGCTGAGGGCCGCTGCGGCGGTGGAAGCCAGATATGTCGCCTTCGTCGGCTCGCGCCGCAAGGCGGCGACATTGCGCGACGAACTCGCCAATGAGGGCGTTTCACGCGTCCGGCTGGACGCGATCAAGGCGCCGGCGGGCCTCGATATCGGCGCGATCACGACGGAAGAAATCGCCTTGTCGATCGTGACGGAGATGATTGCCGTTCGTCGATCGGATCGCGCCACGCTCATACTGGCGCAAGAAGCAGCGCCCGCGCAGTTAGCCCAATAGATTGAGGAGAATCGGCCATGTTTGCTTCGACCATCGCCTCCCCGGGTTTCGGTTATTCGGCGCCGCGCCGGCGCGCGTGGCCGAATTGGGCGGGCGTCGCCTGGAGCGCGTTCGCCAAATCCTGCGCGGCCGCGATCATTCTGGCGGCAATTTTGGCGCCCGATTGCTGCCTCGACGGCGCGCATGCGCATGGCGCGGGAATCGACGGATTCGGACCGATCTGTTTCAGCCGCGCGGCGCTTAGCTAGCCGCGGCGGCGGTCTGTGGCGATCGTCCCTGTGCCCGCTCTTTCTGGGCCGCTCAGCTGAACGCGATCGCCTTGAATTTCCTCGTCTGTTCCGTCATCGCCCGCTCGGTCGGCAGACGCTCCATCGAAGACGCGCCATAGAATCCGTGGCAATTGGCGGCATGGCGCAACACATATTCGGCATCTTCCGGTTCAGCGACGGGCCCGCCATGCGCCAGAATGATCGCATGCCCGTTGACCGCGAGCGCCGCCTGCGCCCATTCATCGACGAGGGCCGGACAATCGCGCAAGAGCCTGCCGGTCTGGGCGCCGATCGCGCCGCCCGTGGTCAGGCCGAGGTGGCAGACGATAATGTCGGCGCCAGCCTCGGCCATCGCCTTGGCGTCCTCGGCGCAAAAGACGTAAGGCGTCGTCAGCATGTCCTTGGCGTGCGCCGCCGCGATCATTTCGACTTCCAGCGCGTAGGACATGCCGGTCTCCTCGAGATTGGCGCGGAACAGGCCGTCGATGAGGCCGACGGTTGGAAAATTCTGCACGCCGGAAAAGCCCAGCCGTTTCAGATCGTCGAGGAACGGATCGAACAAACAGAACGGATCGGTTCCATTGACGCCGGCGAGCACAGGCGTGTTTTTCACCACCGGCAGCACTTCAAAGGCCATTTCGCGAACAATTTCATTGGCGTTGCCATAGGCCAAAACGCCCGCCAGCGATCCCCGGCCGGCCATGCGGTAGCGGCCAGAATTGTAGATGACGATGAGATCGATCCCGCCCGCTTCCTCGCATTTTGCCGAGAGCCCGGTTCCCGCGCCGCCGCCGATGATCGGCAGGCGCGCCTGTTTCATGTCCTGCAATTTAGCCAGAATGGCCTTGCGCTCAAATCGTGGCATCGAGCCTTCCTGTCCTGGCTGGAGGGGATCTCTGTGAAGGCTTCAACAATGACGTTAGGGCATTCGGATCGCAATGGGATTTCAGCCCGGCGCTAATCGCTCGCGCAACACGGCGGCGACATCGACCGGGCCGCCGGCGCCGCGCGCCAGATCGAGATCGCCAAGGATGTGATCGAGATGCCCGCTCATCAGCGCCGCCGCCCGTTCGCCGTCGTGGGCCTCGAGGGCCTGCAGAAATTGCATATGGTCGTCATGGCCGCACGCCGAGGCGGCGCCGCGCCCATAAAGCGCGATGACGAGCGAGGATCGTGAGATGAGCCCGCGCAGGAAAGTCGTCAACACGCCCTCGCCGCAAATAGCCGCGACCGCGACATGAAAGGCTCCGGACAGGCGGATGGCGGCCTGGCGGTCGCTGCGGCGCATGGCTTTTTGCTCGTCATCTAAGACAACGCGCAACCCCAGAACGTCGCTCGGCTCGATGCGGCGCGCGACTTCGCGGGCGATGGCCGCCTCCACCAGCTTGCGGCCGAAGAAAACATCATGGGCATCCGCCACCGTCGGCGCCGATACGAAGGCGCCGCGATTGCGCGCGATCGTCACGATGTGATCGTGCGCAAGAGCTTGCAACGCGCTGCGCACGATGGTGCGGCTGACGCCAAACACCGCTCCAAGCTGCTCCTCGGTGAGTTTGGCGCCCGGCGGCAGCCGATGTTCGACTACAGCTTCAAGGATGCTCTGATACAGGCCGCTCGCCCGCGGGCCGCCCGGCATGGAGCCGCGTTCGGGAGGCGGCGATTTCTTTTTCGGCTCTTCGACAGTCGCTGTCGCAGACATTTCGAGACGGGCGCCTCTTTTTCGTTGCGGCAAAGTCTGTCACGCATCGCACCGGGGCGCCAACTCAATTTGTATACAATCGCGCTGAAATTGTGAACAACGGCGCCCAAGAAACCGGCTGATCGCCGGGGGAGCACTTCGCGAACGACGCGTCCACAGCAATAATTCCTCTCAATGTCATAGCCTTGTCTCAGCCGCGCGAAGTCTGCCGCGCCTTGGCACGGCCCTTGCTAAACCCTTGGCCGGACCAATCGCCCTGCTGGGAGGCCATACTGCCACAGGCCAATCTCGAACTTATAGGCGTGACGAAGCGCTACGGCGCGACGACGGCGGTCGACAAGATTGACCTGCGCGTTGCGGCGGGGGCTTATTGTTGTCTGCTCGGCCCTTCAGGTTGCGGCAAGACTTCGACCTTGCGCATGATCGCCGGCCACGAGAGCGCAACCGAGGGCGACATCCTTATCGGCGCCGCCAATGTCACGGAATTGCCGCCAGCCAAGCGCGGCACGGCGATGATGTTCCAGAGTTACGCGTTGTTTCCGCATCTCTCTTGCCTCGACAATGTCGCGTTCTCGCTGAAGATGAAGGGCGTCGACAAGGCGACGCGGCGCGCCAAGGCGATGGAGTTCCTCAGCCTAGTGGCGATGGAGTCCTACGCCGCGCGCGTGCCCGCACAATTGTCGGGCGGCCAGCAGCAGCGCGTCGCGCTCGCCCGCGCGCTCGTCACCGATCCGCAGATCCTGCTGCTCGACGAGCCGCTTTCCGCGCTTGATCCTTTCCTGCGCGTTCGCATGCGCGCGGAGCTGCGGCAGATGCAAAAGCGGCTCGGCATTCCCTTCGTCCACGTCACGCACGGCCAGGACGAGGCGCTGGCGCTCGCCGATCTCGTCGTGGTGATGAACAAGGGCAAGATCGAGCAGGCGGCCTCGCCGAAGGAAGTCTTCGAGAAGCCGGCGACGGAATTCGTCGCCCGCTTCCTCGGCGGCCACAATGTCATCGCGACCGCTGCCGGACCGATCGCGGTGCGCGCCGACCGCGTGGCGCTGAAGGCGAACGGCGCAGGCGACAATGCGACGCGAATGAACGCCACCATTCGCGGCATCGAGTACCAGGGCACTCATTATTCCGTCGCGCTCGAGAATCCGGCCAACACCGATCTAACGGCGACGGTCAGCGACGCCACTTTCGCCGCTTCGCCGCTGTCGGTCGGCGACGATGTCGCCATACAATGGGCTGACGAAGACGTCCACGCACTTTCCCCGGCGCCTTAATCCGCACGGGTTTCAAGAGGAGAGGATCATGTCGAACAAGCATACGAAAAAAGGCGCGGGCGTTTCCCGTCGCAGCCTGCTCAAGGGCGCGGCCGGGCTTGCGGGCGCAGCGGCGGGGGCGACAGCGGTCACCGGCTTCCCCGCCGTCTGGGCCGCCGAAGAAAAGGTGCTGCGCTATCTCGGCACCGCCGTTAATCAATCGGACGACATCACCAAAAAGGTGAAGGCCGACACCGGCATCACCATCCAGAACATTGTCGCCACCACCGACGACGTGACAAAGCGCGTCGCCACCCAGCCCAATTCCTTCGACATTCTCGATACCGAATATTTCAGCCTGAAGAAGCTGGTGCCGTCGGGCAACATCCTCGCGATGGACGCCAAGAAGATCAAGGAATTCGACAATATCACGCCGATCTTCACCAAGGGCCAGCTGCCCAACGGCAAGGTGATCGGCGACCAGGGCACGGCCCCCAAGAAGGTGATGTTCCTCGAGGGCCAGCATTCCACCAAGTTCTCAAAGACGCAGACGGAATGGGTGACCCTGATCCCGACCGTCTACAACGCCGACACGCTCGGCATCCGTCCGGACCTGATCAAGCGGCCGATCAATTCCTGGGCCGAGCTGCTGAACCCCGAATTCAAGGGCAAGGCGGCGATCCTCGACATTCCCTCGATCGGCATCATGGACGCGGCGATGGTGGTCGAGGCCACCGGCCAGTACAAATATCCCGACAAGGGCGACATGACCAAGCCCGAGATCGACATGACGATGAAGGTGCTCACCGACGCCAAGAAATCGGGCCAGTTCCGCGCGTTCTGGAAGGACTTCAACGAGAGCGTCAACCTGATGGCGTCGGGCGAGACGGTGATCCAGTCGATGTGGTCGCCCGCGGTGACCGCGGTTCGCACCAAGGGCATCCCCTGCATCTTCCAGCCGCTGAAGGAAGGCTACCGCTCCTGGGCCTCTGGCTTCTGCCTCTCCAAGGGCGTGACGTCCAAGCAAGCGGAATGGGCCTACGAGTTCGTCAACTGGTATCTCTCCGGTTGGGCCGGCGCCTACCTCAACCGCCAGGGCTATTACGCGGCAGTGCTTTCGACCGCCAAGGCAAATATGGAGCCTTATGAGTGGGCCTACTGGATGGAAGGCAAGGCCGCCGAGAAGGATATCAAGGCGCCCGACGGCTCCTTGTTGGAAAAGGCCGGCGCTTCGAGGGACGGCGGCTCCTATGACGACCGAATGGGCAGCGTCGCCTGCTGGAACGCGGTGATGGACGAGAACGACTACATGGTCCGCAAGTGGAACGAGTTCATCGCGGCGTGACGTAAACCTTCCCTTCTCCCGCTTTGGCGGGAGAAGGTGACGCGAAGCGCCGGATGAGGGTCGTCGTGGTTTTTCTCGCCCCCAGCCCTCTCCCGCCAGAGCGGGAGAGGGGCGCGTCCTTATCCCAACCCTCTCCCCGCAGGAGAGGGACTTTCTCCTACTGCATGAGACACCATGCCCAAAACGCGCGCATCCCTCGAAAGCCAAGGCGTGCCCGGCTGGATCCAGGCGATGCCGTTCGGACTGGTCTTCGCGGCGTTCTTCGTGCTTCCGCTCGCCTTCGTCATCATGGTGAGCTTCTGGGATTATAACGATTACGAAATGATCCCCGCGGTCACCACGCGCAGCTATACCGAGAGCTTCGAAGGGTGTCTGGCGCAACTGCCCGATCTCTGCACCATGCTGGCGACCTATCTGTCGACCGCGAAATTCTGCCTGATCGTCTGGGCGCTGACGCTGGCGATCGGCTTCACCGTGGCGTATTTTCTGGCCTTCTACGTCCGCAGCACGACGACGCAGATGGTGTTGTTTCTCGTCTGCACGATCCCGTTCTGGACCTCCAACGTGATCCGGATGATCTCGTGGATTCCTCTCTTGGGACGCAACGGCCTCGTCAACCAGGTGTTGGTGAGTACGCATCTGGTCAACGCGCCGGTGGAATGGTTGCTCTATTCGCAATTCTCGGTCGCGCTCGCTTTCGTCCATCTTTTCACGTTCTTCATGGTGGCGCCGATCTTCAATTCGATGATGCGCATCGATCGGCGCCTGATTGAGGCGGCCTATGACTCGGGCGCCAGCGCCTGGCAGATGCTGACCAACGTGATCATCCCGCTCAGCAAGCCCGGCATCGCGATCGGCTCGATTTTCGTCGTCACCATCGTGATGGGCGATTACATCACTTTCAGCGTGATGGGCGGCGGACAGATCGCCTCGGCCGGCAAGATCATCGCAACCCGCCTCAACGCGCTGCAATTTCCGCCCGCCGCGGCGAGCGCAGTCATTCTGCTCTGCGCGACGATGGTGATCATCAGTGTGCTCAACCGCATCGTCGACATACGCAAGGAGCTGTGATGAACGAGGGACGCCCGCTCGCCTTTTATGGGCTCGCCGCCTTCTTCGCGCTGTTTGTGTTGTTTCTCTATGGCCCGATGATCGTGATCTTCATCCTTTCGTTCCAGGGCCCGACCGGCGGCCTGACGTTCCCGATGAATGGGGTGTCGCTGCACTGGTTCTACCGCCTCTGGGAGGGCGGCGGCATCGTCGACATCGCGGGCGCCTTCAAGCGTTCGCTGGCGCTCGGCCTCGTCGTGATGGTGCTGACCGTCCTGCTCTCGCTGATGGCGGGTCTGGCGTTCCGCAAGAAATTCGGCGGCTCGGACGCGCTGTTCTACGTCGCGGTCGCGAGCCTGATCGTGCCCTCGATCGTGACCTCGCTCGGCATCGCGATCGAGTTCCACGTGCTCGATGACCTCATCAAGAATTATGGCCCGTCCTGGATCGCCGACAATTACACGACCAGCATGGGTCAGTTCACCTCGGGCCTCGGCGCGCATCTGACCTGGACGCTTCCGTTCGGCCTGCTCGTGATGTTTGCGATCTTCAATCGCTTCGACGCCCGCTACGAGGAGGCCGCGCGCGATCAGGGCGCGACGCCCTGGCAGACCCTGCGATATGTCGTGCTGCCGATCGTCGCGCCTTCGGTCGTCGGCGTCGGCCTGTTCGGCTTCACGCTTTCCTGGGACGAGATCGCGCGCTCCAGCCAGACGATGGGCGAGCACAACACGCTGCCGATGGAATTGCAGGCGCTGACCACGACGGTGACCAACCCCGACATCTACGCGCTGGGCACTTCGACGACGGCGGTCTCGTTTGCGGTCATCGCGATGGCGCTCGGCGCGATCGCCATTTTGCGCGCCCGGCAGGCGCGCCACGGCTCCGACGCCGGTCAAGCATAGGCGGGCATGAAGCTCCTTATCGTCAACCCCAATACGAGCGCCGGCATGACGGCGCGGATCGGCGAGGCCGCGCGCGCCGCGGCGGGCGCCGACGCGCAGATCGTCGCGGTCAATCCCTCGAGCGGGCCGGCCTCCATCGAGGGCTATTTCGACGAGGCTTTCGCCGTCCCGGGCATGCTGGAGGAAATCCTCAAGGGCGAGGCGGCCGAAATGGACGCCTATGTGATCGCCTGTTTCGACGACACCGGGCTCGAAGCCGCGCGCTGCTGCGCGAGAGGCCCGGTTGTCGGCATTGGCGAGGCGGCGTTTCATCTGGCTTCGCTCATCGCCCATCGCTTCAGCGTGGTGACGACGCTGTCGCGCTCGATCGCGCCGATTGAGGCTAACCTTATGAAATATGGCCTCGATCGCCGCTGCGCCCGGGTGCGCGCCTGCGAGGTGGCGGTGCTGGCCCTGGACGATCCGGCGTCTGGCGCGCGCGGCAAGCTGTCGGCGGAGATCGAACGGGCCAAGGCGCAGGACGGGGCCGACGCGATCGTGCTCGGCTGCGCCGGGATGGCCGATCTTGCCGCCTCGCTGGCGCGCGAACATAGGCTGCCGGTGATCGACGGCGTCGCGGCGGCGGTCAAGCTCGCCGAGGCGCTGGTCGGCCTTGGCCATTCCACCTCGAAGCTCGGCCCCTACGCCAAGCCGATTCCGAAGCCCTTCGCGGGGAAATTTGCGAAAACCTTGGAATGACCGGCGCTGAGTTGAAAGCGGCAAATTCACGGTCCTTTCGCCCGGCCAATCTTGCGATCGCTATTATGAAGTAATATCAATAGTTTGATTGGCATTTAGCTCTCGAAAAATATGCTCCGGCAAAACCTCGTCTCCAAATTTTTTCCAAGCTTTTTCCAAACATTTGTTTGGGGCGGTTTAACGATATCAATTGGTTGCAGCGAAAAATTTGGAAAATGCGTTTTTTTCCGAATGCCCTGCCCCGCCGGTCCCGCGCGAAAGCGCGCGCCGACGCTGGGTGAACGGCTCGGCGGTTGCGGTTTTGCCCGGGAAAGAGGATCGGCGGAGTACATTCAAGGAGATGGCTTGGGCTGGCGGGATAGCTCATTCTGTATAGCATAGGTCGTGTTTTTCAGAAAGGAATTGTTGCCTGCATTCGCGAAGCGGTCAGGACTGGCGCGAGGCCGTTCCAACACGTCGCGGGGCCACGCCGCCGAGAGCCGTCAAGTCAAGGCGAATGCGAAGCATTCGTCCGCAGGCTGCGCCGCTCTTTCGCTTCGCTACGGCCCCTTCGGCGTGCGTCCAGTCGGCGCGGCTTTTTGCCACCAAGTCCTTTGGTGCGCGACGCGGCCTCAGGCCACTATCGCTCACCAAAAGGACTTGGTAGCCCAAACGCCATCGGCGAGCGCAGCAGTCAGGGTTCGCGAAGCGACCGCCGAAGGCGGCTTGACCTTGATGGCGAGCACGCCGATGGCAGCGCCAACGTCGCAGGACATGGCGCCGCCACCCCTCGCGAATCCGAAAAAAGTCACCAAAACGCACGCGCAAATCACGCCTTTGACGCAAAATAAGCCGTCGCGGAGCGAATCCGCCCCCGATTGTCGCCAAACGTCACGCAAAATTACAGGCTTTTCGAGCCTCCCCGGAAAACCGCCACATAAACATATGTGCATGTCCTTAATATGATCCCGCCGGCACGCTCGCATAGGATTTCGAAAAGGCGCTCTCTCCCGCCCGTTGGAAAAGGGGCGCAAGGTCGATCTGTAACAAATGGGAGCCATGAAATTGCAATTCCACATGATCCCCGGCGGCCCCAAGCCCGTCGCCCCATTCAGCCATGCGGTGGAGAGCGACGGCTTCGTGTTCGTCACCGGGCAGATGCCCGATACGCCGTCGGCGCCCGGAATCCTACCCGACGGTATTGCCGCGCAGACCCGCAACGTGATGGCCAATCTGTCGACGGTGCTGGCCGGCCTCGACCTCAAGCTCGAACATGTCGTGATGGCGCGCGTCTATCTCACGCGGTTCAAGGAGGATTATGCGGAGATGAACGACGTCTACCGCACCTTCTTCGCGCAAGGGCTTCTGCCGGCCCGCACCTGCGTCGGGGTCACCGGCCTTGCCTATGACGCGCGCATCGAAATCGACTTGATCGCGCGGCGGCCGTAAGAAATCACGTCTGATGGCCGCCGGTGAACGGCACGAACGGAATGATCGCGCCGCCGTAAATGTCCGAGCGCGTCACGCTGAACGTTCCGTCCGCCGCCCTCTGCTTGACCGCCTTGATGACATGCTGCGCGCCGGGCGGCCCGACGGGAATCACCATGATGCCGCCCGGGCTCATCTGTTGGAGCAGCGGCGGCGGAATATGGTCGATGCCGCACGTGACGATGATCTTGTCGAACGGCGCCGCCTCCTCCCAGCCGTAATAGCCGTCGGCGTTCTTCGTGTCGATGACGCCATATTCGCTATAGCCGCGCTCGATCAGCGAATCGTAAAGCGCGCGCGTTCGCTTCGCCAAGGCCGGAATGATTTCGATCGACCAGATCCTGTCGGTGAGGTTCGAAAGATAGGCCGATTGGTAGCCCGACCCCGTGCCGATTTCGAGCACCTTGTCGCCGCGCCGGATGTTGAGCGTGTTGGTCATGCGCGCCACCGTATGCGGCCCGGTGATGGTGACGCCAAAGCCGATGTTGAGATGATGCCATTCATAGGCGCGCGAAAGATTCTCCGACGTGACGAATTCCTCGCGCGGGGTCAGCAGAAACGCGCGCTTGTCCGCCTCGTCCCACACGTCCTGATGCGCGATAAGCTGGAGGAAGCGATCGAACCGCTGGCCGAGAAAGCCCGCCTCCTCGCCGCGATTCTTCTGCATCCAGGCGACGAAGGCCTCGCGGCTGTCCATGGGCGGCGAGACGCCGGGGCTGAGGGGCGCGGGGACATTGGCGAGGGCGAGGCGAGGCGCGAACCCGCTGGCCAGAAGGGCCGCCGAGCCCAGTAGGAAATTGCGTCGGTTCATCGGAAGGCTCGCTTACGAACTGCGTTCGGAAAAAACCTGCGCCAAGACAACTCACGCTACGGCGCGCTTGGCCGATCGTCGAGCCGTCGTCGCCTTTGGCGGCGGCAGGAGAAGATCGGCAGGAATGCGGAAACGGGCGCGCAGACGCTGCACCATCGCCAGGCTCAGCCCCTTCTTGCCGCGCAGAACTTCACTGACGCGGCTCGGCGTCCCTAGGATCGGCACGAGTTCAGCTCTGGCGAGGCCGTGCTGGTCCATGAGATAGCGGATTAATTCGGCTGGACTCGGACGACGCCGGGGCCACTTCTCTTCCTCGTAAGCTGCGATAAGCCGCGCTTGCGCCGTGAGACGGGCAAGCTCGGCCGGATCTTCCGAAGCCATGAGTTGCTCGACGAGCGCATGGGCGCGCGCTCGCTCCGCATCGCTGTCGATCAGAATGAGGGTCGCGTCCATCAAATCGTCTCCGCGTCGATCGCGTCATATTCAGCATGAGTTCCAAAAAATCGGATAGCGAGGACCCCTGCCTGATATTGTACGGCTGCGATCAATCGATACTCGTCGCCTTTAATATTGAAGATCACGCGACGCCCTTTCAGAATTGTCGCCTTCGGATGGGACGCCTTCACGTCCTCCGGATTGCGCCACCGCGCTTGGTCGGCAATGGCGAGCCAGACGTCGTATTGTGATCGCGCCGCTTTGATTCGCTTGTGACCGGCATGGCTGGCGAAATATTCCTGAGCGACTTCCGCGCCGATCACGATCATACTGGAAGCGTAACACAAAGTTCCAAAAATTGGAAGGTACGCAGCGGTCAAGCCCGCGCGACGGGCTGTCTCCAGGCTCGCCAAATAATCCGCAACCCTCACGATCTCTGGTTTGCTTCTCAAGGCGAACGCGAAGCGTTCGTTCGGGCTCCGCTCGCAATGACGGCGCCGCGCCCCCACCCGCCCGCCACAATCCCCGCCGGCAGCGCCCGCACATGCTCCGCGATCGCGCCCGTCGTCGTCAGCCAGATGCGCTCCCTATGCGCCGTCACATGCGCCAGCGCCCGCCGCAGATGGCGCAGGCGGTGGGGCTGGCCGACGATATAGGGGTGCAGCGCAATGCCCATCACCAGAGATTCGCGCGCGCTTTGCTCCAGCATTTCGTCGAAATGGTCGGTGATCATCCGAGCGAAGGCTTCGGCCTCGATCTTGCGCGCGACGATCATCGGGATGTCGTTGATCTCTTGCGGATAGGGCACGGCGAGAATCGGTCCGGCCCGGGTGCGCATGAAGACCGGCTGATCGTCCATGCACCAGTCGAGCAGATATTCGTAGCCCGCCTCGGCCAGCAGATCGGGCGTCGCATGGCTTTGCGAAATCCACGGGCCGAGCCAGCCCTTGGGGCGCGCCCCTTCCTCGCGAGCGATGATGGCGGTCGCTTCACGGATCAGCGCCGCTTCTTCGGACTCGCCGAGGTTCCCCTGCCTTTCGCTATTGGTGCGGCCATGGCCGACGAATTCGTCGCCCCGCGCGCGAAAGGCCTGCGCGAGGCCGGGGGCGCCTTCGTAAACGTCCGAATTGATCAGCACGGAGGCCGGCGCGCCCAGCGCGTCGAGCAGGTCGAGCAGGCGCCAGGCGCCGACGCGGTTGCCGTAGTCGCGCCAGGCATAGTTCAGCACGTCCGGCTGCGGGCCGCCCGGCGCGAGTTCGGCGCCCAGCCCCTCGCCGAATGCAAAATGTTCGAGATTGACGGCGATATAGACGGCAAGACCCGCGCCGTTCGGCCAAAGATATTTGGGGCGCCCGCGGATCGGCGAATAATCGTAGCGGCCATGGCCGGGCGGCGCGGTCATAGCGAGCGGACATAGGCGCGCCAGCCGCCGAACGAAGTGACGTCCTTGGCGCCCTTGACCGCCTCGGCTTCGACAAGAAAGCCCTTGGCGCTGGTTGCGTCGGTAAAGCTCAGCGTGCCGATGCCGAGCGGGCTCGGGATGTTGGCGACGAAGGTCCCGAACGCTGTGGCGTCGAGGCCCCAGATTTCGGCCTTGATTAAGCCGCCCTCCCCCGCCGCGACGCGCAACAGGCCGGGCTTGGCGGGAACCGTTCCGGGAAGCGCATAGAGGCGATAGCTCGGGATCGTTTCGACCTGGCGCAGCAGCACGCCGCCGAGTTCCACCAATTCGCGGTTGAGCGGCAGGCCGGTCAGATGCGCGCCGACCGCCGCGATCTCGATCCGCCCAGGCGGCGCGCGCAGCGGCGATGACGCGGGCGCTTCGACGCCAAGCCCCGTCGCGCCCATTGGCGCGCCCGAATGGGCATGAATATTGGCGCCGACGCCGGCCAAAAAGCCGTCGGCGCCGGCCGGGCCAATCAAGGTCAAGTGCGAGGGCAGGCCATCGGCGCGCATGCCGGCGGCAATGGCGATGGCCGAGAGATCGAGCAGGTTGACGAAATTCGTGTAGGTCCCGAGGTTCGAATTGAGCTGGATCGGATCGGCCTCGACCTCCGCGATCGTATAGGGGCGCGGCATCGTCGGCACGGCGATAATGTCGAAGGCGGCCCAGGCGGCGGCGGTCCGCCGGCGCAGGACCGCAAGTCTATACATCGCCTCGAAAGCGGCAACCGCGTCGAATTTACGGGCGCCTTCGATGATCGCGCGCGTCACAGGATGGAAGGCGCCCGGGTCGTTCTCGATCAGCGGCATCGTCGCTACATAGCGCTCGGCGACCCACGGGCCTTCGTAAAGCAGACGCGCCGTCGCATAGAACGGCTCCATGTCGAATTCGACGAGGGTCGCGCCAAGCGCGGCCACGCTCGCAAGGTCGCGCTCGAAACTGGCCTCCGCCTCCGCGTCGCCAAAGAATTTTCGTTGCGAAGGGTTGGGGATTCCGACGCGAACCTGTTTGGGCGCCGCTGACAGGGCGGGCGCGGGAAAAGGGCGCGACCACGGATCGGCGGAATCATAACCGGCCGCGACCTGAAAGGCGAGAAAAGCGTCGGCGACGTCAAGCGCGAAGATCGAGACCGTGTCGAGCGTGCGGCAGGCGGGCGCGACGCCGCTCGTCGAAAGTGCGCCGAGCGTCGGCTTGAGGCCGACAATGCCATTGAGCGCGGCCGGCACCCGGCCCGACCCCGCCGTATCGGTGCCAAGCGAAAAGGGAACGAGCCCGGCGCCGACCGCGGTGGCCGAGCCGGCGCTGGAGCCGCCCGGAATGAGATCGGCGCGCAAGGCGTTGCGGGGAATCCCGTAAGGCGAGCGCACGCCGACGAGGCCCGTCGCGAATTGATCGAGATTGGTCTTGCCGATGACGATCGCCCCCGCCCGTTCGAGCTTTTCGACGACGAAGGCCGAGCGCTCGGGGCGATAGGCGAAGGCCGGACAGGCGGCGGTGGTGGGCAGGCCCGCGACGTCGATATTGTCCTTGACGACGAAGGGCACGCCGAACAGCGGCTTGCCCTCGGGGCCAGCCGCTTGCAGTGCGGCGGCGATCGCCAGCGCCTCGCGCTTAGGGCGCAGCGCAATGAACAAAGCCGGATCGTCATGGGCGGCGATGCGCGAATAGGTCTCCTCAATCGTGTCGCTCAGCTTCTTGCCCGCGGCATGGGCCGCAAGAATGGATTTGATCGTCAACCCCATACGATAGAACTCCGAAAACTCGCGGCCCGAATGATGAAAAGAAGCTGTTCGCTACAGGCTATGCAAGTCCCAGGCAATCGCCGGCGCCTTCCGCCAAAGGGGGAACGGTCGCGCGATTCTGCTCACCTTTCAGGCACGCCGCCGCAATCCTAGGCATTCCCTAACGTGCGGCAGGTCTGCGGCCCCTCGCAATCCCGGCATGCTCCTTGCTCGCCTGCGCGAAGGGCGCGCGCCAGTTTCGCGCCGCCCCAGGGGATAGAGGACGCCATCATGTCATTAGCGGAATTTTCTCGTCGCGCATTTCTAAAGACCACCGCCGCCGGAACGGCGGGCCTGGCGTTAAGCCTGGGGGGCGCTACGCGCGCCTTCGCCGCCGATCTTACCGTCGGCATCGTTTATGTCGGCGCGCGCGACGATTTTGGGTGGAACCAGGCGCATGCGGTCGCCGCCGAAGCGCTGAAACTGGTGCCCAGCGTGAAGGTCGTCGAGGAAGAGAACGTTCCCGAGACCGACGCTTGCGCCAAGACGATGGAATCGATGATCAACCTCGACGGCGCCGGGCTTATCCTGGCGACGTCCTTTGGCTATTACACGCCTTTCGTCGTCGACATGGCCAAGAAATATCCGAAGGTCGAATTCCGCCACGCCGCGCCTTTGTGGAACAAGGACAAGGACCCGATCAACGCGGGCAGCTATTTTGGCTATCTCAACCAAGGCCATTATGTCGACGGCGTCGCAGCGGGTCTCTCCACCACCTCGAACAAGCTCGGCTTCGTCGCGGCCAAGCCGATTTCGAGCGTGCTCAGCAACATCAATTCGTTCATGCTCGGCGCCAGAAAAGTCAATCCCAAGGCGGTGGTGCAGGTGATCTTCACCGGCGACTGGTCGCTCCCCGTTCGCGAGGCCGAAGCGGCGAGCGCGCTGGTCGACGCGGGCTGCGACGTCATCACCTGCCACGTCGATTCGCCCAAAGTAGTGATCGAGACGGCGGAAAAGCGCGGCGTGAAAACCTGCGGCCATAATGCGAGCCAGGCGCCGCTCGCGCCCAAGGGCTTCATCACCGGCGCCGAATACAAGTGGCAGACGATTTACAAGGGTTATGCCGCCGATCTGGCGGCGGGCAACAAGCTGCCGAACTTCACCGCCGGCGGCATCGAGGTCGACATGGTGCAGAACACGCCGTTCGGCGCCGGCGCCACCGAGGCGGCTAGGGCCGCCGCGACGGCGGCGATCGCCGACATGAAGGCGAAGGTTCCGATCTATGTCGGTCCGCTGAAGGACAACAAGACCGGCAAGATCGTGATCGACAAGACCTATGGCAATCTCGACCCGTTCCTCGACCAGATGAATTATCTGCTCGAAGGCGTCGTCGGTTCGATCACCTGAGCGGGGGCGCGATGAGTTCGAGCGCGCCGATGGCGAGTGAAATGCCCGCGGCGGCGACCGCAAAACCGCCGAGCGCGCCGGCCGCGGGTTCGGATTTCGCGCTGCGGCTGCGCGCCAATTCCGAATATGTCGCAATCCCCGCCTTCGCGCTGCTGATGGCGGCGCTGCTGTTCGCGGTCTTCCTGGTGGCGATCGGCAAATCGCCGGTCGATTTCATCGATTATGTCTGGCGCGGCGGCTTCGGCACGGCCTTCTCGTTCCAGAACACGCTGCAACGCTCCTCGCCGCTGATCCTCACCGCGCTCGCCGTGGCGATCCCCGCGCGCATCGGCCTCATCATGATCGGCGCCGAGGGGGCGCTGGTGCTGGGGGGCTTTGCGGCAGCGGCGGTCGCCGTACCGATGGTCGGCTTCGTGCCCCCGATCGTCACGATGCCCGTCATGGTGCTGGCGGGCGTCGCGGTCGGCGCCGTCTGGGTCGGCATCGCCGGCTACCTGCGCTATGCGCGCGGCGTTAATGAGACCATCTCGTCGCTGCTGCTGACCTATATCGGCGTTGCGATCATGAACTTCTTCGTCGAAGGCATGTTGCGCGACGCCAGCAATCCCAACAAGCCCTCGACCAAGCCGATTGGCGATGCCTATATGGTCGGCAAGATTCCCGGCACCGACGTGCATTGGGGCTTTGCGGTCGGCGTCCTGCTCGCCATCGCGCTTTATGTCCTGATGACGCGCACGACCTTCGGTTTTGCGGCGCGCGTGACGGGCGGCAATTTCCGCGCCGCGCTCGCGCAAGGCCTGCCGGTCGGTAAATTGATCGTCGCTTGCGCGATGATCGCGGGCGGCTGCGCGGGGCTGGCTGGCTATTTCGAAGTGGCGGCGATCCAGGGCCGCGCCAACGCCTCGCTGGCGGCCGGCTACGGCTTTACCGGCATTCTCGTGTCGTTCCTCGCCCGCCACAACCCGCTGGTGATCGTGCCGATCGCCATCCTGTTCGGCGGCCTTGTCGCGTCGGGCGGCTTGATCCAACGGCGCATGGAATTGCCGGACGCCACCGTTCTGGTGTTGCAGGGGCTGATCTTCGTCGTGCTGCTGGCTTCCGAGACGCTTTACGGCCGCTTTGCCTTTTTCAAGCCGACCAAGGGAAGAGACCGGACATGAACGCAGCAGTCGCCACCGTCCTCATCGCCATGCTGGGCGGCGCGATCCGCGTCTCGACCCCGTTCATGTTCGTCGCGCTCGGCGAATGCCTCACCGAGAAATCGGGACGCGTCAATCTCGGGCTGGAAGGCACTTTGGTGCTCGGCGCGATGGTCGGCTATGCCGCCTCCTATCACACCGGCTCGCCCTGGATCGGCGTGCCGGCGGCGGGATTTGCCGGCTCGCTGCTTGGCGCGATGCACGGCTACATCTGCAAATTGCCGAAGGTCAATGATGTCGCGGTCGGCATCGCCATGATGCTGTTTGGCACTGGCATCGCGTTTTTCTTCGGCAAGCCCTATATCCAGCCGACCGCGCCGCGCCTGCCCTCCCTGCCGTTCGGCGGCTGGAGCAGCGATCTCAATCTCAAAAGCGCGCTCGACATCAATCCGCTGTTCTTCGTCGGCATCGCGATTGCGTTTCTGATGGCCTGGGCGTTGCGCAATACGCGCTGGGGGCTGGTGGTGCGGACCGTCGGCGACAGCGCGGCGGCGGCGCGTGCGATGGGCATTTCGGTCGATCTCGTGCGCTTCCTCACCACGACGATCGGCGGGTTCCTGGCCGGCGTCGGCGGCGCTTTTCTCTCGCTGTCGTACCCAGGCTCCTGGAACCAGGGCCTCTCGTCGGGACAGGGGCTGATGGCGGTGGCGCTCGTCATTTTCGCGCGCTGGAATCCGCTGCGCTGCGTCATCGCCGCGCTGTTGTTCGGCGGCGCTGGCGCGATCGGCCCGGCGCTGCAGTCGGTCGGCATCACGCAGGGCTATTATTTCTTCAACGCCGCCCCTTACATCCTCACGCTCATCATCATGATCGCGACATCGAGCGCCAAACGTTCGGCGCGCGACATGCCCGGCGAACTCTCGATGGTGCGCTAGGGCCATGCCCACGATCGCCGCCGACCCCTATCCGTGGCCCTACAACGCGGACTGGCGCCCGCAAAACACCGCCGTCATCGTCATCGACATGCAGACGGATTTTTGCGGGGTGGGCGGTTATGTCGACACGATGGGCTATGATCTCAGCCTGACGCGGGCGCCGATCGAGCCGATCGCCGCTTTGCTCGCCGCGATGCGCGCCAAGAACTACCATATCTTGCACACGCGCGAGGGCCATCGCCCCGACCTTGCCGATCTGCCGCCCAACAAGCGCTGGCGCTCGCGACGCATCGGCGCCGGCATCGGCGATTCCGGCCCCTGCGGGCGCATCCTCATCCGCGGCGAACCGGGTTGGAACATCATCGACGAGCTCGCTCCAGAGCCCGGCGAGCCGATCATCGACAAGCCGGGCAAGGGCTCGTTCTGCGCCACCGATCTCGAACTGATCCTGCGCACGCGTGGCATCGACAATCTCGTGCTGACCGGCATCACCACGGACGTCTGCGTGCACACGACGATGCGCGAGGCCAATGATCGCGGCTTCGAATGCCTGCTGCTGGAAGATTGCTGCGCCCCGACCGATCGCGGCAATCATCTGGCGGCGGTCAAAATGGTCAAGATGCAGGGCGGCGTATTCGGCGCCGTCAGCGATTCCAAGACCTTCATCGCAGGCCTTCCATGACCCGGCAGGCCTTCGTCCACCGCATCGCGACGCGCTCGCCCGACGATACCGCCCCGTTGGAGGCGATGATCGTGTCAGGCGCCATTAAGGCGCCCGGCGTCGTCGCCATCCTTGGCAAGACGGAGGGCAATGGTTGCGTCAATGATTTCACGCGGGGCTTCGCCAGCCGCGCGCTGAAAGACCTCCTAAAGCGTCATCTACCGCCCGGCGAGGCTGAGGCCGTCTGCATCGTGATGTCGGGCGGCACCGAAGGCGCGCTGTCGCCCCATATCGTCGTGTTCGAACGGCGCGACGTCGATGGCGCGCCGGAACACGGCGCGCTGGCGCTGGGGCGCGCGCGCACGCCCGATCTGCCCTACGAGCATCTCGGGCGGCTCGAACAGGTCGATGCCGTCGCCAGCGCCGTAACGGCGGCAATGAGCGACGCCGGCACATCGGAGGCCGGCGACGTTCATTTTGTGCAGATCAAATGCCCGCTGCTGACGCTCGACCGGGTTGCGGAAGCCGAAGCGCGCGGGACGGCGACGGCGACGCGCGATCCGCTCAAGTCCATGGCGCTCTCCCGTGCGGCCTCCTCGCTCGGCATTGGCGTGGCGCTTGGCGAAATCGACCGGGCGCGCCTCACCAACGAGGCGATCGGCCGCGACTGGGCTTTGTTTTCCTCGCGCGCTTCGGCTTCGGCCGGCGTCGAACTGGCCGATCACGAGATCGTCGTGCTCGGCGCCGCGCCCGGCTGGCGCGGGCCTTTGCGCATCGCTCATGGCGTGATGGGCGATTCCATCGATGTCGAGCCGGTCCGCGCCGCTTTGGCCTTGCTGGGTCTGGCCTCGGCGGGCCAATTGCCGGCGCCCGACCGCTCGCGCCTCGTCGCTCTGCTCGCCAAGGCGGAGGCCGGGTCGACCGGACGCCTGCGCGGCCATCGCCATACGATGCTCGATGATTCCGACATTTCGTCCACCCGCCACGCGCGCGGCTTCGTCGCCGGGGCGCTGGCCGGTCTCGTCGGCCATGCCGAACTCTATGTGTCGGGCGGCGCCGAACATCAGGGTCCAGACGGCGGCGGCCCGGTCGCCATCATCGCCACAGAGGCAAGGAGCATCCCATGAGCGCCGCCGAAGTCTTAGCCCCCGTGATCGCGACAAGAGGTCCCTCGCTCGAGACGATCGGCATGACCAAAGTGTTTGGCTCGCTGGTCGCGCTCGACAATGTGTCGATCAACGTGCCGGCCGGCTCGTTTCACGCCTTGCTCGGCGAAAACGGCGCCGGCAAGTCGACGCTCGTCAAATGCATCATGGGCTTCTACATCCCCGATCGCGGCACGCTTTTGCTCGACGGGCAGGAAGCGCCGGTGCGCAATCCGCGCGACGCGCAGGCGCTCGGCGTCGGCATGGTCTATCAGCATTTCACGCTGGTGCCCTCGCTGACCGCCGCCGAGAATCTGGTCGCCAGCCGCGCCGACGCGCCAGCCGTCATCAACTGGCGCAAGGAGAAGCGCGAGCTCGAGGCTTTCCTCGACCGCATGCCGTTCCGCGTTCCGCTCAACCGGCCGGTGTCCTCGCTGGTGGCGGGCGAGAAGCAGAAGCTCGAAATCCTCAAATTGCTCTATCTCAACCAGCGCTTCCTCATTCTCGACGAGCCGACTTCGGTGCTGACCCCCGGCGAAGCCGACGAAATCCTCGGCCTGCTGCGGGACATGGCGCATCGCGGCGAAATCACGGTGGCGATGATCAGCCATAAATTCCGCGAAGTGGAGGCGTTCTGCGACGATGTGAGCGTATTGCGCCGCGGCGCCAAGGTCGGCGGCGGCAAGGTCGGCGTGCTGACAACGCGCGAAATGGCGGCGATGATGATCGGCGACGCCGTCGTGCGCCAATCGGCGGCGCGCATTACGGCGCCCAAGAGCGGCACGGTGCTGGAGGTCGCCGGCCTGTTCGTCGAGAACGACGAAGGGCGCGACGCGGTCGCCGGCTTCGATCTCAAAGTCGCGGCCGGCGAGATCGTCGGCATAGCCGGCGTCTCTGGCAATGGCCAGAGCGAATTGGTCGAGGCGCTTTCGGGGCAGCGGCCGATCAAGATGGGCCAGGTGCTGATCCACGATCAGAATTTCGAGCCGACGCGCGATCATTTCGACCGTTTCAAAGTGTTCGGTCTGCCCGAGGAGCCGTTGAAGAACGCCACCGTCCCCACCATGTCGGTCGCCGAAAATATGGCGTTCCGCAGCTTCGACAAGCCGCCTATCGCCAGCATGAACTGGTGGCTGTCGCCCGAACCGATGCGGGCCAAGGCGCGCGACCTCATCGCGCGCTACAACGTCAAGACCCCGACCACGGAAACGCCGATCCGCGATCTCTCGGGCGGCAATGTGCAGCGCGCCGTGCTCGCGCGGGAACTCTCGGTGGACGTCGACGTGCTGATCGTCGCCAACCCGTGTTTCGGCCTCGATTTCGTGTCGGTGGCGGACATTCGCGCGCAGATCATCGATCAGCGCAACCGCGGCGCGGCGGTGCTGCTTGTGTCGGAAGATCTCGACGAAGTGCTCGAACTTTCCGATCGCATCGCGGTAATGTCGGAGGGCAAGGTCGCCTATCTGACGCCGGCGGCGGGCGCCGACCGCACCACGATCGGCCGCTATATGGCGGGCCATTGAGATGTCCGAGGTTCTCGACACAATCGAAATTCCCGCCAATCCCTTCCCCTACCCGCTCGACCCCGCCCATACCGCGCTGGTCGTCATCGACATGCAGCGCGATTTCGTCGAGCCCGGCGGTTTTGGCGAGACTTTGGGCAATGACCTTTCGCCCGTCGCCGCGATCGTGCCGACGGTGGCGGCGCTGATCGGGCTGTTTCGGCAAAAGCAATGGCCGATCCTTCACACGCGCGAGAGCCACAAACCCGATCTCTCCGACTGTCCGCCCGCCAAACGGCTGCGCGGCAACCCGGCCTTGCGGATCGGCGACGAAGGGCCGATGGGCCGCATTCTCGTGCAGGGCGAGCCCGGCAATGCGATCGTGGACGCCTGCGCGCCGGCGCCCGGCGAGATCGTCATCGACAAGCCGGGCAAGGGGATGTTCTATGCGACGGAGGTTGCGGAGATTCTCAAAGAGCGCGGCGTTACCCACCTCGTCTTCGCCGGCGTCACGACTGAAGTTTGCGTGCAGACGTCGATGCGCGAGGCCAATGACCGCGGCTATGAATGCCTGCTGATCGAGGACGCCACCGCCAGCTATTTCCCGCGCTTCAAGGCGGCGGCTTTGGACATGATCCGCGCCCAGGGCGCCATTGTCGGCTGGACGACGCCGCTCTACGTTCTCACAAAGGCCTTGGCATGAGCGAACCCGTTTTCGACGCCAATGCGATCATCGAGGCGATGGCGCCGCTGCTCGGCTTCGTTGTCGGCGAGGCTTCGCGCGGGCCGGTCAAAACGCATCTCGAAATCGCCGCGCGCTACGCCGCTTTGATGGAAGAGGCCGCGCTCGGCGATCACCAAGAGCCCGCGCCCGTGTTCACGCCATGAGTCTCGCCACCGAAGATTTACCCGCCGCCGAAATCGCTCTTGCTGTGAAGGCCGGCGCGGTCGGCGCGCGCGAGGTCGTGACCACCGCCTTGGCGCGCATCGAAGCGCGCAAGGCGCTCGGCGCCTTCACCGATGTGACGGCGGCGCGCGCGCTCGCGAAGGCGGACGCGATCGACGGCGCCCGCGCCAGGGGCGAGGCGCTAGGCGCCCTGGCCGGCGCGCCTTTTGCGGTCAAGAACCTGTTCGATATCGAGGGCCTGCCGACCCGCGCAGGCTCGAAAATCAACCGCGAACTGCCGCCTGCCAAGGCCGACGCGACTCTGGTCGCGCGCCTCGAAGCGGCGGGCGCGGTGCTCGTCGGCGGCCTCAACATGGGCGAATATGCCTATGACTTCACCGGCGAGAACGCCCATGACGGGCCGTCCCGCAATCCTCACGATCCCGGCCATATGTCGGGGGGCTCGTCCGGCGGCTCGGGGACAGCGATCGCCAGCGGCATGGTTCCGCTGGCGCTGGGCTCCGACACCAATGGTTCGATCCGCGTCCCCTCCTCCTTATGCGGCATCTTCGGCCTCAAGCCGACCTACGGGCGCCTGTCGCGCGCGCGCACCTTTCCCTTTGTGGCGAGCTTCGATCATCTAGGCCCCTTCGCGCGGTCGGTCAGGGATCTCGCGCTCGCCTATGACGCGATGCTCGGCCCCGACGCAAGCGACCCGGCGCTGGCCAACGTCTCGCCCAATCCTGTCGCCGCCAACCTGGAGCAGGGCGTCGGCGGCCTGCGCATGGCAAGGCTCGGCGGCTATTTCGCCAAGACCGGCGAACCAGCCGCCTTCGAGGCGGTCGAGCGGGTCGCCAAGGCGCTCGGCGCGGCGCGCGTCGTCGAATTTCCGCAAGCCGAGCGCGCCCGCGCCTCGGGCTATCTCATCACCATGGTCGAAGGCGCGGCGCTGCATCTCGAGCGATTGCGCAAACGCGGCGCCGATTTCGATCCCGACGTTCGCGATCGGTTGATCGCCGGGGCGATGCTGCCGGGCGGCTGGGTCGTCAAGGCGCAGAAATTTCGCAGTTGGTTCCGACACGCGATCGGCGAGGTCATGAAGGATTTCGATATTGTCCTGGCCCCGGCCACCCCCTGCCGCGCGCCACGGCTCGGCCAAAAGACGATGGTTCTGGACGGTCAGGAAATGCTGGTGCGGCCCAATCTCGGACTGTTCACGCAGCCCATCTCGTTCATCGGCCTGCCCGTCGCCACCGTTCCGGTCTGGACAACCGGCGAGCGGCTTCCCATCGGCGTGCAGATCATTGCGGCGCCGTGGCGCGAAGACCTCGTTTTGCGCGTCGCCCGCGCGCTGGAAGCCCAGGGAGTGGTCAGCGCGCCGATCGCCGGGATAGGATAGGGCATGGCGAAGAATGCCGAAGGCCAATCGCGATGGGTCGGGCGCAATAGCGCCAAGGATGTCGTGCGCGCCGATGCCTGGCGCGCGATGATCGATCTTGGCGTCAATATCGGTCCGACCTTCGACCTTATCCCCAATTTCGTCGGCGCCGATATGGCGGCCAAAAGATTGTCGGAACTCGACGAATGGAAACGCGCGCGCGTCGTCAAATGCAATCCCGACCCGCCACAGATTCCGCTGCGCCTGCGCGCGCTTTACGACGGCAAGCTGTTGTTCTCGCCAGTGCCTTATCTGACCAAGGGCTTTCCCTATCTCAAGATCGATCCGGACCGGCTCGCCGCCAAGGGCGTCGATTTCGAGACGGCGGCGACCTCGCAGGGATTCCTCGCGCATGGCGAGCCGATCGCCTTCGAGGACATGCCGGCGCTCGACTTTTGCGTGGTCGGTTGCGTGGCGGTGACGCGGCGCGGCGGGCGCACCGGCAAGGGCGCGGGCTTTGCCGATCTCGAACAGGGCATTTTCCGTGAGCTGGGCAAGGTGACGGAAAAGACGCCGATCGCCACTTGCGTTCACTCCTCGCAGGTCGTCGCCGAAGAGCGGGTCGTCATGGAAGGGCATGACAGCGCGCTGAATTTTATCGCCACCGAACTGGAACTGATCGACACGCAAACGCCTTATCCGCAGCCGGCGGGCGTCGCCTGGGAAAAGATCCGTCCCGACCAGTTCGCCGACATTCCGTTCCTGAACTCGGTTCGCGCGGCGATCGAGGCGCGCAAGGGCGCCAGATGATTGTCAACGATTTGCTGATCCAGGCCGAAGTCGAGGCCGAGTTCGCTGCCTATGAGCAGGCGCTCGTCCATAATGACGTCGCGGCGCTCGACAAATTCTTTGTCGATAGCCAATATGCCATCCGCTACGGCATTGGCGAAAATCTCTACGGCATCGCCGCGATCCAGGCGTTTCGCGCCGCGCGCTCGCCTTTGGGCCTCGCGCGCAAGCTGGAGCAGACGAGCATCGTGACCTACGGCCATGATCTGGCGATCGCCGCGACTTTGTTCCGGCGCGACAATGCGCCGGGCAAGACCGGGCGCCAGATGCAAACCTGGGTGCGATTCCCGGAAGGCTGGCGCATCGTCGCCGCGCATGTGAGCTTGATCGAAAGCGCCGAAGTGAAGGCGTGCGCCCCTTCCCCCCTCGCGGGGGAAGGGAAGTGACTGCGCTAGCCGGCGTCTCGCTGTTCGGGTCTGAACCGGACGCCGCGCTCGTCGACATCACGATCGAAAACGGCCTGATCGCAGCCATCGAACCGGCGAGCGCCGCCGCCTCGCTGCGGCATCTTGCCATGCCGGCTTTGGCCAACGCGCATGATCATGCGCGGCCTTTGTCGCCCACTTCCTTCGGCGGCGCTGGCAAGCCGCTGGAGAGCTGGCTGCTGCGCCTTGCCGCCATGCCGGCGGTCGATCCCTATCTGGCGGCGCTCGCCGCATTCGGGCGCGCGGCGCGGGCGGGCGCGGCTTCCGTCATGGCTCACTACACGCGCGCGCATGGCCCGATGTCGATCGTCGACGAGGCGCGCGAAGTGGCGCGCGCGGCCGCCGATGTGGGCGTGCGCGTCACCTTCGCCTTATTCATGCGCGACCGCAATCCGCTGGTCTACGGGCCGGCTGAGCCGGTGCTCGCGAGCATGCCCTCCGAGGCTCGCCGAATCGTCGAGGCGCAATTCCTCGGCCCGATGCCGGGCGCCAGCGAGCAGATCGCCCGCGTCGAGGCGATCGCCGCCGCGGTCGAGAGCCCGACTTTCACCGTGCAATTCGGCCCCAGCGGCCCGCAATGGTGCTCGGACGAATTGCTGCGCGCGATTGCCGAAAACTCGGCGCGCACCGGCCGGCGCGTGCATATGCATCTCCTCGAGACGATCTATCAGCGCCGCTTCGCGGACGCCGCCTATCCCCTCGGCGTCGTCCAGCATTTGCGCGACATCGGACTGCTAAGCGAGCGCCTGACCCTCGCCCATTGCGTTCATGCGCGCCCCGACGAGTTAGATTTGATCGCGCGATCGGGCGCCATCATCGCGACCAATCCGAGCTCCAACCTGCATTTGCGCTCCGGCATAGCGCCGATCGGCGAGGCGATCGAACGCGGCTGCCGCGTCGCGCTCGGCGTCGACGCCTCGGCGCTCGACGAGGATGACGACGTATTGCGCGAAATGCGGCTCGGCCATTTCCTGCATGGTGGCTGGGGCTTTGAGACCCGCATCGAGCGCGCGCCCTGGCTGGCGGCCATCGTCGCCAACGGCCGCTTCGCCAATGGCGCGCCGGGGACGGGCGCGCTTAAGGTCGGCGAGGCCGCCGATATTCTCGTTCTCGACCTCGGCCGGCTCGATCGCGACGCGATCATGCCGGTCGCGCCCGTCGATCTCGTCTTCGCGCGCGCCACATCGGCGCATGTCGCGCAATTGATCGTGGCGGGGCGGCAAGTGGTGCACGACGGACGCCTGACCGGCGTCGATCTCGATGCCGTCCATGCGGCCTTGCGCGAAAACTATCGCCGCAACATCTCCTCGCGGGCGCCGTTTCTGGCGGCGTGGAATTCTCTTGAGGCGGGCGCGGCGCAATTTTATTGCGGGCGGCTTGGTTGTTGCTAGACCGGCCGTGCGCGTGAAATGGGAGCCTTTGGCCATGACGCAACAACTTCCGGTAATCGATCTCAGCGGCCTCATGAGCGACGACCATATCGCCTTGCACAGAATTTCCCGCGAAATCGGCAAAGCGTGCCGGACGATCGGATTTTTCTACGTCGCCAATCACGCAATCGCCTCGATCCCCGCCGCCTTTGAGCAATCGGCGAAGTTCTTCGCCGAGCCCATCGCAAAGAAGCGGGCGCTGGCGATCGAGGAAGTCGGCGGCAACCGCGGCTATTCCGGGCTGCTGCACGAGGCGCTCGACCCGAAACGCGGCGCGGATATGAAAGAGGCGTTCAACATCGGTCTCGACCTTGCGCCCGACGATCCCGAATTGGTGGCCGGCGTCCCGTTCCGCAGCCTCAACGCGTGGCCGGATCTGCCGGATTTCAAACGCGTCCTGCTCGGCTATTTCAATGATTGCGTCGCGCTCGGCCAGCAGATTCACCGCGCGTTCGCGTTGGACCTTGGGCTGCACGCCGGATATTTCGAGGACAAGCTCGACCGGTCGATGGCGACGCTGCGCCTGTTGCACTATCCCGCGATACCGGCCGAGGCGACCGATCAAATGAGCGCTGGCGAACATACCGGCTACGGCAACATCACGCTGCTGGCCACCGACAAGGTCGGCGGCCTCGAAGTGCGAACGCGAAGCGGCGAATGGATCGCCGCGCCGGTGATGCCGGGCGCCTTCGTCGTCAATATCGGGGACTGCCTGATGCGCTGGACCAACGACATCTATGTCTCGACGCCGCATCGGGTGATCAATCGCAGCGGCAAGGAGCGCTATTCGATCGCCTTCTTCTTCGACGCCAACCCGGACGCGCGCGTCGAAGCGATCCCGAGTTGCGTGCCCGAGGGGGAGAGCCCGCGCTACGAGCCGATTTCCGCGGCCGATTATCTCAAGCTGCGGCTGGACGCGAGCAAGCCGGCGGCGGTTAGGACGGCCAAGGGCATGTAGGAGCGTGGCATCTGGACCGCGAGTTCTTGTGTCCGAGCTCACGACATATGAGACGGATCGGAGGCATATCTCTTCATTGTTTGCGTGGCGCTGGGATCAGCGCGAGTCTCACAGGTATCTGAATCCGGGCGCCCGCTCGCTCTTCGACCTGCGCGATAGCCGACAGGATGCCCTTCAGGGCGGGCGGGACGCCCGCGGTCCCGGGGCGCCCTTTTTCCTGCCGCACTCCTCGTGCTAGAACGCGCCATGAACGTCGCTTTGCCCCTTGCCGCCCTGTCCGCGCCGACTCCCATCATGCCCTCCCTCGCCGGCGCGACCCGCGCCGAGCTTGGCGAGGCGCTTCGCTCGCTCGGCCTGCCCGAGCGCGAGGTGAAGATGCGCGCGGCGCAGCTCTGGCACTGGATCTATTTTCGCGGCGCCCGCGATTTCGCCGAAATGCTCAATGTCGCCAAACCGATGCGCGCCATGCTGGCAGAACGGTTCACGCTCGCGCGCCCGCGGATCGTCACCGAGCAGGTGTCCGCCGACGGGACGCGCAAATGGCTCATCAAGATGGACCCGGCCGGCCGCCATGACAAAGGCGTCGAGATCGAATGCGTCTATATCCCCGAGAGCGACCGCGGCACGCTTTGCGTCTCCTCGCAGGTCGGCTGCACGCTGACCTGCACGTTCTGCCATACCGGCACGCAGAAGCTGGTGCGCAATCTTACCGCGGCCGAGATCGTCGCGCAGGTGATGGTGGCGCGCGACCGCCTGGGCGATTTTCCGGGCGGCGTCGCGCCGACCGACGGCCTCGTGCCTTCCGGCGAGGGCGTGCGGGCGGTCTCCAACATCGTGTTCATGGGCATGGGCGAGCCGCTCTATAATTTCGACCATGTGCGCGAGGCGATCGGAATCCTCACCGACGGCGAGGGGCTTTCGCTGTCCAAGCGCCGCATCACCGTCTCGACCTCCGGCGTCGCGCCGCAGCTCGACGCTCTGGGGCGCGAATGCGGCACGATGCTCGCCATTTCGCTGCATGCGACGAACGACGAATTGCGCGACAAACTGGTGCCCCTCAACAAGAAATATCCGATTGCCGATTTGCTCGCCGCGTGCCGCGCCTATCCCGGCGCCGCCAACGCGCGGCGCATCACCTTCGAATATGTGATGCTGAAAGGCGTCAACGACTCGCCCGCCGAGGCGCGCGCCCTGGTGCGCCTGCTGAAGGGCCTGCCGGCCAAGATCAATCTCATTCCGTTCAATCCATGGCCGGGAACGGTCTACGAATGTTCAGACTGGGAGACGATCGAGCGCTTCTCCGACATCGTGTTCAACGCCGGCTATGCCAGCCCGGTGCGAACGCCGCGCGGGCGCGACATCCTGGCCGCCTGCGGCCAGCTCAAGAGCGAGACCGAAAAGCTGCGCGCCAGGGCGCGCATGATGCTGGAAGAGAGCCTGGCGGTCGGGCTGGAGTGAGCGGCGCGCTTACGAATAGAGCTTGCGCACCGTCGCGCTTTTTTCAACCGATTTCGGCTCGCGATAGGTTCGATAGACGATGTCGAGCGAGGGATTGCTGACCCCGAACCACAGCTTTTCGCTGATGAAATGATGGCGCAGATGATATTGCTTCATCCAGCGGACAAAGTGCGTGCGCGGCTGATACGGGATATGGGCGACGTAATGCACCCATTCATAGTGGAAGATCGCCAGCATGACGCCGAGCATCACCGGCGCGACGGCTGAGGCGCCGAGTACGAGATAGACGAGCGCGGCGGTGATGGCGAGATTGGGCCCGAGAAACCAGAACGGCAGGAACAACAGATCGAGCCGGTTCGGTTCGGCGTGATGATCGTAATGCAGGCGATGCTGCAGGCGCCGCATCCAGCCCCAGGGCGCGGGCGGGGCATGAAACGCGAAGCGGTGCCAGGAATATTCGCTCAAATAGAACAGCAGCGCGCCGACGACGATCCACAGCGGCGACAGGGGCGGCCCGCCGAATAGCGACCAGATCGGGATCGCCAGAACGCCCAGGGCCAGCAAAGCATTGCTGCGGTGTTTGAAGAAATCGAGCAGCATGGTCGCGTTACCTCGTCCGGGGCCGCCTTGCTTTGAAGGCGTCGCCGCGCCAATCATCATTGGGCGGCGCGGGTTTCAAGTCAAACGCGGCCCGGTCGTCGCTGCGAACGGAGCCGATCTCCCATGAACCCTCTCTATGAAATCGATCTGCAGACCATCGACGGCCACGCCGAGAAGGTCGGAGCGTTCGCGGGCAAGGTGATGCTGGTCGTCAATGTCGCGAGCCAATGCGGCTTCACGCCGCAATATGCGGGGCTCGAGGCGCTCTATCGGCAATATCGCGAGCGCGACCTCGTCGTGCTTGGCTTTCCCTGCGACCAGTTCGGCCAACAGGAGCCGGGCGAGGCGGCCGAAATCAAGAATTTCTGCAACCTGCGATATGACGTCACCTTCCCGCTTTTCGCCAAGACTGAGGTCAATGGCGAGGGCGCGCATCCGCTCTATCGCGTGCTGAAGAGCGAGGCCCGCGGCCTGCTCGGCACGCAGGCGATCAAATGGAATTTCACCAAATTCCTCGTCGACAAACAGGGCGAAGTGGTCAGGCGCTATGCGCCGACCGACAAGCCGGCCGATCCGGTCAAAGACATCGAGCCGCTGCTCGGCTGAGGCTTCACGTGAAAGCGCGCGCCGCCGCCTTATGCTCGACCACCAACGCCGCGAGATCGACGCCCACCGGCGCGCCGTCGATGACCCGCCACTGGCCGGCGACCATGACGCGGTCGGCGCGATGCGCGCCGCACAGGACGAGAGCGGCGAGCGGGTCATGGGCGCCGCTGAAACGCGGCTCGTCCAGCGTGAACAAAGCCAAATCCGCCTCCAGCCCGACGGCGATGCGGCCGATGTCGTCGCGCCCCAGGCAGCGCGCGGAGCCCTCGGTCGCCCAGCGCAACACATCGAGATGCGTCACCGCCGAGGCGCCGTAGCGCAACCGCCCGATCATCAGCGCATGGCGGACCGCCTCCATCATATTGGAGGAATCGTTGGAGGCCGAACCGTCGACGCCAATCCCGACCGGCGCGCCGGCGGCGTCAAGCTCTTTGGTCGGGCAGATGCCGGAGGCCAGCACCATATTGGACGCCGCGCAATGACAGACGCCGACGCCCGCGCGCCCTAAGCGGCCGATCTCTTCGGCGCTAAAATGCACGCCATGGGCGAGCCAGGTTCGCGGGCTCATCCACCCCGTCTCCTCCAGGAGATCGACCGGCCGCCGGCCGTAGACTTCCAGGCAGAAGCGCTCCTCGTCCCTGGTTTCGCACAGATGCGTGTGCAACTGGCAATTATGGCGCTCGGCGAGCTTGGCCGTCTCGGTCATCAGACGCTTGGTCACCGAGAAGGGCGAGCATGGCGCAAGGGCGATGCGAATAGGCGCCCCGGGCCTGGGATCATGGAACAAATTCAGCACGCGTTCGCTATCGCGCAGAATCGTGTCCTCGTCCTGCACCACTTCATCAGGCGGCAGGCCGCCGTCCTTTTTCGACAGGTTCATCGAACCGCGCGTCACCGTCATGCGCAGGCCGAGCTTGCGCGCCTCCTCGACCTCGATGTCGATTGCATTCTCGAGCCCGGCCGGGAACAGATAATGATGATCGGCCGCCGTCGTGCAGCCGGACAGCATCAGCTCGGTGAGGGCGAGCCGCACGGCGATGCGCAAATGGCCCGGTTTCAGGCGCGCCCAGATCGGATAGAGCGCGCCGAGCCAGGAAAACAGCGCGCGGTTGATCGCGTCCGGATGGGCGCGCGTCAGCGTCTGGTAGAAATGATGATGCGTGTTGATAAGGCCGGGCATCACGACATGGCGCGTCGCGTTGAAGGTCGCGCCGACCGGCGCCGACGGCGTCGCGCCGCGCGCCACGAGCTCGACGATGCGCGTCCCCTCGATCACGATCCCGCGCTCGGCGCCTTGCGCGAGGATGGCCAGCGGATCTTTGATCCAGACACGCATACGGGCGGCGCTTTCTAATTTTCGTTCAGCAAAATGAAGGGCGCGCCGCGCGCGAGCGGGCGCCGGAATCGAGCGGTGCTTCTATTTTGGCTCAAGGCGCGATTTTGGTCCACCACAGCGCAATTCCGGTCAAGCGCGGTACCGTCCGTTCGATTAGAATTCAGTTCAGATTCAGAACCAAGCTGCGCCCGTCCATGACGCTGACCGACAAAGCCCTCTGGGTGATCGAACGCAACCTCGACCATCCCCTCACGCTTGGCGAGGTCGCCGAGGCCTGTGGAGTGTCGCGCTATCATCTGGCCCATGCGTTCGGCGGCGCCGCCGGGCTTTCCGTGATGCAATATATGCGCGGCCGCCGTCTCAGCGCGGCGGCGCAGGCCCTCGCGAGCGGCGCGCCCGACATTCTCGGCCTCGCCCTGGATGCCGGCTATGGCTCGCATGAAGCTTTTTCGCGCGCGTTCCGCGCGCAGTTCGGCGCAACCCCCGAGGGGGTCCGGCGCAAAGCAAGCACGGAGGACCTGGCCATGATCAATGCGATGAGGATTTCAGAAGAGAGCGGCGTCGAACTTGCGCCTCCCCGCTTCGTGTCCGGCGCGCCAATGCTGTTCGTCGGGCTTTCGCGCAAACACGCCTTCGGGATTGCGCAGGGCATTCCCGCGCAATGGCTAGAGTTCATGACCTTTTACGGCGATATCCCCGACAAGGCGCGCCCCATTCCGGTCGGCGTCACGGCGAATATGGATGACGACGGCAATTTTGATTATATCTGCGCGGCCGAAGTCTCAAAATTCTCGACAGCCCCGCGCGGATTGATCCAATTGCGCGTGACCGCGCAGAGCTATGCCGTGTTTCTCCACAGCGAACATGTAGCCAAAATCGGCGCGACCTATTCCGCGATCTGGAACCAATGGCTTCCCGAGCACAATCGCGCCGCCGCCGACGGCGCCAGTCTCGAAATTCATCTCGAAACATTCGACCCGCGGACCGGCCTCGGCGGCGTCGAAATATGGATACCGGTCAAGGAGCCGGCGTGACCGCGCGGCGGCCCATGCCGCCGCCGGCCACCGCTTAGCACTCGATAAAATTCACCGCCAGTCCGCCGAGCGAAGTCTCCTTGTATTTCGACTGCATGTCGGCGCCGGTCTGGCGCATGGTGGCGATCACCTGATCGAGCGAGACCTTGTGGCTGCCGTCGCCATGCAAGGCGAGCGAGGCAGCGGTGATCGCCTTGACGGCGCCAAAGGCGTTGCGCTCGATGCAGGGGATCTGCACGAGGCCGCCGACGGGATCGCAGGTCATGCCGAGATGATGCTCCATGCCGATCTCGGCGGCGTTTTCGATCTGCTCGTTGGTCCCGCCCAAAGCCGCGCAGAGGCCGGCCGCCGCCATCGAACAGGCGACCCCCACTTCGCCCTGGCAACCGACCTCGGCGCCCGAGATCGACGCGTTCATCTTGAAAAGCGCGCCGATCGCCGTGGCGGTGAGGATGAAAATATTCATGCCCTCGCGCGTGGCTTCCAGACAATGGTCGCGATAATAGCGCAGCACCGAGGGAATGACGCCCGCCGCGCCATTGGTCGGCGCCGTCACGACGCGTCCGCCCGACGCGTTTTCTTCGTTGACCGCCATCGCATAAACGCTGACGAAATCCATGATCTCATGGGCGGCGCGAGCATTTTGCGTCGCATTGGCGCGCAGGCGCTCGTAGATCGCCTTGGCGCGGCGCTTGACCTTGAGCCCGCCTGGCAATTGCCCGTCGACCGACAGGCCCCGATCGACGCAGGCGAGCATGGCCGCGATGACGAGATCGATATGCGCGACAACCTCGGCGGGCGGGCGCAATGCCGCCTCATTGGCGCGCATCAGCAGCGCGATCGACAGGCCGCTCGCGCGTCCGCGCGCCAGAAGATCGGCCGACGAGCGGAACGGATAGGGATAGGCGACTTTGGCGTCCCCCGCCTCTTCCGCCTCGTCCTCGCGAATAATGAAGCCGCCGCCGACCGAGCACCAGGCCTCGTCGAGCAGGACGGCGCCCTGCCCATCGCGGGCGCAAAAGCGCAAAGTATTGGGATGGCGCCTGGGAGGGGTGACGAAGTCGAACTTGATGTCGGCTTCGGGATCGAACGCAATTTCATGGGCGCCGGCCAGCGCGAGGATATTGTGCGTTCTCACGCGCGCGACGATCACCTCGACATTGTCGGGATCGATGGTGGCGGGCGCCTCGCCCGACAGCCCCAGAATCACCGCCTTGTCGACCGCATGTCCCTTGCCGGTGAAAGCGAGCGATCCATAGAGCGTCACCGTCACGTTAGCAGCGCGCGCGCCCAGGCCGCGCTCGGCGAGGCCCAGCACGAAAGCGGCCGCCGCCTTCATCGGCCCGACCGTATGAGAGGAAGAGGGGCCGATGCCGATCTTGAACAATTCGAAGACGCTGATCATGTCGGCTCCTCGAAAGCGTCAGCACAATTCCTGGTCGCCCGCCGCCTGCGCGAGGATGGCTGCGACGTAGGGTCCGAACGAGCGCGAGAATTCGACGCGGAAAAGCTCCGGCGCGCGCCGCCACAGCACGATCTCCGCCTTGGTCAGCAGGGTGCGAACGACCATGCCGACGGGAAAGGCGGCAATGTCGAGATCGAGCGGCACGCCGGCGTTGAGCAGCCGCGCCGCGCCGCTCCCGCTGACCTCCAGCGCACCCTGGCGATGCGAGACGTCGACAAGCCCATGAGGAACCGACGCCAGCGCCGCCTCGATCTTGGCGCCAAGCGCCGGCTCCGAATCCTCGGCGATCAGCAGCCATTCGTCCGGGCCCAGCCAAAGCGCCGAGCGCGCGCCCGCCGTCGCGCCACGCAGCGGCTCCAGCGGCGGCGTCGCGCCGAAAGCCGGGCCGACGCAGGCGACGGCCTCATGTCCGCCGCGCAGGATGAAACGCGTCGCGGGCGCACAAGCCGCTGTGGTGGCGGCGCTGTTGCGTGGCATGGCGAGACCTTCGAGAATGGGCCGGCGAGCCGCTTCAGCCATCGAGACGCTTGCCTTCCCTGTCATAGAAGATCGGTTCGACGACTCGCGCCGGAACGGTTCCCTGCATCGTGGCGACATAAGTCGTGGCGTCGATTCGGCTGCGGCCCGCCGCGACCAACCCCATCGCAAAGCTGCGCCCGAGCGTCGGACTGAGATAGGACGAGGTGACATGGCCGAGCGCCGGCGAGCCGATCGCTGGCGCTGCCGCATCGACGACCTGCGCGCCTTCATCCAGCACGAATTGCGGATCGTCGGGAAGCAGGCCGACAAGCTGCTTGCGCCCCTCGCGGGCAAGGTCGGACAGGGCGAGCGAGCGCTTGCCGACGAAATCAGGCTTGCTTTGCGCGATCATTTTGCCCAGCCCGAGATCGTCGGGGGTCACCGTGCCGTCAGTCTCCTGGCCGACGACGATAAAGCCTTTTTCGGCGCGCAGAATGAGCAAGACATCGAGACCGTACACGACGCAATCGACCTTGCGCCCCTCGGCCCAGATCGCCTCCCATACGGCGCGGCCATAATCAGCGGGCACATTGACCTCAAAGCCCATTTCGCCGGTGAAGCTGACCCGCGCCAGCCGCGTCGGGACCCCGCAAATGCGGCCCTCGCGCATGCTCATATGCGGCAAAGCGGCGGCGGAAATGTCGATGCCGTCGATCAGCGGCTCCAGCATCTGGCGCGCGCGCGGGCCGTTGATCGCGATGGTCGCCCATTGTTCCGTGACGGAAGTGAGCCAGACCTTCAGATCCGGCCATTCCGTCTGGAGGTAATCCTCCATCCGAGCCAGCACGTGCGCAGCGCCGACGCTCGTCGTGGTGACGTGAAAGCGATCCTGCGCGAGGCGGCCGACGACGCCGTCGTCCATCACAAAGCCGGTCTCGGTCAGCATCAGGCCATAGCGACAGCGCCCGATCCCGAGTTTGGCGAAGGAATTGATATACATGCGGTTGAGGAATTCGGCGGCATCCGGCCCCACCACTTCGATCTTGCCGAGCGTAGAAGCGTCCATCATGCCGGCGCGCTCGCGCGTGCCGACGCATTCGCGCGCGACCGCGTTTCTGACATCCTCACCGGGGCGCTTGAAGTAGGACGCGCGCTTCCACAGGCCCGCTTCCTCGAATGTGGCCCCGTTTTCCTCCGCCCAGGAATGGGTTGCCGTCTGCCGCACGGGATCGAACAATTGGCGGCGCGACATCCCGGCGATCGAGGCGAAGGTCACCGGCGTATAGGGCAGGCGAAAAGTCGTCAGCCCGACTTGCGGGATGGTCTTGCCGAGCGCCTGCGCGGCGATAGCCAGCGCGTTCATGTTCGACGTCTTGCCCTGATCGGTCGCCATGCCGGTCGTCGTGTAGCGCTTGATATGTTCGATCGAACGCATGCCTTCCCGCGTCGCCAGCATCACGTCGCGCGCGGTGACGTCGTTCTGAAAATCGACGAAGGCTTTGGCGCGCGAGGGGTCGCCGCGCGTCGGGGCCAGTCCGATAAAGCCGCCCTGCGCGGCCGGCGCGCCCTCGACGCTGAGCGGCGGTGGCGTCGGCGCTCCCACAGCCGCTGCGCCTGCGGCGGCGCCATCGGAAAGCGCGTCAAACAGTGCGAACACGCCCCGACAGGCGCCCGCCGAGCGCTCGGCCTGAGCCGAGACATCGGGAAGGAAGGCTTGCAGGCTATCGTCATAGGCGAGCTTGCCGCGCGATTGCGAGAACAAATGGACGCTCGGCGTCCAGCCGCCGCTCATCGCAATAAGATCGCAGGCGATCGCTTCGCCGGGCCCGGGCGATCCGTCCGACCAGCGTTTGGCCACCAGCGCGTGCGAGACGCGCAAACGCCCGCGCGTGCCGACGATCGTCGCGCCGGTCTCCACCCGCAGGCCCGCCTTGCGCGCGGCCTCGGGCCATTCGCCCTCGGCTTTGTCGCGCATGTCGGCGACAAGGGCGATGGCAACGCCGGCCTGCGCCAATTCCAGCGCCGCGCGATAGGCCGAATCATGGGCGGTCGCGACCAGCGCGCGGGCGCCCGGCTTGACGCCGTAGCGCGCGAGATAGCCGCGCGCCGCCTCGGCGAGCAGAATGCCGGGCCGATCATTGTCGGGGAATGCCAAGGGGCGCTCATGCGCGCCGGCCGCCAGCACGACCTGTTTGGCACGAATCTGCCAAAGGCGCTCGCGCGGCAGTTTGGGATCGGGCTCGCTGAGATGCTCGCTGACCCGCTCCAGCCCCGCCAGGAAGTTCTGCGCGTAATAGCCGAATATCTGGGTGCGCGGCGCGAGCGTCACATTGGGCGCGGCGCGAAGCTCGGCGAGCGTCGCGGCAAGCCAGGCGGCGGCCGATCGGCCTTCGATGCGCGCCGAACTCTCGGCAAGCAGCGAGCCGCCAAGTTCGGCCTGTTCGTCGAACAGCATGATTCTTGCGCCGCCGCGCGAAGCGGCCAGCGCGGCGGCCAGGCCCGCCGGACCGGCGCCGACGACCGCGACATCGCAATGCGCATAGAGATTGGCGTAATGATCGGCGTCGCGCTCGGTCGGCGCGCGGCCGAGGCCGGCGGCGCGGCGGATCAGCGGTTCGTAAAGGTTTTGCCACGCACCCTTGGGATGCATGAAGGTCTTGTAATAGAAGCCGGCCGGAATGAGGGACGAGAACAGGCCGTTGATCGCCTGCAAGTCGTTGTTGAGCGAGGGCCAGTTGTTCTGGCTGGCGGCCGTGAGACCCTCGTAGAGTTCGACCTGCGTCGCCCGCAGATTGGGCGTGAAGCGACTCTCCGCCGACCCCACGCCGACCAAAGCGTTGGGCTCGTCGGAGCCCATGGTGAGTACGCCGCGCGGCCGATGATATTTGAACGAGCGCCCCATCAGATGGACGCCGTTGGCGAGCAGGGCCGAGGCGAGCGTGTCGCCCTCCAGCCCGGTGAAGCTTTTGCCGTCGAAAGTAAAGCTTATGGGTTTGGCGCGATTGACGCGCCCGCCTGCCTGCAAGCGATAGGCGCCGGTCATCAGGGCGCCCCGGCTGCGATCAAGCTCCGCGGAAAGGCATAGGCCGCTTGTTCCAATCTCATCCGATCCGCCATCCGCGCCTTCTATTGCGTTGCCAGCCTAGAGGGAAGTCGGGAAAAGGGGAAACCGGATTTGCGATATCCCGCGCGACAAAATAAGATGACGAAGCGGCAAAGGTCGTCCACCAGCTCCCGTAAACTTGCAAAAGCCTGGCCTCGCTCATATTTAGGGGCAAGATTTCGCTTATCCGCCACGGAGTTGGCCCTTGTTCATTCAAACCGAAACGACCCCCAATCCCGCCACGCTCAAGTTCCTGCCCGGCCGCGCCGTCATGGAGGAAGGGACTTACGAGGCGCTCGATCTGGAGCAGGCCGAGAGCTCGCCGCTCGCCAAGGCGCTGATGCAATTGCCCGGCGTCAGCGGCGTGTTTTTTGCGCCCGATTTCATCTCGGTCACGAAGGATGCCGGCGAGTGGCAGCATTTGCGCCCCGCGATCCTTGGCGTCGTCACCGAATTCTATCTCTCGGGCGCGCCGCTCCTCGAAGGCGTCGCGGCGAGGCAAAGCGACTCCGCAGGGGAATTCTTTGCGCCCGGCGACGCCGAGATCGTCGCGACGATCAAGGAATTGATCGAAACGCGCGTGCGCCCCGCGGTGGCGGGCGATGGCGGCGACATTACCTTCAAGGGCTTTCGCGACGGCATCGTCTATCTCACGATGAAGGGCGCCTGTTCCGGCTGTCCCTCCTCGACCGCCACGCTCAAGCATGGCATCGAAAACCTGTTCAAACATTTCCTGCCCGAAGTGCAGGGGGTGGAGCAGATCTGACGCGCCGGGGCCGCAACCGTCCCGGCCGCCACTATCGACGCGCCAAAACACGCAATGGGGTAAGAGCGGGCGGGACGCCCGCTCCCAAAGAGCTAATCCCGCCCCTCCCCCGCCGCCGCGAGCGCGCGCAATCCCTCGCGATAGGTTGGATATTTCTGGCTGAACCCCAGCTCCTGTTTCAGCTTTTGGATCGAGACGCGTTTATTGTCGGCGTAGAAGCTGCGCGCCATCGGCGTCATATCAGCCGTCTCGAACGGTTCTTCGGGCGGCGGCGCCATTCCCAACAGCCCGGCGGCGAAGGCGATCACGTCCTGCGGCGGCGCCGGCTCTTCATCGGCGACATTCCAGATTCCGCCCGGCGCCGATTCCGCCAGGACGAGTGATATCGCCTGGGCGATATCCTCGACATGGGCGCGGTTGAAGGTCTGGCCGGGCTTGATGATACGCCGCGCTTCGCCCTCGCGCAGCTTGATCAGCAGATTGCGCCCCGGCCCATAGATGCCGGCCAGACGCAAAATATGGACGGGGACGCCCATCGAGGCGCCGAGCGCGCGCCATTGCGCTTCGGCGACGAGCCGCGCGCGGCCGCGCGCGGAGCTGGGCGAAGTCTGGCTCATCTCGTCGACCCACGCCCCGCCATGATCGCCATAGACGCCGATCGTCGAGAGATAGACGATCGCGCGCAGGCGCCGGTTCGCTGCGATCGCCTCGGCGAAACGCGCCAACACGGGATCTTGAGCGCCAGGCGCGACCGATGCCAGCACTGCCTCGGCCTGCGCCAAGCGCGACGCGATTCCCGCGTCAGCGCGCGCGCCATCGAAAACGAAAGCCTCGACGCCGTCGCCCCTAAGAGCCCGCGCCTTGTCGGCCGCGCGCACCGTGCCGCTCGCCTCGACGCTCTCTTGAACGTCGAGAAAATGCAGCGCCGAATAGCCAAGGCCGAAGCAGAAGATTCTCACGGCGCGGCGCTCTCGACAGGCTTCGCGGCGCGGTCCAAGGTTTGCCCGTAAAGCAGCATGCAGGGCCCCGCCGGCGCGGCGGCGGCGACCAATGCCGGCATAGCGGCGATATCGGCGACGAAGCGCCGCTCGCCCGGCAGGCTCGCGTTCTCGACCATCACGGCGGGCGTGCCGGGATCGAGGCCCTCGTCGAGCAGGCGGCGGACCAGAGCGGGCAAGGTCTTGACGCCCATATAGACAGCCGTCGTCGCGCCGGGATCGACGAGCGCCGGCCAATCCAGCCTGACCGGCAAGGAGCCATCCGCCGCATGGGCGGTGATGAACTGGATGCGGCGCGCGCGGTCGCGCTCGGTCAAAGACAGGCCAAGCGAGGCGGCGGCGGCCAGAGCGGCGGTGACGCCCGGAATGATCGTGCATTGGATGCCGGCGGCGCGCGCTGCGGCGATTTCCTCGTTGGTGCGCCCGAATACGGCGGGATCGCCGCCCTTCAGCCGCACGACTTTCTTGCCGGCGAGACCCAAAGTCACCAGCAAGGCGGAAATATCGGCCTGGCCGACGGACGGACCATGGCCGCGCTTGCCGACATTGATGCGCTGCGCTTCGCGCCGCGCCAGTTCCAGCACGGCCGGCGACACGAGATCGTCGAACAGGATGACGTCGGCCGATTGCAGGGCGCGCACCGCCTTCAACGTCAACAATTCGGCGTCGCCCGGGCCGCCGCCAACGAGAATCACCTGTCCCTTCGTTTGCGCATCTGCTTCCAGCGCGGAAGCGGCCAACAGGCTGTCGAGATCATCGGAAGCAGGTTCGTGTCCGGCGCTGGCCAGAGCCAGTGTCGCAAAATGCTCCCAGAAATTGCGCCTTTGCCGAAACCCCGCGGCCAGTTGCGAGAATTGCGGCCGCCAGCTCTTGGCCGCCTGCGCCCAGGCGGCGAAATTGGCCGGGATCAGCGCCTCGATCCGCGCCCGCAGCGCCTGACCGAACACCGGCGCCGCGCCATCGGTCGAAATGCCGATGACGAGAGGCGAGCGGTTGACGATAGTTCCGAAGGAAAAATCGCAGAATTCCGGCCGGTCAATCACATTGACCGGCGCGCCGACTTCGCGCGCCGCCACTGCAAAGGCTTCGGCCTCCTCGAGGGCCGCCGCATCGCCTACCGCCAAAGCGGCGCCCTCGAGATCGGCGGGCGCCCAGGCGCGCAGAAAAATCGCGATTTGCGGATAACGCCCAGCCGTCTCCAGCATTTTTGACGAGGGCGAGGGAGCGAATACCGCGACATCGGCCCCGCTGGCGGCGAGCAATTCGGCTTTCCAGGCCGCCGCCTCCGACCCGCCGGCCAGCACGGCGCGCCGCCCCGTCAGCTTGAAGAAGACCGGCAGATTGGCGAGCGGGCGGATCGCGTCGAGCGCGAGTTCGCTGGGGCTGCGGCGCGGCGCGCCATCGGCGGCAAAATCGGACTGGGCGCCCAATTCATCGGGCATATCGTCACCACTATCGGTCAAGGCGGACGCGCGCCCTCTAAGGGAGCGCGAGTAAATCTACTTCAATCGTCTCGGCAAGACGCCTATATCAAATGCCAACCGAACCAAAGCTTCTGTTTCTTGCGGGCTTTTGTCGGCTTATATATGGAGACGGTTTTGATTGACGAGAAAGCGATCGCCGAAGCGCTTAGCGGGGTCAACGGGCCCGACGGCAGGACGCCGCTGACTCGATCCGGGGCGATCGCCGGACTGACGCAGCGCGACGGAAAAGTCTATCTGTCGATCCTCGTCGATCCCGCCGGGGCCGCCAAGGCCGAACCGATGCGCCAGGCGGCCGAAGGCGCGCTGCGCGCGGTTGCGGGGGTTGCGTCGGCGATCGTGACGCTTACTTCCGAACGCGCGCCCGGCGCGCCGGCGCCCCGCGGCCATTCCCACGCCCCCGCCGCCGCCAACTCCGCGCCGCGCCCGCGCGTTCCCGAAAGCGTCGCCGGCGTGCGGCACATTATGGCCGTCGCCTCGGGCAAGGGCGGCGTCGGCAAATCGACGGTGGCGGCCAATCTGGCCATTGCAATGGCGCAGGAAGGCTGGCGGGTCGGCTTGCTCGACGCCGACGTGTTCGGCCCCTCGGCGCCGCGCCTGTTCGGCTTAACCGAAAAACCGAAAGTCGAGCAGAGCTTCCTGGTTCCCCTGCTCGCGCATGGGGTGAAGGTCATCTCGATCGGCCTGATGATCGAAGAGGAGGCTCCGGTCGTCTGGCGCGGCCCGATGGTGATGTCGGCGGTGACGCAATTGCTGCGCGAAGTCGCCTGGGGCGAATTGGATTGCCTCGTCGTCGACATGCCGCCCGGCACCGGCGACGTGCAACTTACCCTGGCGCAGAGCGCGCCGCTGGCCGGCGCCATTATCGTCTCGACGCCGCAGGATCTCGCGCTGATCGACGCCCGGCGCGGCATTGCGATGTTCGACAAGGTCAAGATTCCCGTGCTCGGCATCATCGAGAACATGAGTTATTTCATCTGCCCGCATTGCCAGGGCCGCAGCGATATTTTCGCCCATGGCGGCGCGCGTCACGAGGCTGAAAAACGCGGCGTGGCTTTTCTTGGCGAAGTGCCGCTCGACATGGAGATTCGCGAGAGCTCGGATTCGGGCAGCCCGGTGGCCGCCGCCTCCCCCGACGGCGCGCATGCCCGGATTTTTCGGGCGATCGCGCGCAATGTGATCGGCCAGCTCGATGCGCCCGTCCAGCGCGCGGCGCCCAAGATTTTGATCGGATAGAGCGCATGAGCGAACCGGCGCCCGACAAGAAAGCCGAGCCGTGGCCGACCCAATTGCGGCTGACCGACGAAGGCCGGCTGCTGACGGTCACCTTCGATTCCGGCGAAGTGTTGGCGCTTGCGAGCCGGAAGCTGCGTCTGGCGACCCCGAGCGCCGAGGCCAAACGCCTGTCGCCGGCCGAGCGCGAGGCGCAGATCGGCGACCGGCCCGTCCGAATTACCGAAATCGAGCCGGTCGGCAATTATGCGATACGCCCGACCTTCGACGACGGCCATTCGACCGGAATTTTCACCTGGGCCTACCTTGCCGAGCTCGGACGAAGCGGAAAGTGACGCCCCGAGGGGGAAAAGTGGCGACTCGGGCGCCCGGATGGGGTAAAGGTAGCCCATGACCCCTGAACAATGCAGAATGGCGCGCGCCGGCCTCTCGATCGGCGTGCGGGAATTGGCCGAATCGGCGCGCGTGTCGATCGGCACGGTAACGCGATTTGAATCCGGCCAGGGCGTGCCCGACATGACCGTCGGCCTGTTCCAGAAGGCGCTCGAGCGGGCCGGCGTGGAATTCGTCGCGGACGGCGAGGACATGGGCGTCTGGCTGCGCAAGGGCGCCAAGGGCGCCGCTATTCCGGTCGAAGAGTTGACCGCGCAAAACGACGAATGATGCTTGCGCGTCGGCGCGCCCGCTCAGACCGCCGATAGAATGTGAACGGCGCGATTGACGATCATGTCCTTGGTCTTTTGCCCATAGGCGGCCATATGCGGCGCGGCGGCATGCGCCTTTAGAGCGTCGGCGCTCTCCCATGTCTCGAGAACCACGAAAGTGTCGGGCCCCATTTTGGCCTGAAACGAGCCAAATCCCTCGGCGTCGACCGTCGGGCCATATTCGAGGCAGCCTTTTTCGGCGAGGACAGCCGGGACGTTGGCCCGAAAAGCGGTGAGGACTTCCTCTCGGCGTCCGGGTTTGGCGGTGATGATCGCGACGACCCGGATCATGTTTCTCTCCGTGTTGGATTTTGTGCGCCCAAAGCGGCGGCGCCATGCTCGCATGGCTCGATGAAAATCGCCACCGCGCGGCGAGGGCTCAGGCGATCGGCGGCCGCGGCTCGCCCGCTTTGTAGGTCGCGCTTATCTTGTCGCTGATCGTGTCGCGCAGGCAGTTGAAATAGCGCCCGCAGCCGGCCGCATGGCGCCAGCGCTCGGCGTGCATACCCTTGTCGTTGACGCGCAAATAGAGGAAGGCGCTCCATTCCTCGTCGCTGGCGGCGGCCGGATCGAGCGGGCGCACGAGATGGGCCTCGCCCGCATAGCGGAACTCGACTTCCGGGCGTTCCATTTCGCAATAGGGACAGCGTATCAGCAGCATTTCATTGGTCTTTAATGCGCGACCGCCGCCGCCGCCGCCTCATTGATGAGGCCGCCGGTGCGGAAGCGATCGAGGGTGAAGGGCGCGTTGATGGGATGCGGCTCGCCGGTCGCGACCTGATGGGCGAACACATGCCCCGAGCCGGGCGTCGCCTTGAAGCCGCCCGTTCCCCAGCCGCAATTGACGAACAGGCCGGGCACGGGCGTTTTGGAGATGATCGGCGAGCGGTCCGGGGTCGTGTCGACGATGCCGCCCCAATTGCGCAACATGCGCAGGCGCGACACGGTCGGGAACATTTCGCAGATCGCCTCGAGGGTCTGCGTCGCAATATGCAGGCCGCCCATCTGGCTGTAGGAAGTATAGCCGTCGGTGCCGGCCCCGATCACCAGTTCGCCCTTGTCCGACTGCGACATATAGGCGTGAATCGTATTCGACATGACGACGCAGGGCATCACCGGCTTGATCGGCTCGGAGACGAGCGCCTGCAGCGGAAAGGATTCGATCGGCATCCGGACCCCGGCCATCGCCATGATGACGCTGGTGTTGCCGGCCGCGACGACGCCGATTTTTTTCGTCGCGATCGATCCGCGCGTCGTCTCAAGCCCGCTCACCGCGCCCGAAGGGTCGCGGTTGATGCCCTTGACCTCGCAATTTTCTATAATGTCGACCCCGAGCATGGAGGCGCCGCGCGCATAGCCCCAGGCGACCGCGTCGTGACGCGCCGTGCCGCCCTTTCGCTGCAAGGCGGCGCCGACGATCGGATAACGCATGGAGGGGTCGATATTGAGCAGCGGGCAGAATTCCTTGGCCTGCTGCGGCGTCACCCATTCGTTTTGCGTGCCGGCGAGCCGGTTGGCGTAGATATGGCGCTTGAAAATCTGCTCGTCGTGATGGCTATGGGCGATCAGCATGACGCCCCGCGGCGAGAACATCACATTGTAGTTCAATTCCTGCGAAAGCCCGTGCCAGAGCTTATGCGCATGGCCGTAGATCGCCTCCGACGGCTCCCAGAGATAATTGGAGCGGATGATCGTCGTGTTGCGGCCCGTATTGCCCCCGCCCAGCCAACCCTTTTCGAGAACGGCGATATTTCGCATGCCATGTTGTTTGGCCATGTAATAGGCGGTGGCGAGGCCATGCCCGCCAGCTCCCACGATCACCGCTTCATAGGCGCTTTTGGGTTCGGGCGAACGCCATTGCTCTGGCCAGCCCTGATGTCCCTTGAGCGCTTGGCGCGCGAGGCTGAGAAACGAAAATTTCAAGGCCGGAGAGCTCCTTGTGACCGCCGCTTGGCCATGGCGCCATGCGGGCGCGCCTTTGTCCAGACTTATAGCCCGCGGGCGTCGGTGGGCGCCCCACAATTGTTCAATGCGCGCCCGCACTCTTGTCATGCCGGAAAAAAAGACGAAGCCGCGCGGTCCATTTTGAGCTTGGCGTGGCCAAATATTGGCTCCAAGATGGAGCGGCAAGGCGGGTTCGCGCGTTATTTGAGTGTTTTTTTCAAGGGGGAGGGTCGAGTGGCCTATAATATCAGCGAGGATTTTCGCCGTCCCGTGCCCTTGGCGCTCGCGGCGATCGCTATCCTCGGCTGGCTGCTGGTCGCTTATTTCTCCTCGCAGGTCTCCGCCGTCCAGAACGACATGCACGAGGCGCTGAATCGCGCCGAACATGCGCGCGAGGGCATGGCGGCCGATCTGCAGAACCTACAAAAGGCGTCCGGAAGCCTGGCCGAAGTGCAAAAGCAGGCGGAGGACGCGAAAATCGCGCTGTCGGAAGCGACCGCCGCGCGGGCGGCGTCGCAGAACGAGCTTACCGACCTCAATAAGCAGATCACCGACGCGCGCCTTACCGTCTCAGGCGCGCAGGAAGAGGCGAGCGCCAAGACACGCGATCTTCAGGCCGCGGACGCCAAAGCGAAAGCGGCGGCCGACCAGCTCGGCGCCTTGCAATCGCAACTGACCGCCTTGCAGGCGCAGGTGGAAGCGGCGACCGCCGACCGCGACAAGGCGGTCGCCGCCGCCGCCAGCGCGCAAGGGCAATTGGCCGATCTGCAGCAACAGTCGGATTCGGCCGCCAAGACGCTGGCGGACCTGCAAGCCAAGATTCAGGCGGCTCCGCAGGCGCCGGATCCCTCGAAGCCACAGTGAGGCGAACGGGATGGACGGAGCAATCCGAATCGGCATTGGCGGCTGGACCTTCGAGCCCTGGCGGGGCGCCTTCTATCCCGAAGGCTTAAGCCAGAAGCGCGAACTCGAATTCGCCTCGCGCGCGCTGACCTCCATCGAGATCAACGGCACTTATTATTCGACCTTCAAACCCGATAGCTGGCGCAAATGGCGCGACGAGACCCCCGACGGCTTCGTTTTCGCGGTGAAAGCGTCGCGCTTTTGCACCAACCGCAAGATTCTCGCCGAGGCCGGCGAATCGGTCGACCGGTTCATCGGGCAGGGCCTGACGGAACTGGGCGACAAGCTCGGGCCCATCAACTGGCAGTTCATGGCGACCAAAAAGTTCGAGCCCGCGGATTTCGGCGCCTTTCTGGCGCTATTGCCAAAGGAGAAGAACGGAATCGCGCTGCGCCACGTCGTGGAGGTGCGCAGCCCGACCTTCGCGACGCCGGCTTTCTATGATCTTGCCCGCAAACACGCGATCGCGATCGTTTACGCCAAAGATGAGGATTTCCCGGAGATCGATGAGCCCACCGCCGATTTCACCTATGCCCGGCTGATGGCGAGCCGCGCGGACATGGCGACTGGCGTCACCGACGAGGAGCTGGCCGGCTTTGCCAGGCAGGCCCGCTTCTGGGCCAAGCGCGGCGACGTTTTCCTTTATTTCATTTCCGGCGCCAAGGTGCGCAATCCCGCCGCCGCGCAGGCGCTGATCAAAAAGCTGGCCTGACGGGCTAACGCGCGGCTCAGCCATTTTAGACTGGCCATCCTCTGAGTCATCGAAGATTTCGTGACCGTCTATTCCCGTCTAAGAGCCCCGGCGATTCCGACATCGGCAGCCGTCGCCAGAAAGCGATCGGTTTCGTCGTCGGCGGGAAAAGACATATCAATACGAAGCTCCTGCAAGGTGACGTCCTGCGGCGTTCCAAATGTCGTGAATGTGCTGAACAGTCGAAGGCGGACATTGCCGACAAGCAATTCGAGCGGCAGCGTCGATTCGAGCGGTTCATCGCACATCGCGGCATCGGCCATCGGCAATGCGGCCGCCTCGCCTAATTCGCGTCTTAGCCGTTCCGAAGGCGAACCAGGATTGGCGGCCGCTTCGCGAATCAATCGAGCCATCAGAATAGTGCGGGTTTCCCGCCAGTTGAGAATGTGGGGTCGCATCCCATCGTCCGAAAACATCAGTCTCATGAAGTTGGCCGTCCCGTTGGAAGAAAGCCGACCCATCGCCCACTCGTCGACGCAATGGACGACGATCCGGATAGCCGCGGCGTTCTGCAGGAGGATGTTCCACGCCCCATCGGTGACGACAGCTGGATAGGGTTCGTGATGCCGCAATATTCGCTCGAGCGCATGACGCGCATTTTTCATTTCCGCAAGATCGAGCCGCCGCTCCAGATAAAGCGGCGCATATCCGGCGGCCAACAGGATTTCATTACGCACGCGCAGCGGGAGATCCAGCCCTTCGGCCAGTTTGGCGACCATTTCGCGACTCGGTCGCGAGCGCCCCGACTCCACAAAACTGATGTGTCTCTGCGAGATGTTCGTCTTCAACGCGAGATCGAGCTGGCTCACGCGTCGCATGGCGAGCCAGTCGCGAAGAATAGAACCGAAGCCGCTTTTCATTTCGTCTTCTTTAACTCATCGGAAAAGGCGGTTCGATTACTCCCCAAGTAATTGCGGAGCTTATCGGCGCTCCTTAATATTGAACGTCGTTGAGTTTCAGTCGCAACAACGCCGCGACTTGAATGGATTGTTTAGAGGGTTCGTCTCTTCAACAGAGCGTCAAGTCGTCGAGGCCAAAATGACAATATCTCGAAGATTGTGAGCCATTCTTCGACATGGAATAGACCGGCGTAGTCAATTTTACGTCGTTTCAGGAAAACCTCAAGCCGGACTCGGCGAAAGGATCAAACAAATGCAAAAACCCACCATTTTGGTCACCGGCGCAACCGGCAAGACCGGCGCTGCAACGACTTTGCAACTTCTCGAAAAAGGATATCCGTTCGTGCGCTGGTGCGGCGGGTGGACCCTCGCAGCGAGCGTCTCAGGAAAGCGGGCGCCGAAATATTCGTCGGCTCGTTGGAGGATATGACAGACCTACGCACCAGCATGGCGAACGTTCAGCGGGCCTATTTCTGTCCGCCGCTGGAGCCGGGAACTCTCAGGCGCGCGACGCTTTTTGCCGCTGCGGCCCGCGAAAGCAAACTCGAAGTCGTGGCGGCGCTAGAGCGGTTTCCTAGCGAAGTGAATCGCAGGGGATTCCCGAATCGCGTTTGTTCTGATTCATGATACCCGCCGCGAGAAGGAGGCGGCGGGGATGGCGCTTTCCGAGGATCTTCGCAA